>OJCB01000149.1_pt1 | contig 29708 bp, 5 predicted proteins | sample 1591501 | NCBI WGS metagenome assembly OJCB01 (sample SAMN05416813, study PRJEB24817) | seawater metagenome | isolation source: Sea water | place: Canada:Atlantic | collected 2013-07 | reverse complement strand
GATCAGCCTCGGTCTCGTGGGCTCGGAGATGTGTATAAGAGACAGGTGTTGGAAATGTGGGCACCTTGATCATGAGTCAAAGCACCGTGTTTGGAAATCGAGCAGGTGACGGCGGGCCGGGCGATCGAAATTTTTCCGGTGGAAGTGGTGACGGTGGTTTGGGTGGAAAAGGAGGAGGTGTCGGCAATGGTATGCGGACGATGCAGGGCGGCGATCTGGATGGCATAATGACCCTTAAGCAATGCACTATCTCCGGGAATCGCGCGGGCGATGGTGGGCAGGCCGGAAATATTGGCCTCGGCGACACTAGTGGTGTCGGGGGCAGCGGCGGTGGTTTTGGACAGCACGGTGGTAGCTCCACGACATTAATCGAGGACTGCATCATCGCAGGAAATGACATCGGCCTGGGTGGGGAAGGGGCGGAAGACGGTAAAGCGCTCGACCTGTCCTCCGATTTCCAATTGACTCGTGACGGGATCAATCTGATCGGCCACAACCTGGTTGATGGCGGTGTGTCAACGGCCTTTCCCTCTCCGCCGTTTCCCGGTCAACCGAACGGGAATGGGGACTTGGTAGGGACCCAGGGAAATTTGCTCGATCCTTTGCTGGATCCGCTCGCCGACAATGGCGGCCCAACTTTGACACTGCTTCCCGCCCGGGAGTCTCCGGCCATCGATCCTCCGATGGGTTCCGATCATTCGCTCGATTTCTCTTCCGACCAGCGGGGCTTTGATCGCGTCGTCAAGGGGGTCATTGATATCGGAGCGGTGGAGGCTCCGGACTACGCAGTGATCGATGCAGAAGCAGCCCGGCAAGCTGCGGTCGCCAGGGCGCTCAGAAGGGATGCGATTTCCAGGAAGATCAGGAAGTTGACGAAGAAGTTCAAAGTGGCGAAGCGGAAAAGAAAAAAACGCTTGATCAGAAAATTGAAAAAGCAGATCAGAAAATCGAAAAGGCAACTGCGGGCGATTTAGTGGAGTCAGGGAGGGGCGAAATCAATGTTCGTGCCGAAAGTGGGTTGCGTTCGAAAGGACATGAATGTCGTAGCATTTCTGCGAAGTGTGATATTTCAGCCTGCTTTCAACATAGATTTCGCTGTGTCTGCGGAGCGTTCCTGCTTGACACTGAAAACTGAACCCTGACAGACTCCGCCCCATGTTTACACTGCGAACGATGGTTCGGGACGACTTCGATGAAGTTGCCGGTTTGATTCACTTGTCCACCAACATCTGGTATCAGCAGAATCTTGGCCACGACATTTTTGAAGGTCCTCCTTCAATTTGTCGGGTCTTCTGTGATGTCTACGAAGATTTGGATCCGGGGTGTGGGATTGTTGCGGTTCATTCGAAGACGCAGACAATTGTAGGCTCGTGCTTTTATCATCCGAGAGAAATGCACATGTCTCTGGGAATTATGAATGTGCATCCCAGTTATTTCGGAGCGGGAATTGCTTCAAGAATTCTGGAGCAGATCATCGCCTACGCCCGCGACAGTGATTTGCCGCTTCGGCTGGTTTCCAGCGCAATGAATCTTGATTCGTTTTCGCTCTACAACCGGATCGGATTTGCTCCGTTTGCTGCCTATCAGGACATGATCATGAGCGTTCCCAAAGGGGGATTGAAACCTCTCAAGGATGGTGTTGGCGATCACGAATCAGTTCTCGTGCGACCGGCGACACTCGATGATGTCGATGCGATGGGGAAAGTCGAATTTGAGGTCAGCGGAATTTCACGGGAAAAGGATTACCGCTATTTTATTGAGAATGAAAAAGGGATCTGGAATACTCTCGTCGCCGAAAACGGAGACGGTGAAGTGATCGGCTTTCTCGGATCGATAGATGATCCCGGGTCGCGAATGATCGGTCCGGGCGTGTCCCACACCGCCGATGCTGCTGAAGCCCTCCTCCTGGCGCAATTAGATCGCTTTCGCGGGGGTAAGGTAGTTTTCCTCCTGCCGGTCAATCGACCGGACATCGTTCAGCGGATGTACGCGCGACGAGCGAAAAACTGCGAGATCCACTTCGGACAGGTGCTGGGCGATAGCCAACCGGTCCGTGGCATTGTGATGCCCTCATTCCTGCCGGAGACGGCGTGAAACGTGGCGTGACGCTTCGCCGGTTTTAAAAAACAGGCAGGTGCGTCTGTGCTGTCTCACTGACCAATGGAAAGTTCCTTGGCCAGAGCGCGACTTGCCTGATTGAGGCTGGACATCGGATAATCGAATTCCGAGCCGTCCTCCTCTTTTTTCAAGCGAACGCTTTTGCCATCGCTGGAGACAAACGAGGCCCGGAGGGTTTTACCGGCGGTATTTGTCCAGTCGTGGACTTTACTCATTTCGGCAGAAGGCTCGGTAGGAGCAGGCGTGTCGCCAGGTGCTTCACCGGATTCCACTTTGGCACCTTCCATTACCCACTTTTTCAGAATCCCCAGTTCGGTCGAATTTAAGGCATCTCCACGGTTTGGAGGAGGCATTGCATCCGTGTCGGTGCGGGGGAGTGCCGCTTTAATGATGGCAAGGCTTTTGGCGGGATCGCCGGGAAAAAACACGTCGTCTTCCTCTGTTCCAATGCGGGTTGCCAATTTATCAGCATCATCGTAGCGAAGTTTTCCTTTCGCACGTGGACCACTATGACATTTGTAGCATTTCTTTTTGAAGATCGGCTGAACGTCTTCCTTGAAATCGACGGCTTGAGATGCTGAGGGAGTAATGAAAAGGCAAATCGCAGCCAGGCAGAAAAGGGAGAGTAAATATCGTGAGATCATATCAGGTTATCGGGAGGTGATTGTACAGAGATTGGGTAGGCAAGCTTTTCACGGAATCGCGATTCGTCAAGGGAGCTTCGGGGGATTTCGTAGTGATTCCGCATATTCGACAGTTGATTTGCCGATGGCGTTCGATCAAAGTTCTCTTATGCGAAAACTGATTTCAGCCTTTCTCCTTTTCTGTCTGCTTGCGACCGCCTCTCTCTTTGCGGAAGCGAAACAGCCCAATATCATTTTTATCTTTACCGATGATCACTGCGAGCAGGCGCTGAGCGCCTACGATGATTCGCGGATTATTACGCCCAACATGGACCGGATTGCGAATGAGGGAATGAAGTTCACCCGTTGTTATGTGACCAATTCGATCTGTGGTCCCAGCCGGGCGGTGATTCAGACGGGGAAATACAGCCACCTCAATGGATTTGTCCGCAACGGCAATACCTTCGACGGCTCGCAGCAGACTTTTCCAAAGCTCTTGCGCAAAGCGGGGTATCAGACAGCAGTGATCGGGAAATGGCATCTCAAGTCGACACCGCAGGGCTTCGATTATTTCGATGTATTGAAAGGGCAGGGGCCTTATTACAACCCTCCGATGCTCACGGGAGGTATTGAATCCGTGGCCACGCTGAACAAGCACGTCGGTTATACTACCGAGATCATCCGCGACAAAGCTTTGGAGTGGCTGAAAAAAGACCGGGATGCTGAAAAACCCTTCATGCTGATGTTTCAGCACAAGGCTCCGCACCGCAACTGGCAGCCGGCCCCGCAGTACTTGACCTGGTTGGACGACAAAACTATTCCCGAGCCGAAGTCGCTCTTCGATGACTACACCAATCGTGCAAGTCCTGCAGCAAAGCAGACCATGACGATTCGGGAGCATCTCAATGATAATGATTTGAAGCTGAAAACTCCGGGAGGGCTCACAGCCGAGCAGCTATCGGCCTGGAACGCTGCCTACGAGCCGAAGAATCGCGAATACCTCGCGAAACGGGATTCCATGTCGGAGAAAGAAGTCATCCAGTGGAAATATCAGCGTTACGTCAAAGATTACCTCCGCTGCGTGAAGTCAGTCGACGACGCTATCGGTGATGTAATGGACTATCTTGATGATGAAGGGCTTGCAGACAATACTCTCGTCATTTACTCCAGTGATCAGGGCTGGTATCTCGGGGAGCACGGATGGTTCGACAAGCGCTGGATGTATGAAGAATCACTCAAGACTCCACTACTCGCCAAATGGCCCGGAGTCATCAAGCCCGGTTCAGTGAGCGGGGATATCGTTTCCAATCTCGATTTTCCCGAGACTTTTCTCGATGTTGCAGGCGTTGAGGTTCCTGATGACATGCAGGGGGAAAGTTTGGTTCCTATTTTTAAAGGCGAAACTCCCGAGGATTGGAGAACCAGCTTCTACTACCACTACTACGAGTTCCCCGGGGCTCACAGCGTTGCACGTCATTACGGGGTGACCAACGGGAAGCACAAGCTCATTCATTATTATCATCTGGATGAATGGGAGCTGTTCGATCTGGAGAAAGATCCGGAAGAAATGAACTCGGTTTACAACAAGGAGGATTATCTTGAGTTGACCAAAGAGATGACGGCTGAGTTGACGCGTCTTCGTGTGCTTTATCAGGTGCCTGAAGATCCTTACGTCGCGCCTGTTCCGAAGAAGAAAGGAAAAGGGCCGAAAGCGGATAGGAAAAAGAGAGAAGGCGGAGCGAAAAAGGCCAAGTAATCCGTAAACCATTATTATCCGGAAAAACCGATTTCTCAGGAAATCGGTTTTTTTTGTGGTCGTGTCACAAAGCTACGATTTGAGACAATTATCTGTGGATCATTCCTGTGAATTCTCCCGTCCGTAAAAAGTCACAAAAAATGTCGCTGAAAGGTGGCGTGTTGAGGCTCCTCAGCATGGAAAGCTTTTGGTGGACAGGGGTATAAAACCTATCTATGATCCGCCTACTCTCCTTATATTCCCTACCTATTTCACTCCTATGAATAGCTTCTTGAAATCCAAGAGATGGTCTCTGACGTACTTTATGTCGAGCCTCCATACACGTTTTGTAATTGCCTGTTTTTTAATGCCCGGGCTGACGTTTTTTAGCGTTCCAATTCAGGCTAATCCTACGGGAGGCGTTGTTGTTCATGGAGATGTGACATTTGGTGGAGCGGGGAGCACACTGCGGATCAACCAGAACAGTGCCAATGCGATCATTAACTGGAATGACTTTTCCATTGATGCCGGGGAGCTGACCAAGTTCGTTCAACCGGGCGTAAACAGCGCTGTTTTGAACCGGGTTGTTGGAGGCAATCCGAGTGCGATTCATGGTGCATTGCAGGCAAACGGGAATGTTTTTGTGATCAATCCGAACGGAATTTTGGTGGGAGCGGGAGGAACCATCGATGTCCATGGCTTGGTTTTGTCGACTTTGGATGTGAGCAATGGAGAGTTTCTGGCAGGTGGGGATCTGCTTTTTAAGGGAAGAAATCCAGGGAATATCACCAACATGGGCCGGATCAATGCGATCGGTGGCGATGTTTTCCTGATCGGTAAAACCGTTACCAACAGCGGTTCGGTGACTGCGTCGAATGGAACGGTCGGTTTTGCTGCCGGCGAAGAAGTGCTTTTGACTGCGGGTGAAGATTTGAACGGTGAGCGACTTTTCGTGCGCTCCAAAGGAGCGGGAGTAAGCGGAACCGGTATCTTCAATGACGGGACTATTGAGGGTGCAGCCGTTGAATTGAAAGCTCACGGAAATGCTTATGCGTTGGCGATCAACAACAAAGGTTCGATTCGTGCAACTGGAGTGAGCACCGAAGGTGGACGCGTATTTCTTGAGGGAATCGGCGGAACCATTGAAAACAGTGGTTCAATTGAGGCGACGGCGCCGGCGGCTGGAAGTTCGGCCAGTATTTTAATTCAATCGGCTTATGCGAAAGTAGATGGAGCGATCCGGGCTTCGGGAGATATCGGTGGGACGGTGAAAATTTCAGCTACTGAGTCAGCTGAGATAGGAAGTTCTATCAATGTGACGGGAACGAACGGAGCAGGCGGAGATGTGGTGATCGAGGCGAATGAGATCCAACTGACAGCAACTGCTGATATCGATGCGAGCGGAATGACCGGCGGCGGTGATGTTCGAATTGGAGGCGGATTTCAAGGCGGCGATGTCGGGATCAAGAATGCAAATTTGGTGGAAGTCGAAAACGGGGCTTCTGTAAAAGCGGATTCGATTGGAAGCGGGAACGCGGGGTCCGTCATCATTTGGTCGGATGATTCGACTTCGTATGAAGGAAGAATCAGTGCTCAGGCACGCGGAGCTACGGGGAATGGCGGATTTGTTGAAGTGAGCGGTAGCCAGTCTTTGAATTACAATGGTGTGGTTTCAACCCTTTCAGTGGGTGGCAACACCGGATCACTTCTTCTGGACCCAACCGATTTGACGGTGAGTAATGGGACAGGGGCGAATATTATTAATATTGGAGTTCTCGCGACAACGCTGGGCGGAAGTAACGTTGTTATTTCCACCGATCCGGCAGGGGCTCAGGCGGGGAATATTCTCTGGACTGATAATATGTTCTACAGCAGCGCGCAAACGCTCACGGTGCTCGCTCACGGGAACGCAGAGTTTCGTGGCGAAGTTCAGAATGACAGCACGGGCGGTATCAATGTCGTGGCTGGTTGGGATGGCACTACTGGTTTTGCGGCAACGGGTCCCGGGACTGCAGAGGCCGGGACGGTTGTAATGAATGATTTCTATTCCGATTCCACTTCTTACGGGAACGATAATGGATCAATCATTCTGAACAATACGACTCGTCGCGTGACTCTGGGCAGTCGCCACGGGGATACGAATCTTGCCGGTTACGGTCTCGATTTTACTGTCGCTACAAATAGCAACAGTCGTGATCTGATCGTCGGTTTTCGGGACACCGCCAGCAATACCGGGGCTCTCGCTGTCACCGGGAATATCCGGGTGGATGTTCACAATGAAATTGCTCTCTCGTCGGCTGGATTCAATGGTTCCGGTTTTGCTCAATTCCAGATCGGTCACGGCGGCGTTGGAGGAGATGCGGGAACAGGACCGGGAGACTTGTCCGGGAATATCACGCTGAATACAGGAGTGGACGGAAAAGGAACCGGCAATATTACTTTTGTGAATGACTTCGCGATCACTGGTGAGCCGGAGCGTGTTGGCTTTCATATCGGTCACGGCGGCTACCGGATGCACGGAAATCACAGTGGGGCGATCAATATCGACACCACTGCGGGAACGGATGGAACGATTACCTTTCAGGCCGGCCAGGCGAAGCGCAGTTATGCGATGATCGGTCATGGCGGCATGAATATTGGTGTAAGTGCTAACGGTGTCAGTACTGTTCCCTTGAATCATTCGGGTGATATCAACATACAGGCTGGTGGTTCGGTGAACTTCACAGGCGGCGCAGCAAGGGGTGCAGCTCCCACTGCTGCCTGGCGTCAGTCCGATGATTCATTTGCTCAGTTGGGGCATGGAGGCGGCTCTTCTGATGGCAGTCATACCGGATCGATCACCGTGAATGCACAGGGCGGTGATATCATTTTCAAGTCCGGCGACCAGGCTCGTAATTATGCGCAATTGGGTCACGGCGGATACGGAGCAGACGGGAGTCATGGTGGGGTCATTGATGTCGATGCCACAGGAAAGGTCACCTTTGATGCAAGAGGTCTCGGTGGAGAGCCGGATACGGGAAACCGCGCCCACGCTTACGTTCATCTTGGGCATGGAGGCAATTATGCGCGCGGTGACCACTCAGGTGCGATCATGGTGGATGCCGGTTCCGATATCGAATTTTTCAGCGGAAACAATTCGGCAATCGGAAATATTTCTTCGGAGGGTTCGCATGCCCAACTCGGGCATGGCGGACTTGATGCCAAGAATGCTGGAACCGCCCTGGGTAATACCGGTGCAATCACGGTTAATTCGGGTGGTGCACTCAGTTTTATCGCTGGTAATGGCCGTATCAACTATGTTCAATTGGGACACGGTGGCTATGACAACGACGGTTCTCATGACGGTGCCATCACAGCAACAGCAGTGAATGACATCACTTTCACGGCTGGTCTGGGAGCGATGGCTCGTGATCGCCTTACATCCGCGCAGTTGGGGCATGGGGGTTTTGGCGCAAACGGTGTCGATACTGGTGACATTTCGGTTACCTCCACTTCGGGTGCGATAGTTTTCAAATCAGGTGACAAAGCGGACAACATTGCCAGTCTCGGTCATGGCGGGAGAAGCGCGAGGTCTGGAAGTGCTACCGAGGGACATTCCGGGAATATTACTTTGAGCGCCCAAACGGGTGTTACTTTTACTGCGGGCACGATGAGCGCCCGAACGGAAGCGAACGGTTTCCTGGATTACATCAACAATCCGCCTGACGGAACCGTGGATTTCCCCGGCGATGCCAATACGACAAACGGGGATGAGGGCGTAGAAGCGGATGGTCGCGTTTATACTCAACTTGGTCACGGTGGCTGGGATGCGGATGCGGCAACCGGAAATGAATACAATGCCGGAGTGGGCCACAGCGGAAATATTACCGTCACGACTGCGGCGGGGAATATTACCTTTAATGCCGGGAGTGTCGCAAACGGAAGTGCCGGTAATGACGAAGGTCGTTTCCACTATGCTTTGATGGGCCATGGTGGTTTCGCAACTGGTGGAGATCACTCCGGAAATTTTGATATCGAGGCGACTACAGGTTCGATCATTTTCAATGGTGGTGCAGCGACTGTGGATGGGAGTTATAACAATACGACGGGTGCATTCAGTGAAGCTACTGACCGCCATAATTTTGCCCAGATGGGGCACGGTGGCGCTTTCGGTGGTTGGGGAACTCCCAACGACCAGGGTGGCGATATGACTGCGATTTTTGACATCACAGCCGGTGATGCTGTTCAGTTTCGCGCAGGGGAAGGCCGTCGTAATTACGCTCAGCTGGGGCTGGGCGGCTACAGCTACCGGGGTGGTCACGAGGGAAATATTACGGTGGATGCAGGAGCCGGCGGAATTCTTTTTAGGGCCGGCCAGGGAACGGATGTGGGCAGTCACGGAATCGAGTCGTATGCCCAACTCGGCCACGGCGGCTGGGATGGAGACTTTCTCAATGGAGCCGGTCCAGGGAACACAGGGAAGACGGGCAACATCACGGTGACCAGTGCCGGTACAGTTCGTTTTGAAGGGGGAACGGCCAATGACAACTGGACTTTGCTCGGCCACGGAGGGCGCAGCGATGCCGAAGATCACTCCGGAAATATTACGGTGACAACAAGTGCCGGGAATGTGGAGCTTATTGCAGGAACTGATTTCAATACTTCGGTTCAAATAGGAAATGGCGGCCGCGAATCGCGTGGTAACCATGACGGTGACATCATTGTGGATTCGGCAGGCGCAGTTCTAGCTCATGGTGGGTCGGGAACGACTTCCTGGGGTAATCACGAGTCCTACGCGCAGATCGGTCACGGTGGACGCGAAGCAGACGGGAATCATTCCGGTTTGATTAAAGTGCGGGCCGTCAATCAGATCGAGTTGATCGCGGGCCAACACGCCGTTCGAAACTACGCTCAGATCGGTCATGGTGGAGAACGCAACGGGGGCAGCGCTGACGGAGTAATTTCAGTTTATTCCCAAAGTGGAAAGTCAATATTCCAGGCCGGTGCAGGAACCGGGGATAGCGCAGAGTCGTATGTCCAAATTGGACACGGAGGAATCGATGCTGATCAGGGGGTTGCAGGCACTTACGATTATACAGGGAATATTGAAGTCATCCTTGGAGGTGATCTGGATTTTGTTTCCGGAGATCAGAATAACGCCGGGAATGCTTACGCATTGATCGGCCACGGCGGCGGCTCTGTCGACAATGGTGCGACTGCGAGTGGAGACGTTCTTGTCTGGGTTGACGGTGAAACCAGTATCGCTCGTCTCAATCAGGAATTGCGCGTCGGTCACCGGGTAGGTGGCAATTTGATCGCGGCTGGAAGTGACCTGACTTTCGTATCAGGTAGTGTCGATTACAACCTGACGGGGACAGATGAACTTATGGTCATTGATACCAATGCGGCGAATGGACAGATCGCGAATCTCTGGATTGAGCCATACATCAGCAATTCCATTGGCGATGTCACTATTGGAACCAAGGGCACTGGAAACGTGTTGTGGGATCGGGATTATGATTACACTTCCACGACGGATTTGAATATTGTTGGCGGCGGAAATGTCAATTTCGTTCGCCGGATCCGTAACCGTCTCGACGGCAGCACCGGTGCGGTTAATGTCGTGGCTGGCTGGGACGGAACCACCGGGGCTCACACTTTTGACTTTGCCGATGTTGGACTCGATTGCGAAATTGTAGAAGGCGATTTTAACATCACACCCATCAAGGCCGACGGGATCGCCAACGGGGAGCTTGCGACGGCTTTTGGTAACGGCGGGGACGTTGTTCTCGGGATCGATATGGCGGGGAACCGTCAGACTACCTGGACCGGTATTGGTTCCGGACAGGGTGCTACCAACGTGCTGGGCCGCGACGTGCTTCTGGCTTCAGGGAAAAACAGCCCGACATCTGATTGGAGTTCGGCAACTCAGATCGGGATGCGGGATGGTGCTCGTTATGATCTCACAGGTGATATTATGGTTCACGCTACACGTGACGTCAGCTTGCTCGGAGGTTCAGAAGTGGCAGGACCCGATTCAGCGGGACAACGAGAGGCTTTCGCGATCATTGGGCACGGCGGAGTAAACGCGGATGCAAGAAACCGCGATTTCATGAATGGAATGATTTACGTGGATGCCGGTCGTCATGTCACGGGAACGGCCGGGACCAACCGGCGCTCTTTCGTTCAGATTGGACATGGGGGGCTTACAGGGTTCAGCGCAACAGAGTCGCTCGGAGAAATTGGTGGCGAAATTGACGTGTTGGCCCGAACCGGGAATATCGTATTTACCGGGGGCACAGGATTGGAGTCTTTCGCCCATATTGGTCATGGAGGTCAGGGAGTGGATCCCGAGGCTCTGGATTCGGCTGGCGGTGTTAGCCAGGATATTAACGTGACTGCCGGGGGCAATATTTCGTTCCATGGTGGAACAGGAGGATTGGATGGAGCCCACCAATCTTTCGCCCATCTAGGGAACGGTGGTTACAGCACCAATGTAAGGGCCGCCAATGAGGGTTGGTATGGCAATATCACTGTGGAAGCTGGAGCAAACACCGGGGGATTTACCCGGGCCGATGGACAGATTGATTTCCGCGGTGGCGATATCAATGATAACTACGCTCAGTTGGGTAACGGGGGGAGAAACTCCCGTTCCGGTGTTGGTGGTGACGGGCACCGCGGAAGTATTTCCGTAACTGCTTACTCGGGGATTAATTTCATCGCTGGAACTTTGAGCTCCAATGAAGGTGCGAATGAAGACGGGCGGGTGCATGCTCAACTCGGGCATGGCGGATACGATTCAGATGTAAACCTTAGTAATACCTACGCAGCGGGCAAAGGTCACCACGGCGATATTTCGGTGACTACTGCTACCGGCGATATCAATTTCTACGGAGGAAGCAATGATGCTTCGAGAGGAGCTTTGGTAAGTGCGGGAGACAATGTGGGGCGCAACAACTTCGCCCTGCTTGGCCACGGTGGTATCGCGACTACCGGGGATCATAGCGGATCAATTGATGTTACAGCAACGGCTGGAAATATTCATTTCCTCGGCGGCAATGCACTTGATGGAGACAACGGAGAGGAGCCTCATTTTGCTCAATTAGGACACGGCGGATTCTCTGCTGGCTGGGGCGGTAGACCTGGAGGCAATCTCTCGGCGGCTTCTCAGAATGGCGGCACCGACGGAATTCGAGTCACAGCGGGAACGGATATCAAGTTCAACGCGGGGGATTCGATCTACGCATACGCCCAGCTTGGACTGGGCGGTTACGATTGGGATGGGAACTTTGATGGAGACATTACAGTGAATGCCGGAGGGGATATTGAATTTACCGGTGGAGCAGAAAACCGGACATACGCGCAACTCGGAAACGGCGGCTACAGTGCCAACGCGACCACGGGCCACTCCGGGAACATCGTAGTGGGTGCGGGTGGAAGCATTAATTTTGTAGGCGGAACCGATACGGATGCTTACGTTCAGTTGGGGCATGGTGGTCTCGGTTCACGGGGCGACCACTTTGGAAATATAACGGTGACCTCCGGTGGCGGCACCGGAATCCGTTTCCAGTCAGGCGCCGGAAACGTCGCTTATTCTCAACTGGGTAATGGTGGTTGGGATGCGGATGCAGTCGCGGCCCATTACGGTGACATTTCGGTGACTGCCAATGGTGGCGGCGATATTGTATTCGATGCCCGGTCCCCGGAAGCAGGTGATCTGAACAACGATGATTCCTACACTCAACTCGGTCACGGTGGCCGAGCCAACAATGGTAATCATTACGGACTCATTGATGTGACCACTGTCGGAGGTGGGGATATCACTTTTACTGCAGGTGATTTTCGTGCATTTGCCCAACTCGGTCACGGGGGACGCGATTCCATCGGGAACATGGGTGAAGACCAGTCGAACCTCAGAGACGCAACTGTCAGTGCCATCACGGTCGACTCGACCGGAGGGATCAGTTTCACAGCGGCCGGTGGTGCTTCCAGCGATGGTTGGGCGTCACGGGAAGCTTACACTCAGCTTGGTCACGGCGGCGCCTACGCCAGAGGTGACCATGTCGGAAATATTTCTGTGTCCGCCGAGAATGCGATTAACTTTTTTGGCGGTTCCGGTCGCCGAAATTATGCCCAACTGGGCAATGGCGGTTTTGATGCAGACAATTTCAATCAGGGCACTTTCGGATATCTCGATGGCACTCCTGCAACGCGGGCGCCCACAGCCGCAGAAAGGCAGGGAAATCTGGGTTCCATTACCGTTTCAAGCACAACGGGGGATATTCAGTTCCTTGCTGCTCAGCTCAACAGTCTGGATGCTACTTCGCATGAACAGAATGAAAGTTATGCACAGCTCGGTCATGGTGGCGCCTACACCAGCAGCGATCAGGAAGGCCTGATTTCGGTTACTGCCGGTGGTGGAATCGTAGTTGACGCCCGAGGGTTTGATGCGCACGGGGGAACTCACTATGCACAGATTGGACACGGCGGGCACTATGCCTCCGGTTCAATGACTGGTAATATCACAGTGGCGGCAAACGGAGGATCGATTGAATTCTTCGGCGGCCCGAGTAGTTCCTACGCGCAGTTGGGGCATGGCGGTCGGAACAATCATGATTCCTCCCATCAGAATGCGGATCCCGAAAATGGGACGGTAACAAGTCGTCGCTATTTCAACCGTCGTTACGCCTCCAACAGCGGTTACTATCCCGGAACTCATAAAGGGAATATCGACGTTGACGCATCAGGAGACATCAATTTTAACGGTTACAACCATCGTATATTCAATCGAGGTGGCGGTGAGGGATATGTTCAGCTAGGGCACGGTGGTTATCACAATGATGCTGATCCAAATTCAATAAACGGTTCCGGGCACAATGGAACGATTGATGTCACCGCTGGTGGAGCAATCCTCTTTGAAACAGGTCAACGAGTTTGGCGTTCCTATGCCATGCTTGGCCACGGCGGTTATGAATCTTTCGGAAATCACGGAGATACGACGAACAACGGAACCGGTGTTGCTACATCCAGTGCCATTACGGTTCAGGCCGGCAATGGTGTCGATTTTCTTGCTCACGGCGGTGACGACGTAAACAACAATTGGGGACAACGGGGCGGACGCAGCTTTGCCCATCTCGGTCACGGTGGTTGGGACACGGATTTCAAGTCCAATGCAAATCTGTCCACATTTCAATGGTATGGAGATGAGAATGATCCCCTGGGTTCAAATCCTACACCGGGGACTCCCCCTGCGGGCGAACCCTGGGGTGGCGCAGGCTCGGTCGATGACACTGGCTATAATCCACTCACTCCTGTCTTCAGTGTGAATGGTGAAGGCAAAACTCCGATCAATCTGTTTACAGGAACGCGTGGGAATATTGGTAATGTTTCGGTCACAACTACAGGTGGAGATATCCGTTTCATTGGTCCTGATGGGACTGCTGGCGGTGGCCTCGAAGACCGGGCTCGTGAAAGTTATATCCAGTTGGGCAACGGTGGTTACATCACTGATGGGAATCACATCGGTGATATTATTGTAAACTCGGCCGGGTCGATCACTTTCCAGGCGGGTATTGCCGAACAGACTCCTGGAAGCGGTGGAGACAGCCTCATTTCCAACTCTTACGCTATGCTCGGTCATGGTGGTTATGCAGCCCGGGGTGACCATTCCGGAAATATCAATGTCGATGCAGGATCATTCATCACCTTCACTGGTGGGAAAACCAATCAGGCATTTGTTCAACTCGGTCATGGCGGGTTCGATGCGGATGATCCAAACACCGGGGACCATAACACTATCGAAGGACATACGGGATATGTCGGCAATATCGATGTGGATGCAGGTGGAGACATCACTTTTACTGCGGGAGACCAACATCGAACGTATGCTCAGATTGGTCATGGTGGAGCTCACACCAGGACGAAGGCGACTGGAAATATTCACGTAGCGACCACAAATGGTGCAATTTCCTTCACCGGCGGAATCGGCGATGACGATGGCGACTCGGAAGCTTATGCACAGCTTGGTCATGGTGGTTACGAAAGCGACGGAACGAAGACGGGAACCATCGAGGTTCTCGCAACCACGGGGATCAGCTTTATGGGTGGTGATCGTCGTGCTAATTTTGTCCAGCTGGGTCACGGCGGATTCGCGGCCCGGTCGGGAACAACTGCAGCAGCGGACGGGAATTCCGGAGACATTTCAGTGATTACGACCGGTGGGGACATTTCCTTCATTGCCGGTACTCTGACCGAGACTACCGACACGAATGAGAATGGATTCATTTATGCGCAACTCGGACATGGCGGTTACGATGCCGACGTATTTGCTGGAAATGGCTACGTAGCCGGTGCCGGACATCGCGGAGACATTCTTGTATCAGCCGGTGGTGCTGTGAATGTCGTAGCGGGCAACACAGCTTTTGGAAGTAATGGCGCCGGGAATGGTCGTGAGATATACGCGATGATTGGCCATGGTGGACTTCTGGCGGGTGGTGATCACGCGGGCGCGATTTCGGTGACTGCAGGAACTGATGTAGCTGTTCGGGCCGGTGTCACTACGGACAATGATGGGGGCCATCACAATCAGGCCATGATTGGTCACGGAGGCCAGGTCGGAGCGAACTGGGGTGCAAATCCGGGCGGAAATCTCAGCTCGCTTGCGTTGAACGGTGGACTTACTCTCGGACTTGACGATGGCATCAAAGTGGACGCCGGCGGGGATGTGATTCTCACCGGTGGGGACGATTGGAGCATGGCTCAAATTGGCCTTGGTGGCGGCCGCTGGCATGGCAGTCATACCGGCGATGTTACGGTGCTTTCAGGAGGAAGTATCAGCCTCACCGGCGGGTCCGGTAATTCATCCGTAAAAATCGGAAACGGCGGTTATGAAGGTGATGGCAATCTGACGGGAAATATCTACGTAAATGCTGCACAGGACATCACTTTGCAGGGGGGGAATGGAACAAGCTCCTACGCTCAGATCGGTCTTGGCGGACATGATGCGAAAGGGAATCACACTGGCCACATCCAGGTGAGTTCAGGGGGAAAACTCAGCCTGCTTAGCGGAACAGGGAATAATGCTTTTGCTCAGATCGGTAATGGCGGTCGTGAAGCCGACGGTAATCACGTTGGTGATATTTCCGTGCATGCCGCAACGGGAGTAACTTTGAATTCCGGAACTGGTGCTCAATTCGGGTACACTCAGATTGGCCATGGCGGCTACAGCGCATCCGGTGCTCACTCCGGATTTGTGACGGTGATCAACTCCACTTCGGGTAAAATTGAAGTGCTCGGTGGAAACGGCGTGAACGACCGCTACGCCCAAATCGGACACGGTGGAATCAACAACGGCACCAATGATCTATCCGGCAGTATTTCAGTGGTCAACACCGGTGGCGGAATCGATGTCATTGCCGGTGACGGCAGCTGGCGCGGAGCGATCATCGGACATGGTGATGCACAACAATCAAACACCGGAGGTGCCCGGACTGGTGGCCTGAATGTTTGGGCGGATGGTGTGATTACCCTGACGGATGGAGGCGGCAATAGCGGTGCCTACATTTCCCATCAGACCATCAGTGGTATCGGCTCAGTTTCCTATGCGGGTTCGGGTGTTCAAGTAGCAGGAGAAAGTGGTTATTCCCTGGTCGGAACTCAGGGGCTGACGATTGGAAATGATCAGTTGGTCGGACAGGGGAACGCCTTGGCTTTGAATGAAACTCTGGCTGCCGCAATTGCTTCCGGTGATGTTACTCTGGCTGCCGGTGGCACCAGTGCTTTGGATTTCTCGGTGATTGATGCATCTGGAGCGCTTGCCACAGCTCTTTCGACCTACAACAGCAGTAACGATGTCACCTTTGTTGCAGGTGGCGATTTGACTCTCGGATTCGGTATTCAGAACCAGGGAGATGGAAATATCAATCTCCTTGCGGGTTGGGATTTCATGAGCGGAGGTGTTTTGCAGGCACCGACGATGAATCCGATGGCGCTCAATCCACATTTCGCACCGGGTAGCGGTCTCGCACTGGGCACGGTTTGTCTGCCGGACTTTGATCCAAGTTTCAACATCGCTCTTCCAGCGAGTTGCGCCGAATTCGGTAACGACAACGGATCTATCATTCTCGGAAGCAACGGACAGACTGCAGCGGTCCGGATCGGTTCGAGACTGGGTGAAACCAATGCCTATGGATACGGTTTGACCTTGAATGGTTCGAACACAACTGCCAACGCGGGAACGCAGCTTGGTTTCTACGGCGACGGAACCGGCAACATGTCCGGGACAATCAATGTTGGTCTCAAGCAAGGTGGTTTGACTTTAAACTCCGGATCGCAAGCCGGTTCCTACACCCAGATCGGTCACGGTGGTTTCGGTGCGACGAGTGGCAATATTACCAACGATGCGGACATCACGATTTCCTTCTGTGAACCGGGCGATGTCATCATGAATGCAGGCGGAGCTGATGCCTACGCCATGATCGGTAATGGTGGAATTCAGGGGACTGTAGCCCCCAACCACCGTCGCGGGGATATCACGATCACTGGATTCTCTAATATCGATATGAATTCAGGAACCGGAGACCGGGCCTACACCCAAATTGGTAATGGTGGGTATGACGGTGACGGAGACAAGCGCGGTGTCATCACCCTGACGGGCGCGACCCTTGCTGGTGATCGCGGAGATCTTACAATGACTGCGGGCGGAACTGACGCCTACACTCAGATTGGCCACGGTGGAACCAACGCAGGTTCCGGAAGACAGAATTCGATTACGATTTCAAATGTCGTGAATCTTGATGTGGATGCCGGGACCGGTGATCGTGCCTACGCTCAGATTGGCTTGGGAGGCCATAATGCCGACGGAGACGTTATCGGAGCTGCTGGTAGCGCTTTCATCTCGATTACTCTCGACGGAGCGGCAAGCATTGATGGGGGATCGGGATTCGACTCCTATGCTCAGATCGGTCACGGAGGAACAGACGCGAACGTCCTTGCTGACAATCAGAATATTACTCTGAATGCTAAAGGTGGTGGAATTACCATGACCGGTGGCAGTGCTGGTGGTTCACATGTGCAGATTGGACACGGCGGAAATTTCTCTCGTGATGCCCACAGCGGAACGATAGATATTGATGCTGCCGGTGATATTACCGTTCAAGCCGGAACGGCTGATGAAACCTATGCCATGATTGGTCATGGCGGTGAAAATGTAGGAACGGCAGCGACGCCTCAGAACAATTCCGGAGCAATCAATATTGATACGACCAATGGAGGAAGTCTTATTGTTCGTGCGGGGCAGGGAACAACTGGATCTGATGCTTTTGCACAGGTCGGTCATGGAGGTCACAACAGTCAGGGCGATTTCGGCGGCAACATCACCATTAACCTTGCCGGTGGCGTTACCGTTGAAGGCGGAGTTGACACTTCGGCGAGCACGACTGATGACCGGGCCTACGCTCAGATCGGTCATGGGGGAGAAAATGCCGACGGCACCCACAGTGGAAACATTTCCATTACGGCGGTTGGCGATGTCGACATTACGGGAGGAGCGGGAGAAATCTCTTACGCACAGGTTGGACACGGGGGCCGCAGTGAAAATGGGGGTGCAAATACTGGAGACATTACGATTACCACAACAGGTGCCGATTCCGGGGTGCATCTCACCAGTGGAAACGGCGTCGCCGGTACGAGTCGCTCCTACAGCCAAATCGGTCACGGAGGAATGGATGCTGACGGCAACCACTCCGGGGATATCACGATTTCCAGCGCTGATGATGTCACACTGACAGGAGGAAACAGGACCGATAATTACAAACTGATCGGTCACGGTGGCGTTTCCAGTCCGGGTAACTTTTCAGGAGCGATCAACGTGACTGCCTTGAATGATATCGAGTTGACCGGAGGAACGTCGCAAAGCAATTTCGCCCAGATCGGGCATGGCGGTGACGAATCCGGGGGCAATCACAACGCAGACATTGTCGGCGGTGGTGCCCTGGCCGGGATCAATGTCACTTCAACAGCGGGAAGTATTTCTGTGATCGGAGGGCGCGCAGGTCAAGCCGGTGCATCCGGTAGATTTTCCTACGCGCAGATCGGCCTCGGTGGCTACGATGCCGACGGCGATTTGACGGCGGATATTACTGTTTCAGCTGCAAATGGCATCACCCTTACAGGCGGTGGCCGTGATCACAATTATGCTCTCATCGGTAATGGTGGCGATCTTTCAGATGGCACCAAGGGAGGAGCTATCAACGTTTCCACTTCCGGAGGAAATATTGCAGTTTCCGGCGGGGCAAATCAGGAGCTTTCTGCTGGCCAAATCGGTCATGGCGGATTTCGGGCAACAGGTGCTGCCTCGGGGAATATCGAGGTTGCCGCGAATGCAGGAACCTTCACTCTTCGCAATGGCGGCGGAGATGATGATGGAGATGCTGCGCCGAACCAAACGCCGGGCGATCACAGCTTCAGCTACGGCCAGATTGGTCATGGTGGCGCAGAAGGTGGTGTGTTTGATCGGACAGGTAGTATCTGCGTCCATGGTGCCAACGGCGTTTCGATCACATCGGACCGCAATGGTGACCGTGCTTATACTCAGGTCGGCCATGGCGGCTATGACACAGCCGGCAATTTCTCTGGAGATATTACAGTGGTTGCGACCAATGGTGATGTGATTATACGGGGTGGTAACACTGGAGCCGAGGGGCAGTATGCTCAGGTTGGCCACGGTGGAGTAAACGCCAACGGAAATCACGGCGGTAAAATCTTTGTCGTTGCCGACAATATGGGCAATTTCGAACTGACTGGTGGCGCGGCCGATAACAGCTACGCGATGGTTGGTCACGGCGATGGTCTCGGAGTTTACGGAAATTCCGGAAGCGGCTCTACCAGCGGGACTCGCCAGGGAGGCATCCAATACTTTGTTGATGGAAATGCCACCCTCACAGCGGGAGCGGGCACAGGTAGCAATGTTTACACTCATCACCGTACCAACACGGATGGAGGATTAAACCTTTCCTCTCCGACGTATCTGGGTGGTGATGGCTACCAGTATGTGGTCAACGGAAATGACGGTATCCTCGGAAACAATGCGACCTTCGACAACACCGCCGGCGGTGCTTTCGAAGATGAAGGCGTGATGATCAGCGGCAACCTTGGCCTTGGGGATGTTGTGATCACCAGGACCGGCGATTTCACCTGGGATAACTCGGATGCGAGACCAGGCTCGGTCAATCACAATTTCGATTTCATCATTCTTGCCACGGGGGATCTGAATATCGAACGGAGCTATCAGAATGCCGGCACTGGTGATGTTGCTTTTGTTGCCGGTTGGAACGGAATCCGATTGCCTTCTTCAGTGAACTACAACAACGGCATCTGTGATCCCGAAATCGAACCCGGAGCCATTAATTTCAATGACTGTGATGCCTTCGGAAATCACAATGGTAGCAGTCAGGGTATTCTCACGATCGGGAATGCTAACCAGACGAGTTCGGTTGCAATAGGTAGCGCTGGAGGAGAAACAATTCTTCGTGGCTGGCAGGTCAACATTGTAGGAAGTAATACCACTGCCGGAGCCTTCACTCACGTTGGATTCCGCACTGACGGGGTCGGTGATCCCACCGGCACCATTGACGTCCAGGCCAAACAGGGTGGATTCAACATGACTGGTGGAGCCGCCGCCGGAGCCTATGTCCAACTTGGGCACGGTGGACTCGGGGCAACCAACGACATCATCAACGCAGACATTAACATTTCCTTCTGTGATCCGGGCGACCTCACCCTAACCGGTGGCGGTGCGAGCCAGAGTTATGCGCAGATCGGTAATGGCGGACTCGGGGGGGCTAAAGCTTCCAGCGGGAATATCCGGATTGAGAACGCGAAAGCGGTGTCCGTCAATGGTGGCACGAACCTCGACACCTACGCCATGATCGGCAACGGTGGGCACGATAATCGGGCCAACCACGGAACTGCTGGAGACAGCATCGTGGTTCTTGCCAGCGAAGGGATTTCCCTGACCGGGGGAACTACTTCGGCTGCCGGTATTCACGGAGCCTATGCTCAGATCGGGAACGGCGGCTACGATGCAGACGGAATCATCCAGGGCGACATTTATCTGAATTTCGATCCGACCGCGAGCGGCGGTCTTGGCGCAGCAGTGGGCGGCGGAGATATTACGCTGAATGGCGGCAATGGATTCGCCGGAACACGAGGCACCTACGCACTGGTCGGGAACGGCGGCCGGAACCTGGTCGGAAACAAGTCCGGCAATATTCTCCTGGGCAACGCTGGCAATCTGAATCTGACCGGCGGAGCGGGACAAACGAATTTCGCTCAGGTTGGGAACGGTGGAAATGACAGCAGTGCCAATGCCAATGGCAGTGCAACCGGCGACATTACGATCTTGAATTCCAGCAGCATCACTCTTCAGGGAGGTGGCACAGAGGCCTACGCCCAGATTGGTCACGGTGGCTACAACTACAACGGAATTATTGGTGCTGTCGGAGACCTTATTGATGTCAACACTACCGGAAATGTAAGCCTTCTTGGCGGAACCGGAGCAAAGAGTTACGCGCTACTCGGCAACGGCGGCTATGGAAGCACGATTACCAGCAGTGCTACGATTGATCTCAGTGCCGGTGGTAATCTGGTCATGACAGGTGGCGCTACGGATGCTTTCGCGTTGATTGGTAACGGTGGAGCTCTATCCAGCGGAACGCTCACAAACGCTCACATCAAAACGAACATTGTTGGATTCATGGATTTGAATGCTGTAGGCAGCAATGCTTTTGCTCAAATCGGAAACGGCGGATACCGGGCAATCAATCTGACGACTATCGATTCGAATATCACGGTGAATGATGAGGCTGGAATGGGAACCGGAGCCCTGACTCTTGATGGTGGAACAGGAACTAATTCCTACGCTCAAATCGGACATGGTGGATCGCGCAACAATGGTGATCGAGGAACGGGCTCGAACGCCAGCAGCGGAAATATCCTGATCGACAAAGCGGCAAGCATTACCCTTCAAGGAGGAGGTGCAGCCGACGATTTCGCCCGTATCGGTCACGGTGGTGAAGGTAGCGTTGGTGATCTTGGCGGAACCGTTACGGTGAAAACAGCAGGTGATCTCGCCTTGAACGGAGGATCCAGCACCTCGGCTTATGCCTCTATCGGGCACGGGGCAACCGAAGGATCCGGTCACATCGACGGAACCATCGATGTGACGGTCGGAGGAAAACTCGACCTCAATGCCAATGGTGGAGGAGCAGGAGCAGCCGCTCAAATCGGACATGGTGGAGAAGGATACGGCGGCGCCGGTTCAGTGGTTACCAACGGTGGAATCAATGTTGATGTCGCGACCAGCATCGCTCTCCTGGCTGGTGGAACCAACGCATTCGCACAGATTGGTCACGGTGGGTCCAACGCGGTCTTTTTGAGCGCTGCGGACGGGACTTCTCACATCAATATCAATACCGATGCGGGAACAGGAGCAGGATTGATTTCAGTGACTGGCGGCAGTGGAAGTAATGCCCATGCCCAGATTGGTCACGGTGGCGCTCGCAATGATGGAGCAACGGGTGATCGCTCAGCGAGCGGAAACATCCTGATCGATAAGAGTACGGGAATTATCCTGGCTGGAGGCAGTGGAACGGATACTTCCGCTCAGATTGGGCATGGTGGACAGCAGTCACAAGCCGCCAGCGGTTTGACTGGAACGATCACGGTTCATACGACAGGCAATGTGCAATTGACCGGCGGAAGCGCCAACAATCATACCTACGCCCAGATTGGTCATGGTGGAGATGAGTCAAATGGCACCACCAGCGGCAACATTCTGGTAACTGCGGGAGGAAATGTGAATGTTGACGGTGGAACCGGCGGTGATGAAGCCTATGCCCAGATTGGTCATGGCGGTCACAACAACAACAGTACGATCGGTCTGGCTACGGAAACGGTTACGGTTAATGCAACAGGAGACGTCAATGTTCGTGGCGGTAGTGCCACCGACGCCTATGCAGCAATCGGCAACGGAGGAAGCAACGCCGATGGTGCCAAAGCGGGGATAACTTCTGTGAGCGGTCGCAATATTTTGCTTAGTTCCGGTGGAACGCAGGCTTTCGCTCAGATCGGAACAGTCGCCGGATTTGATGGTAACCAGTCCGATGGTGCCGTATCTGCAGGAACCAACGTAACTGCCACCGGTACTATCACTCTCGATGCAAGAGCTGGAGGAATTCAAGGTTACGTTCAGATCGGTGGTGGTGGCCTTGTTGGCACCGGCGGTGTCACAGGATTGGAAAATGTTATTGGCTCTGGTGTTTCCACCGTGGTCAATGCGGGAGGAGCATTGCAAATGTTCGGCGGTGGAACCAGCAACACCTATGCCATGATCGGTAATGGTGGCACCGGATTCAACGGGGCGAAAACCGACGGTGGTGTCGACGTGTCCGCAACTTCGGTGACGATGACCAGTGGTAACGGTGCTTCGGCCTACACTTTGATCGGTTCCGGTGGTGGTATCTCCGGTAGTGGAAATACCGCTACGGATGCCGTCGACGGACATGTAACGGTTCGCGCAACGACCGGTGCGATCAATCTGACTTCCGGTGGAATTAATGCCTTCTCTCAAATTGGACTCGGCGGAAGCGGAACGACCCTCGGCCAGGCCGGAGATGTTTACGTTCACGCCGCGACAGGAATTACGATGAACTCGGCAGCCTCAACAGCAGTCGGAGCTTATACTCAGATTGGTAACGGCGGTCTCAATTCGACAGGTGACAAGTCTGGCTTCGTGACTGCATTTACCGATGCAGGAAATATTACACTGACCGGCGGAAACGGCGCAGGCCGTCATTCTCAAATCGGCCATGGTGGAACCGGGGCGGGCGCTTCGAACATGGCGGGTAGTGTTTCTCTTCTTGCGCTTACTGGAGATATCAATCTCAACGGTGGTAGCAATCTTGAAGGCTATGCGATGGCCGGTCACGGTGACGGACAGGCTCTTTCCACCGGAACGCGCACGGGTGGTCTTAATGCCTACGCAAATGGTGGAATTACGATGACGGACGGAGCCGCTGGTGGAACGTTCATCAGTCATCAGACTGGAAGCGGTGCAGGGAGTCTTTCATTCGCTGGATCCGGTATCCAGGCAAACGGTGACTCCGGTTACACGGTGATTGGTGCCACAACAGGTGCAACTTTCTCCAGCAGCCAGATGGTTGCGACCGGACCGATTCTCGGTTTGGGAGATCAGATTGGTTCTGCGATTCAGGATGGTGATGTCGCTTTACTCGCCAACAATGATCTTCTAATCACTGGTGCCAGTGTTGGATATAACAACGGCAACGATCTGACTCTCGCATCCCGCGGAAATTTGACCGTGGAAATGGGCTTCCAGAACCTGGGTGGTGGCGACATCAATCTAATCGCCGGTTACACTGGGACAGAGACAGTAACCGCACCGATTTACACGAATACCTTCCCGGCTCTGGGATCGATCTGCATCCCTGATTATTCGGCGCTGGCGATTCCGCTTCCGGCTGATTGCACCGAGTTTGGTCAGAACAATTCTGTGCTTGTGATCGGAAATGCCGCACAGACTCAGGGAGTGGCCATCGGAACACAAGGCGGAGCAACAAACGCCTACGCATACGGAATGACCATGAATGCAGGAGCCGCGGCAAACTCCTTCACTCAGCTTGGTTTCCGCGGAATTGATACCACTACGACAAGCGGGAAGATCAATGTTCAGTTGGATCGCGGTGGGCTGACGATGAATTCCGGAGCGCTTGCCGGCTCCTACACTCAAATCGGTCATGGAGGATTCGGATCCACCAGTGGAAACATCAACGACAATGCCGATATCTCGATCTCCTTCTGCGAGGCGGGAGATGTTATTATGAATGCTGGCGGTGGAGCCGATTCTTACGCCATGATTGGTAACGGAGGCGTCCAGGCCGGTGTTTCTCCGAATACACGTTACGGTGATGTGATTATCACGAATTTCGCCAACCTCGACATGAATTCAGGTGCAGGAGATCGCTCCTACACTCAGGTGGGTAACGGAGGTTACGACGGTGACGGAGCCAAGCGAGGTGTCGTAACTCTGACGGGTGCGACCACAGCGGGCGACCGCGGTGACATCACCATGACGGGTGGTGGGATCGATGCATACTCAATGATTGGTCACGGCGGAACCAATGCCGGATCAAGCAAGCGTAGCGATATCACGATTACGAATGTGATCGACCTCGACATGGATGGTGGCACAGGAGCCCGTTCCTACTCTCAGATTGGTCACGGTGGTCATAATTCCGATACGGATATGAACACTGGAGCAAGCAGTCATATCTCGATCACACTGGATGGCAAAGCGACCATGAACGGTGGGTCCGATCAGGATGCCTACGTTCAGATTGGCCATGCGGGAACGAATTCCGCCAGTCGGGTAGTTGACGAGAATATCACCTTGAATGCACAGGGTGGTGGAATCCTGATCGCTGCAGGTGATGGATCGGACGCTTATGCAATGGTTGGTCACGGCGGAACCTCTGCGCGCGACACCCACAGTGGTGTCATTGATATCGATGCGGCTGGAAATATCGAAATTTTCGCAGGTAACGCGAACGACGCCTTCGCGATGATCGGGCACGGTGGCGATGACGCTGCTACGGCCACCACGACACAAATCAATTCCGGGAACATCTTTATCGACACGACAGCAGGTGGAAATCTCGTCCTTCGTGGAGGTCAGGGAACTGGCGGCGTCTTTGGTGATGCCTATGCTCAAGTTGGTCATGGTGGTCACAGCACCGAGGGAGATCACTTTGGTAATATTACCATCAACGTAGCGGGTGGAGTGACACTGACGGGCGGCGTTGATTCTGACGATAACACCGGTGATGAACGTCACTATGCTTTGATCGGTCACGGAGGCGAGAACGCTGATGGACTCCAGACGGGCTCCATCATCTTGAATGCAGTCAATGATATTTCCCTTTCCGCGGGAAGTGGAGAGAAGTCCTTCGCACAGGTCGGTCACGGCGGACGCAACAAGGATGGCGGAGCGAATGGCAGCATTACCGTCAACAGCTCGGCAGGAAATGTTTCCCTAACCGGTGGTACAGGTCTTGTCTCGGGTCGGGCTGACGAATCCTACGCTCAAATTGGGCATGGCGGAGTCAATGCCAATGGGGACCATGGGCTGGCTGCGGATATCATTTCTGTCACAGGTAACTCAGTCACCGTTCAAGGTGGCGGTGGCAGCGAGGCCGGTGCCATGATCGGTAACGGCGGGGCCAATGCTGACGGAAATCATGCAGGTAATATTATCGTTACCTCCCGCGTTGGAAACATCGATGTCCTGGGTGGAAATGGAACCTTCCAGGATGACTCCTTCGCGCAAATTGGTCATGGAGGAGGACGTCAGGGCGGATCTTTTGATACGGGCACTCAAAATCTGACGAGTGGAACAGCTCAGGGGAATATCACTCTGAATTCTGCTGCAGAAGTCAACATCACCGGCGGGGATCGCGCTCGAAATTATGCGATGGTCGGCCACGGCGGTCATAGTTACGACGGAGTGCTGGGAGTGATTGGAAATGTTATCTCAGTCACGGCTGCAACGAACGTCAATGTGACAGGCGGCACCAACAACGAAGCTTTTGCTCAGATCGGGAATGGTGGAACACGTGCAAACGTAACTTCCGCGATCAGAGGTAATATCATTGTCAACGCAACGAATGGAAGTATCACCGTCAACGCAGGGACATCAACAACCACAGATGACATGTATGCTCAGATCGGTCACGGCGGTGGTCGCGGAACTGAGACCGCAAGCACCTTGGGATTCACCGGGGATGCTCAGGATGACATCACGGTCACTGCTCTGAACGGAACTCTGACTCTGACTGGTGGAAACCGTTCCCGGAATTACTCACAAATTGGTCACGGCGGCCATTCTGCTGACGGTAATCTCGGAGTCGCAGGTGATACGATCACCGTGAACGTCGATGTAATCGATCTTAACGGTGGGGCCGCTACTCAGGCTTACGCTCAAATTGGTAACGGAGGGTATGGACAGGGCGCAGCTTCCGGAGCGATTGCCGGAGACATCGTAATCAATTCGAATGCATTGGCCGGAGCCGGTGCCATCACCTTGGACGGTGGAACAGGAACCGATACCTATGCGATCATTGGTCACGGCGGAAGCGCCAATCTGGCTTCAACCATCCAGGGTTCGATCGATATCAACCGGGCGGCGAGTTTGACACTCAGTGGAAGCACAGGAGGAGATTCCCTAGCCCAGATCGGACATGGCGGTGAGGCATCCGGCGGTGCGGTTTCCAATGCCAACATCGATATTGATGTGACTGGAGCAATTGATCTCAACGGTGGTGACACTTCCGAGGCCTACGCTCAGATTGGTCACGGCGGACACAATGCTGATGCACTTTCGGTGACCGACTCGAATATCACGATCAATGCTGCTGCTGGATCGGGAACAGGGGCGATCACATTGGACGCAGGTATTGGAGCCAATTCCTACGCTCATATTGGTCATGGCGGCACGGACGGCAATTTGGCTGCTGCTCGCAGCGGAAATATTACTATCGCCCGTGCTTCCTCGATTACTCTTGGTGGTGCCGGAGTCGTCGGAGGAGCGGACGCTTACACCCAGATTGGTCATGGTGGTGACAACACCGACGGTGTTTTCTCCGGGACGATCGACATCACCACAGCAGGTGCCTTCAACATGACCGGCGGCGGAGGAAGCGACAACTACACGATGGTCGGCCATGGCGGTCACCTCAGTAACAGCGGAACCAAGGCGGGCAATGTCACGGTGAACGCCCTTGGTGCGATCAATGTGTCAGGTGGTGCCGGAGCACTCTCCTTTGCTCAGATCGGTCACGGTGGGCATGACAGCCGCAACAGTGCCAGCGGTTCAGTAACTCTGAATTCCGGAGCCGGGATTGCATTGATCTCCAACGCCGGCGATGCCGCCTACGTTATGATTGGTCACGGTGGTCAATCCGCGGATGGCAATTACGGTGTAGATGGAGATGCCATTACTCTGAATGCAGTAGGTGACATTGTCCTGACGGGTGGAAGCGTCAACAATTCCTTCGTCCATGTAGGAATGGGCGGACTGGCTGCCGATGGCACTCATGATTCCGACATTTTCGTAACCACCACCAATGGAGACGTGATTCTAACCGGAGGATCCAGCACGACCTCTGATGACGCCTACGTTCAGATTGGTAATGGCGGTGCCCAGGTTGCTTCCAACACTCAGGGTGTGATCAAGGTCAGCGCGGTCAACGGCGATGTAACTCTCACCGCCAATGGTGGTCAGGCTGGCGGAAGTTCGTTTACCGCGAATTACGCCCAGATCGGTCACGGCGGACATGAGAACGACGGCAACCACGGCGCGCTCACTGATGTCATTTCCGTCAGAGCTCAGAATGTCACCCTGAACGGCGGCGGCCTCACTGACGAAGCCTACGCTCAGATCGGCAACGGTGGATTCGGAGCTGACGGCAATATGGCCGGAGACATCAATATCGATGCTAGTGGTAACGTAACTGTCAACGGAGGCACGGTCGGTGCCGAAGCATACGCCTTGATTGGTCATGGTGGAGTCGTTGATGGATTCAACCTCGGAAATCTGGCAGCACTGACCACAGGAACCCGCCAGGGCAACATCCTCATGAATGTTGGTGGAGCTACAACGCTGGCAGATAACAGCAGCATTGGTTTTATTGGGCACATTGGAACAAGCGGTGTGACTTCCACCTCCAACCTCGCTCTTATCACCGGCACTCTGAATACTGCGAATTCTGCAGCGGGTGTTTCTACAATCATTCAGAATATGATCCTCGGAGGGCACGTTGAAATCGGCGTAACCAACGGAGATCTCAATGTGGACGGACCGGGAGCTTTCTATACCTCCAGTAATCATGTTGATTTGCTTGCGTCTGGAAATGTGAACTTCACTGCCAGCGTGGTGAATGGTGGCATAGGTGCCATCAACGTTGGTGCCGGATGGAATGGAACGACCGGATTGAATCGGAGTATCGACCACAACAACTGCCCGCCGATTGCGACGCTTAACATCGACTACGCATCGATTCTTGCTGATCCGGCCACCTATGGTCTGAATAACGGAACCGTAAATATCGGAGACGGAACCCAAACCACTTCCCTGGCGGTTGGATCCGCCGGTGGTGATACCAATGTTATTGGATACGGAGTGAACCTTCTGGCGAGCGACTCTACAGCAAACGCGATCGCCCAGATCGGTTTCAACGAAGAACTGTTCAACACGGCTACCGGAACCGATGGTGTTGCCTCGAGCGGTACTATTACTCTCCGAACCAAAGAGGGTGGACTCACCGTGGAGGCTGGTGATGCTGATGGTGCTACGGCACAAGTTGGACATGGCGGAACCGGAACCAACGCAGCGCTTGGCGGGAATGTTGACATCGACCTGACTCAGGGAACTGACAGCGGAAGCTTGACTCTTTCAGGTGGCGACGGCGTAAACAGCACTGCACAGATCGGAAACGGCGGAATGAACTCCGTAGGAGCGAAGTCCGGAGATGTATCGATCACTGCCAGCGAAGTTGCCGTCAACGGCGGTGATGGTTCCGGAGCCTCAGCCCGGATCGGACTCGGCGGTGATAGTGGTGATGGCAATCTCGACGGCGATGTCACAGTAACGACTGACACCGGTGGAGTGACTTTGGATGCTGGCAGCGGAATGAATGCGACAGCTCAGATCGGGAACGGCGGAGTGAACTACCGGAACAACACAGTTGCCGGAAATGACATCACCGTTACTTCAGCAACCAGCGTGTTGCTCAACGGCAATGGAGCCGGCGCGAGAGCGATCATCGGTGGCGGTGGACAGGGCGCGACTGGACTCTTCGATGGAAATGTCGCAGTGACCGCTCAGGACGGTTCCGTGAGACTCGTAGGAGGAACCGAAACCGGTTCTTCTGCACAGATTGGTCACGTGGCTGTCGGATCATCCGGGGTAACTCTCAATGGTGATGTGAACGTGTCAGCAACTGAGAATGTGGATGTCTTCGCTGGATCAGGAACTCTTGCCTTCGCTTCCATCGGACATGGTGGCTCGGGAGCACACGGATTTTTCAGCGGTAACATCAAAGCGAATGCCGGAGACAATCTTCGAATTGCTTCTGTCTCTTATACACATCTGACGCTGCCGACGAAGAGGATAGTGTAGA
>OJCB01000148.1_pt1 | contig 29725 bp, 29 predicted proteins | sample 1591501 | NCBI WGS metagenome assembly OJCB01 (sample SAMN05416813, study PRJEB24817) | seawater metagenome | isolation source: Sea water | place: Canada:Atlantic | collected 2013-07 | reverse complement strand
ACACTATCCTCTTCGTCGGCAGCGTCAGATGTGTATAAGAGACAGGTTCCTGAGCTGTTGCCCAGCCGACTTTTCCCGGCCTGAGATTGGCGTGGGCCTTGATGACGGACTCGGTAATTTTCCGGGTGAGCAGGGCGACGTATTCCGGATCAGGACTGCACTGGGCCAAAGGAGCGGACGTCGGTGCCGTGTGAGTGTGGGTCGATGACATCAGCATTCGGTCTTCAGGAATGCCGGTGGCTTTGGAAGCCTCTGCTTTCGCTGCGTCAAAAATGTCCCGGGTGATGAGGCAAATGTCGCATACGACGATGGCGATGGTAGTTTTCCCGTCAGCAACGACCAGTGCTCTCGCATGCAGTCGATCCTGAACTCCCGTTGCCATGCGATCCTGAAAGGCGCCAGTCATCGAGACGGGTAGTTTCTCAGGGGTGATGTCTACGGCTGCGGCACCGACACGGAGCCGGGGAGCTTCTTTGTCGTCGGCGGAAATTCCCTTCGTTTCAATCAGCAGTCCGATGAGGAAGAGGCAATACAGAAATTTCATAGTAGGAAGTAAATATAGTTTTTTCGTTCACAGATGCACCACAATAATGAAGGATTAACAGGGACCGGATTTCTTTGGGAAATGGTAACGCTGTAGGTCGGGCGCTCCGCCTGACGGTGAATTTCTACCGCGCCAGCGGGATGATTCTTCTTTGGATTTGGGGCGATTAAACCTTCGAGAGAGAAGAGCCCGCGTTGCGGGTGTTTTTTTCAAAGGCAAGGGGAGCCCTCGCCCTACAGCGCTAGCGGTGGTGGCAGGGATATTCTGTTTGCTCTTGAAAAGTCACCACGCATGATCCGAATGGCGTCTCTGGATCTCTTCGCCCTCGAAGCGTTGACCTCACGCAGGCATCCCTTTAAACTTCGCTCGAGAGGAAAATATGAAAATCTTGTTTTTGACATTCTGCTTCACAATAAGCTGCTGCTGGGCCGGTTCGAAGCCCGGTGCTACTGCACTCTCAGAAGAAAAGTATGAGCCAGGCGATGTGATGTTGTCGAAGAGTGTTCCAGGAAAGCACGAACTCTTCCTTCTCTGGCCGGGCGATGGGCGACGGAGTGACGACCCCCTGAAGGAATTGGACGAGACTTTCGATAGACGTATAAAGAATGTGACTCGCCCGACTCTTATGGTGATGAAACCCGGTCAGCCAAACGGAAATGCTGTTCTTGTTTTTCCCGGCGGTGGATATGGACATCTTGCAGCCAAAAAGGAAGGAAGCCTGGTTGGGCAATGGTTGAATCGTCAAGGGATCACCGCTTTTGTGGTCAAGTACCGAGTACCCAGACGAAAAGAAGTTAATGCCCCTCTGCAAGATGCTCAAAGGGCTATTCGTTTTGTCCGCGGCAATGCAGAACAGTTTGGAATCAACCCGGAAAAAATTGGGGTAATGGGTTTCTCCGCAGGCGGACATCTTTGCGCGATGACTGCTCACCAGTTCGACCTTGCCACGTATTCTCCGGCAGATGACCTGGACCGGATTGACTGCAAACCCGATTTCGGCGTACTGATCTATCCGGCCTACCTTAAAGAGGCATCAATGGCCCCTGGTGAGGTAAGTAGTGTCAAGGATCCAGGCATTCCTATGTATATTGCCATCTCCCAAAAGGATCGATTCATTGTCGGCGTTGAGGCGTACATCCCAATTTTGAAAAAGGCCAAGGTAGATTTCGAATACCATGCCTACCCCGATGGAGGTCATGGTGCCGGACTTGAAGGTTTTCCGTGGATAGAGACCTGCGAGAAATGGCTCAGCTCAATAACTAAATCGGATTAACATCGAACAAAGCACAGAAGGTCGCGATAGATGCCAATGATTAAAAAGAAGCAGTATTTCGAATCTGCTGTGATCATGGCCGCTTTTCAAGTGACCCACCGAGTCTCCAAGCCTTTCCTGGATCGCGCGCGCTGAACTCCTGTCAGCCACGCCTCCAGTCCTGTTTCAGAGAGCTTTCGATGATCGTGCTGGTGGCGTTTGTGACTAGCAATCAGCCCCCGCTGGTGACCATGAGGGAATAGCCTACTTTGCTTGTGAGGACTCTGGTTGCCTGAGCCGTGATTGTGTAGACTCCATCCACTTTTCCGGAATGAGTAAAGACCGCATCGTCCTCTTTAAAATAGAAGCTGCTATGGGTGGTGTGACCATTTGAGGAAAACCAGTAGTAGACTTTACTGAGTCCGTCATCGCCGCGCTTGATTCGGGTGATCAGGGTGGCGGACTTTCCGGGAACAGGAAGAGTTACAGTGTCATCGCCACCGAGAGCTTTGACTTCGAGAGTCGGAATTCCGGTTTTCTCGAAATCGATTTTTACTTTTCGAACATCCAGATCCAGGATCTGTTTGATGTCCTCACCTGTAAGCGGAACATCGGTGAATTGGTCTTCGGCGACTGCAGTGGATACTGTGAAGATTGCAATGAAGGAAAGGGTCGTGATCCGTATATTCATGTCGTGGTGGAAGTGGCTTTCGCGGTGCTATGGTGATGGGAGGATTTGCGTTCGACAAGTAGAAACGGACGGGGCGGGGGGAATGGTTATCTCCTGGCTGCGACGGGTCAGCAGGGAGTTTTCCGATCGATATCATTCAATCCAGGCAGAATGTTCTCTGATTTATCTCTGGTGAATTGCATCGCACTCGGTTTAGAATTCTGTGATCCCGGAAACAGCATGTCTCAAACAAATACCAAGAATGAAAACATCCTACTTTGTGATCCTAAGCCTTTTGTTGGCTCAGTTGGATCTGAATGCGCAAACACTTCCTGAGGATGCCGAGAGGCTTGTCCGGAAGAGACATGAAGCGGTCGCCAAGATCGATAAAACCTTAAAGCGTGATCTCGTTAAAGTGAAGAAGCGCTGCGCGAAAGATGGGGATTCGAATGGTGCGACGGCTGTGGATTCCCGAATCAAGAGTCTAGACAAGAACAAGTTCGGTGATAAATCGGATCCACTCATAGGGACCGTCTGGAATTTCCTTGGCGTCAACCGTCAGAAGATCAACGAATTCACCTTTCTCAAGAGCGGTGAGGTCAGGTGCGAAGAAAGCTACAAGGACGCCACATGGAAAAGGTTGGACGATGACAATATCCTTTTCAGTTATGGGATAGACGCCTCTTTCATCGTTTTCCGAATCACGGATTCTAAAGGCTGGAATATGAGTGGTCACCATTACGGTGGAAGGAAGCGACACATCCAAAGAATAAAGTAACAATGGTGAATAAGACTCCGCACACCAATTCCGTACCCGCCGAACCGTTCGATCATCTCGCGACTACATTCCTTTGATGTTTTATCCACGGTCGCCCGGGTATATGATGAGCGGCATAGGGCGATCTACAAAAAGTGGAGCCGATAATTTCAATCCAACCCAGAAAGAACACCTCATGAAAAAACAACTGACAAAAATATCCATCATGCAATCCAGTAAAATCGCTACTGCTTTGTATGTAATTATGGGTCTGATTTACACGCTAATTGGAATACCGATGATCATATTTGGAGGCGATGAATTGAAAGTTGTGGGTATTATATACCTTTTCATGCCGATTATAATGGGTGTTTTGGGATTCATATTTTTTGCTATATTCTGTGCGATCTATAATGCACTATCTAAGAAACTCGGTGGCTTTGAAGTCGAAGTGACCGATATAGAATAATATAGAGCATGTCACCGAACCGCTTACCTGTTGTGAAGGTAGCGTTTTCGGTTTTTTTAGATCTTGATTCAGAGTCGAGAGAGCGGTCGTAGTTTAGCGATCCGCGATCTTAGGGATTTCAATAGAATGTATCATTGCGTTTGTGCGATTTGGGCGTGGGCGGCTCTTCGTTCAAGGCCGCGGAGGTGACTCTCTCCCTTGCTTGTTTCCTTGCGTTTTGCCCTCGATTTAGCCAGGGTTGTTGAGAAGCAGCCGGGGCTTTGTTTTGCGATTCCCCTGGCTTTAAACCTTATCCGAAGAAATTCATTGTCCGCGTGATGATCCCATGAAAGAAAATTCAATTGAATCCCACACAAACGAGAGCTCTCGCAAATCGGTGCCAGTTTGGTTCTGGGTGGTTTCCGCCGTGGCCCTACTTTGGTATCTGATGGATATGTCCGGATTTTTGATGCGGCTATTCATGACTGAGGATGTCATCAGCTCAATGCCGGAGAATCAACAGCATTTGTATCGCAATATTCCGCTCTGGGTGGATATCGGGTTTGCCTGTGAAGTCTTTGGAGGGTTGCTAGGATCTATCGCCTTGCTTCTCAAAAAAAAGTGGGCATTGCCCCTCTTCGTTATCTCCGTTCTCGGCACGCTTGCTCAGACATCGAATATTTGGTTTCTCACCGACGCGAGGAGCGTGATGGGGGCTCCCGCGATCGTGATGCCGCTTGTCGCGATTGTCATTGGAGTCGCACTGATATTTCTTTCGAGGATTGCGATTTCCAAAAGCTGGGTTCGCTAATTGACGGCATCAAATATAGAACGGCGCTTCCCGGTGTGAATCGGCTGGATTCGGAAGCAGGGTGAAGAGTGAGATGAATTTCAGACCGCTTCCCGTTTTCATTTTTGGTGTTCTGTGGTCAATCTATTCGATCGTGATGGGCATCTTCGGCTGGCGTTTGGCCACCCTTGGAGTCGCTCCTGAAGATTTACCAATTTTTCGACTGATCGCGCCATACACCCTTCCCACGATTCTCTTGGCACCATTCTTGTTTCCCAGAATCTCGGTACTATTTTGCTCGGTAGTTTTTAGCGGGGTTCCATTTTATTGCCTTTTGCGACATCAGTGGATTCTGGGAGTGTCAGCCTGGGGGTTTGGGGCGATTGCGATTTCGCTTCTTTTGATTTGGTTTTCATTTTCAGGTATACGCAAGGCGAAGGTATCTCCTTCCGCTGACAAGCAGGTGCTCTGAGTGATTCACTATCGAGGCCCGCATCGGTTTGCACCTCAATCGTGGCAAGATGGACAATCACGAGAAGCCAAAGCTCGAGCAGAGGAGGATGAATTCCAAAGGTCAAGGGGAGCCTTCACCTCTGTACTTCGATTGATTTCTCTGTTCCCTTTTCTATTCACCTCTCTAAACTATCGGCATGCCTACGGAACAGGATCAGACTGATGAAGAATTTATGCGCCTCGCTATTGCGGAGGGGCGGAAGGGCTTGGGGGTGACATTGCCGAATCCGCCGGTGGGCGCGGTGATTACAGACGGGCGCGAGATTCTGGGAAAAGGATGGCATCAGAAAGCGGGGGAAGCTCATGCTGAAGTGAATGCGATTCGTGATGCGGTGGAGCGGCACGGAGCGGAGGCGATTCGGGGGAAGACACTTTACGTTTCGCTCGAGCCATGTTCGACTGAAGGGCGGACGCCACCTTGCGTGAAGGCGGTTTTCGATGCGGGGCTGGCGCGGGTCGTGATCGGATGTCGCGATCCCAATCCAGCTCATGCCGGTGCGGGGATTACGGAATTGAATCTTGCCGGAGTCGAAGTGAAGAGCAGCGTCTGTGAAGATGAGGCAAAACGATTGGTCCGGTTTTTTGCGAAGCATATCACCACAGGTCGCCCTTATGTAATTGCGAAAACGGCGATGACGCTCGATGGCCGGACGACTTTGCCGGCGGAACATGGGCAGTGGATTTCGAGCCCGCAGTCACGGGAGGATGTGCAGCGCTTACGTCGTCAAATCGATGCAATCCTGGTTGGTGGGGAAACGCTGCGGGTGGATAATCCAAAGCTGACTTTGCGCGGGGAATATGCGGATGGGCGCGAGCAGCCACTGCGGGTGGTTTTGACGGCGGAAAAAAATCTGCCGGAAGATCATCATCTTTTCACCGATGAATTTTCTGACCGGACTGAAGTGTTTTACGGAGCTTCGCTTTCCAAGACTCTGGACAAGCTGGGCGGGCGGGGAATCACCTCGGTGCTTTTGGAATCCGGCGGGCGACTTTTTTCTCACGGGATTGCTAACGGGCTGATCGACGAAGCGGTTTTTTATATCGCGCCTATTATCGGCGGAGGCGAAAAACGCGTCATGCCGGGTGACGGGGCGATGGCGAATCTGGAGGACATGTTCATCACCCGGGTCGGACCGGATTTGCGGGTGAGTGGGCTGATTACGAAGTTTGACTGAGTTTTGATTGATTGAAACGCGGGTGTATTTTGGTGGTTTGCGAAGAATTGTCTGACCTTGCGTGGAAACGAATTCCACAAAAAAGGTTGTCGCTTTGGTCTGGTTCGGTGAAAATGAGGTGTGCTCCAAGTCATCTTCAACGAAATCAGTGCCAACGAAATCTCTCAGCTGCCCACTCTGGAACAGCTGGAGGTGCTCAATGAATTCAAGGTCACTCCTGAGGATCTCGATAACATTGATCATGCGGATTCGGAAGCTCCTTACGGTTCGGTTGAGCGGGATGGAAAGACTCTTTATCGCTACCGGGCCAGTGATGTCCGGCTTTATTTCGAAGTATCGGGTGATCATCAGTCTGTGATTGTGCACCGCGTTCTCAGTAAGAATTCATTTCAGGATTTTCTTTTCCGGACAGAGCTTCCCGTCGGTGATGATGAGGCGCTGCATCAGTCGAAGCAGTTCTGGGAACTGATCGAAGAAGGTGAAAAGGCCCGGCGGGTTTAGCTTGTCGAGTTCTTAACAAAGAAAGACAAGATGGAGCTTTTTGACAAACTGGAGTCGGATGAAGAATGGCGTCGCCGCGAATTTCCGGCCTGCCGTGATCGTATTTTCATGGCGCATGCGGCGGTGACTACTGTCCCCCATGCGGCGATCAAGGCGATGGATGATTTCAATCGTGCCAGCGGCACGGGCGAGCTCGACTATAGCAAAGTCCTTCTCAAGGACATGGATAAAGTGCGTCAGTCAGCTGCGGGAATTATCGAGGCGGATGCGGATGAAATTGCTCTGCTCGGACCGACTTCACTGGGCTTGAGCCTGGTGGCCAATGGGATTGACTGGAAAGAGGGGGACGAAATTATTGCTTATTTGGATGATTATCCGGCGAATGTTTATCCCTGGAAAAACCTGGAACGCCTCGGAGTGAAAACGGTTTTCCTGAAACCCGATCAGGCGGGGGAGATTACTCCAAAGCTGGTGAAAAAAGCGATCACGCCGAAAACAAGGATGTTTGCCCTGGCTTCCTGTAATTTTTTGACGGGTTACCGGATCGATATCGAAGCGATCAGCGCATTGGCAAAAAAGAACGATATCCTTTTTTGTCTGGACGCTATTCAGACGGTCGGTGCTTTTCCTACTCCGGCGAAGCAGGTGGATTTCCTGAGTGCGGATTCTCACAAGTGGATGCTCGGTCCGATGACGGCCGGAATTTTCTATGTAAAAAAAGAGCGATTCGATGAACTTCGCCCCACGCTGCTCGGAGCCTGGAATGTGGTGTCTCCGAATTACATCGCGCGGGACGGGGTGGAGTTTGAGCCGGGCGGACGCCGTTACGAGCCGGGGGTCTTGAATTCTCAGGGGCTGGTCGGGATGAAATCGTCGATTGATCTGCTCGTTGGGATTGGTGTCGAGAATGTGGGAGCACGGCTGTTGGAGCTGAAAGCTGCAATCTGTGACGGTCTGGACAAGCTCAAACTGGAAGTGGTCGGTCCCCGTGAAGGTGATAATGCCTCCGGAATTACGACTTTTACTGACCGCGAGAAATCCTCCCGGATCGGAAAACTTTACGATCTACTTCACAAACAATCCATTGTGACGAGCTTTCGTCATGACCGGGACGGGGTGCCTTATCTTCGCCTGAGTCCCCATTTCTACAATACGCACAGGGAAGTGGAAGAGGTGTTGCGGGCGATTGGAGATGCTTCCACTTGACTACGGGAAAAAGTTCCCTATTTATCGGACTATTTTTGTCTGGAAAGTTGCTTCAATCTGATTGAGGATGGGACGCAACGAACCTTAACAACTACTGGATTAACTACCGGGAAGGATCTCTGCTTTGAATTTAAAAGACATCAAACAAATCGTAGAACTCATGGGTGAACACGGGATTTCCCAGTTCAAACTTGAGCAGGATAACGAAAAGATCGAACTCAAAAAGGGTGGCGATATCGATATGGAAGCTGTGCAAAAGTTACTTGCTTCAGCTCAGGCTCCCCAAGTCTCATATGCTCCACAGCCGGTTGCTCAGGCTCCAGCAGCAGCAGTTGGGGGTGCGGCTCCGGCAGAAGCTGGATTGCCCGCAGGTCTCGTGGAAATTACATCACCCATGGTGGGAACTTTTTACTCTTCTGAAAATCCGGAATCGGATCCCTTCGTTTCTGTTGGCTCGAAAGTCAGCGCTGACAAGACCGTTTGTATCATCGAAGCAATGAAGGTGATGAACCAGATTAATGCAGATGTGAGCGGGGAGATTGTTGAGGTGCTTGTCGAGAACGGTACCTCTGTTCAATACGGCGAGCCACTTTATCGAGTTAAGCCGGCTTAAGGGCGCGTTTCGATTGTCCAATCGATATTGCTGACACGATCAATTAGAGAATTGGGAATCTACAGGTACCATGTTTAAAAATATTCTGATCGCCAACCGTGGCGAAATTGCTCTGCGCGTGATTCGGGCTGCGAAAGAACTCGGGATTCGGACGACGGCTGTCTATTCCGAGGCGGATTCCGATTCAATGCATGTTCAGTTGGCTGACGATGCGATTTGTATCGGGCCAAGCTCCAGTGCGGATTCCTATCTAAATATGGAGCGCATTATGTCGGCGGCTGAGATCGCCAATGTCGATGCGATTCATCCCGGTTACGGATTTCTTTCCGAGAATCCTCATTTTGCCGAGCTTTGTGAGTCCTGTGAGATCGCATTTATCGGGCCGTCAGCCGCAGTCATCGCGATGATGGGCGACAAAAACCGGGCCCGTGAAACGGCGGTGAAATACGGAATTCCCGTAACTCCGGGAAGTACAGGTCTTGTTGAAGAGGGAGAGGCTCTTGAGGTTGCTTCACAAATTGGTTATCCGGTCATGATCAAGGCGACTGCCGGTGGTGGTGGACGGGGAATGCGTCCAGCCTTGAATCAGGCGGCTTTCATGAGTGCCTTTCACGCGGCGCGCAATGAAGCCCAGGCCTGTTTCGGTTGCCCGGATGTTTACATCGAAAAGTTGGTCGAAAATCCTCACCACGTCGAATTTCAGATTGCAGCTGACAGTCAGGGTGGAGTTATCCAGCTGGGAGAGAGGGACTGTTCGATGCAGCGCCGGAATCAGAAAATTATCGAGGAGACTCCCTCTCCTCTTCTGAGTGAGGATTTGCGGAAGCGCATGGCCGAGGCTTCAGAAACACTGGTGCGCGGCATTGGTTACGAAAACTGCGGAACCATCGAGTACCTGGTCGACGACGACGAGAATTTCTACTTCATGGAGATGAACACCCGGATTCAGGTGGAGCATCCCATCACTGAAGAAGTCCGCGGTTGTGATTTGATCAAGGAGCAAATCCGGATTGCTTCGGGCGAGCCGCTCTCAACTCACGTGCTTAACAGCGAGCCACGTGGGCACTCGATTGAGTGTCGGATCAATGCCGAAGATCCCTACAATAATTTTGCGCCGAGCCCCGGGAAGATTACGCTTTTCTACGCTCCCGGTGGACGTGGTGTTCGTGTCGATACCCACATCTACAGCGGATACACGGTGCCGCCACATTACGATTCCATGATCGCCAAGCTGATCGTGACCGGTGCGACGCGGGAGATTGCGATTGCGCGGATGTTGCGTTCGTTGAACGAGTTTGTGATCCGGGGAATCAAGACCACGATTCCTTTTCAAATGTCTATTCTCAAGCATGCTGCTTTCCGAACCGGGAAGTACAACATTGCCTGGGTCGAGAAATTCCTCGCCTCTCAGCCCGATCCGCCGGAGCTTCCGGACATCGAATTGGAAGACGAATAGTAGGCGTGTGCCGGAGTGCCGAAAGATAGAAATCTTTCGCTACGCATCAGTTCTGCTGAGGGCGGATTGTCTGCTGAAAATTGATCGTCGAAATTGTTCCCAATTTCGCTACGGGATTTGAAAAGTTGGCTTTGGATTTTGAGAATAGCGTTCTTGTTTCCTTCGTCGATTCAAGGTAAAACCTTTGTTCGTATCTTTCCGTTCTCATTTATGATTCCACACATCCGCATTCTGTTTTGTATTTTTCTTCCCGCCTTTTCTTTTTGTTTTGTTAGTGGCCAGGAGCCGGTGATCAAAGAACCGGAGCCCGCTGTCCCGGTTGAAGCTCCAGAGCCAAAGCCCGAGCCGAAGCAGCAAGTCGCCCAGGTCAACAACGCGGCCTGTTTTCTTTCCGGCTTGAAAGCACCTCACGCGGGAGCTGAGGCACTTTTCGATTCCAAATCTTTCGCGTATCACCAGACCCGAATCGACAAGGAGTGGGAGGAATACACGTCGCGGACTTTGCATCCGCTCAGTTCGTGGGCCAGTCAGGAAGTGGCACCGTGGTCCAAGCAGGGTGGAGTGGTTCGCTACATGTTCAGCGGTCCAGACATTCTTCACGCTTTCCACATGTTTCCAAAGGCCGATACCTTTGTTCTTTGCGGGCTGGAACCTGTCGGGGTTGCTCCGGATATCAGTAAGCTTACTCCGGGAAATGCGGGGCGGGCTCTCGGTGAAGTTCGTAATGCGGTCGGGGAATTGATCAACTTCAGCTTTTTCCGGACCAAGGACATGAAGAGCGATTTGCAATACGCCACCTTTCGAGGGACGACCCCGATCATGATGGTGTTCCTGGCCCGTTCCGGCCAGTATGTGAAGGGCTATGAATTCTTTGAGTTGAAGAAAGACGGTACCCTCGAAAGCAAGGGCGAAGTCAGCAAAGGGGCGAACGCAGTGAGGATCGACTTTTCCCCTCAACGGGTTCAAAAAACAAAGTCGCTCTATTATTTTTCCACCGACCTTTCAAATGGCGGATTCACCAAGAACGGTTTCGATGTCTGGCTGTCGGCCAGGGAAAAGGGAGATGCCTACGCGAAGGCAGCCTCGTTTTTGATGCATCAAAGTTATTTCAGTGATATTCGGAATCACTTGTTGGAAAACAGTATCCAGGTGGTCGAGGATGACTCGGGAATTCCCTATAAGTATTTCGACAAGGAAAAGTGGGACATCAGTCTCTACGGAAACTACACCGGTCCGATTGATCTGTTTGCGCAGCATTACCAACGCGATCTGAGATCTGCTTATCGTGCCGACCGGACACCGATTGAATTCGGGACCGGGTATAAATGGCGGAAAGGGGAATCGAATTTGATGCGCTATGTGGCGAAGGGTGCGGTGAAAGAGGAATTACCGAAGGAAGAGGAGCCGGTTGTGGAACCGGTGCCAAAAGCGGAGCCAGAACCTGCTCCGGCTGATCCGGTGGAGTAGTTGCAAGGTATTGCCAGTGGACAGTCGCCGAATTTCCTTGTGGCGTTCCGGTTTCTTTGATCCTATTTCTTCATGAGACTGATCAGGATTTCCTTTATTTTACTGGCAGTCTGCGGGCTGAATCTTCTTCACGCCGCTGGCCCGGAAAAGAGCGTTGGGCACAATTCGAAGCTGGTCTCAGATAAAGCTCGCGCGAATTCGTTTTCTTCTCTTGAGAAAATACTTCAACAGATCACGGACGAGGCGAGTCTGGCTATTTTCGAGGGCTTGCCTCATCAAGACTCGCAATCCAAGTTGTACAAAAGGGAACTGAAGAGCAAACCCGCCGTGACACGGTATGGCTATTCTTTTTACGAACCTTCTGTGGCAGTGTCGGGGAAAGAGAAGGATCAACTGCTCAAACTCTTGAAAAAACCGGGAGCTTTCAGAAAGTACGGCGGTAGAAAATTCTGTGGAGGTTTTCATCCTGACTATTCATTGCATTGGAAGACGGCTTCAGGTGAGGTCGAAATGCATCTGTGTTTTGGCTGTCACGAAATGAGAGTCTATTCCGGTGACCTGGAAGTACATGCTGATATGGGTGAAAGTACTCCTGAGGCTCTGAAGAAACTTTTGAATCCTTTTCAGAATAATAGGCCGATTGCAGAATAAGAGGGGATGAGAAGTTCATGAACCTGACAGTTTTTCGAAGTACCTGGCATTGAAGGGGTGGCGGCCGTATCACTCAGAATTGGCTCATCCTGAAAAACGGAAAGCACACCAACAGTTTGTTTCAGTCTTTGGTTTTCAAAAAAATCTATAAAGTTTGAAATCACTTCCCGGCAGGTGACTAGAAGGGGGTATGAGGAACTTTTCTTTTTTGTTAATTTTCGTTTTCGCCTTTTTTTGCTGTAGCAGTGCGAAGGCAATTGAATCGTGGACAGGCACGAACGGTAAGGCCGCTTCTTCCCAATTGGGGCAGGCGGACTTTTCCGGAGATGTTCGAAACCGGAACGCAGGGCCACCAGAGGATAATAACCTGTACACTCCTAAGGGTGTCGCTATCAATGTGCACTCGGGGAAAGTCTATCTGGTCGATACTGACAATCATCGGGTTCTCCGCTATTTATCGACGACGGCGCTGCAAAGTGGCGCCTCGGCGGAAGCGGTCTTCGGACAGGCAAATTTCACGACGGCCACTCCTGCAGCCGGGAGACTGGGCTTGAATTCTCCGGCCGGAGCAGTAGTCGATTTTGCCGGAAACCTCTGGGTATCCGATACGGGAAACAACCGGGTGGTGGTTTATCTTAATGCGGATTCCCAACTCAGTGGCTCCGCTCTGAGCACCTTGCTGGGGCAGCCGGATGAGGATACGACCACTTCGGGAACGGCAAACAATAAGCTCAATTCGCCGAGGGGGCTTGCTGCAGATATCCAGGGGAATATCTGGGTGGCGGATCAGGGGAATCATCGAGTCCTCTTTTTTGATCATCCTCGAACTGTAGATAACATCGCCGATATGGTCCTGGGGCAGTCAACGTTCACCGGAACAGGATTCGGACCGTCGGCCAGTAATATGTACAACCCGGCTGACGTCGCTCTTTCTTCTGATGGCACAACACTTTGGGTGGCGGATCAAAATAATAACCGGGTGCTTCGTTTCGACAGAGCTGATCAGAAAATGAACGGAGCTGCTGCCGATGGCTTGTTGGGTCAGACAACGTTCAACACGGGGACGGCAGGCACGACGCAGTCGACTTTTAATATGCCGGAGAGTCTGGACATCAATTCAAACGGTCGACTCTTTGTCGCCGACAGTCAAAATCGTCGGGTTCTCCATTTCCGCAATGCCGCAACCAAAGCAAACGGGGCGCCCGCGGACGGTGTTCTTGGAAAGTCGACATTCACGGATAGCTCGGCGGAGAATGCCTCCGCAACTACCCTGTCACAACCAGTAGGAGTAGCTTGTGATGGTGTCGGACGGCTTTGGGTAGCGGATATGCCAAACAATCGGGTGATGAGGTTTCAGGCCAATGAGAATTCTGCGAGAATCGCCTCAGTTAGGCGTCAGATAAAGAGACAGAAGCGGGCTTTGAAAGTGGCGAAGAAAAAGAAAAGAAAACCAGCGATCAAGCGGGCCAAAAGAAAAATTCGATCTTTGAACAGAGTCCTCGCCGCGCTCTTGAGGCCCTGATCAGAAGAAGTGGGAAGGAATTGGGGCTCGAATAGCTCCTTGCCCGGTCAGGGTTTCTTCTTCTTCTTTCCGAACAATATTCGGGGGAGGAGTGGCCGTGTATCGCGTTTGGTGACTGTTGGTTTAGCGGTGACTTTGTTTGCTGTATTCTGAAAGAGCAGAGTCAGGAATTGATCGTCGGTGAATTTCCCGCGATCACTCCCGAGATGAACAACGACCAACTGCATCGAAGGAACGATGTAGAGCCGTTGGAAATTTGATCCTAAGGCAGCCACCAAATCCGGGGGTGCATTTTTACTGAGGCAGGCTCCGCTCCAGTCCTCCGGCATGGGATCCCTGTCGAGCCATTGTTCGACGTCAGCAACTCGTGCGTCGGATTGTCCGGCATAGCCATTGAGCCAGAAATTGATTCCGTAGGCAGGGTTGATTCTTGTGCCGGTGAAGCAAAGGCGGAGGCTTTCCGTTTTGATAAGTTGCTTGTTCTTCCATCGCCCTCCCTGGGCAACCATTTCACCGAACTTGAGCCAATCGCGGCCGGTCATGTACATTCCAGCGGAAGGAATTACATTTCCGTGGGCATCCTCCCGCCATTTCGGAATGCTGATCCCGAGCGGTGAGATTAATTTTTTTCTCAGGTAGCCTTCATAAGATTGGCCGCGTTTTTTCAGCTTTTCCCGGATCACTGCGCAAAACACCTGAAGATGTCCGGGGCCATAGACAAATGTTGTACCGGGTTCGCGAGTCACGTCGAGGGTGGTCGAGGCGGTGACTTTGTCGACACTGGACCGACCGTAAATCTGAGAGAAGCCTGTCTCGAGTCCGGAGGTGAAGTTCAACAATTGGCGGATAGTGATTCTGCGTTTGCGGGGGTCTTCACGCCAGGAGGAGAGAGTTTTTCCGACAGGCTCATCGAGATCGAGCCATCCTTCTTCGACTCCGATGGCAGCGAGGACACCAAAAAACGATTTCGTGCCGGAGTAAATGTGGAGCGGTTTCCCTGCGGAGTGCCCGGCGTAGTAATCTTCAAAACGGACGCGGCCATTTTCCCAGACGATCATTCCCAGACCGGCGCCTTTTTGGGAGTACTCGTGGGCGGCTTTGATCGAGGCGTCGGAGAGTTGGGCAGAGACGGTCATCGGAAAGAGGACCGCGAAAAGAAGAAAGCTCACGATTGCGGCTCCTTTCCTCTTCTTATTCTTTCCAGTAATGACAGTTTTCACAACTGCTTTCAATAAATTACGGAAAACTTAAATTACAAGAAGGAATAAAGGGACTGCAGGGCGCTTATTATTCTTTTTGCGGCCAGTGATCGGGGACGATGAAGATCCGCTCCGATTCAATCCAGCCTGTATCTCCTTCTTTCAAAGCGATAATCAGTAGTGGGTGAGGAGAAGAATTGAAATGGGTCTCCAGAGTTTCCTGAAATTCCGAATAGGGAAGGTCGGATGAATCGCCGGTTTCGTTTCCGAGCCAGTTGGGTTTCTTGAGGATTCGGTAGTGTTGCCCGGGAATATCGAGGTGTTCGATTTCGGAAGCATGGATCCATTTTCCCCGTAGATGGGCTGGATTCAGAGTTCCGGGTTCTGTTGCCGGTTGAGGATCATCAGGATGATAGAAAATTCTTCCTTTTACCAGCCCCTGCCGGAGATCGATTTCAAGAGGCAGCTTGCGACTGAGTTCCAACTGACGGCCAAAGAGGCGCTGATGCTTTCGAGCATAGTTGTCAGCAGCATTTGGCCCGATGAGATGACTACCGTCCTCGTTCGATGGCAGGCTTTGCAGGTAGAATTTTACAGCAACTTCCCAGTGCACCGTTTTTCCCTCTTCATCCCGGAAAAGGAAATCAATTTCCCCTTTGGTGATCCCCTCTTCGATGATTTGCTTGCCCTGTTCGATGATTTCCACTTTGCGAATTTTTTTCAGCCAGTAGTGAATCAGATTTTCGAAATAGTACCCGACCCGGTGACTCGATTGTTGTTCGATGAAACGGGCAAGCTCTTCACCATCGATTGCAATCTTCGGATTCCAAATTGGATTCGCGATATTGTTGCGAGCCTCGGGATCGAGCAGCGATGGACTTGCGATGACCCACTTCAGGTCGCGAAGGGAGTTTGAGGCTGAAGGCGGAGTTTGCAAAGTTGAAGCTGGCTTTGAAAACTAAGCCATTGATGTCGGAGTCCCGCCTGGATTCGGCGCTTTCCTATTTTGCTGGGGCAGGGGCCGGCTTAGGCTTTGCTTTTGGATCAGCAGGAGCAGCCTTTGGATCAGCAGGGGCAGGTTTGGGCGCAGGCGCAGGCTCGGCGGTGGGAGGTGGAATGAACTTTATAACCTTGCCCCCGTTGTGAGCCTTCTCGCTTTCGTAGATGGGGACAAGTCCTGCTCCGACTCCGATGGAGAAATGCTGAATCTTTCCTTCGAAGGGTGGATGGCTCTTTCCGTCGGCACTGGCAGTGTCCTTATTCACCACGACGTCGCCGATACAGACGGTCACGTTGGTTTTAACTCCGAGACCATTTTTGGCGGTTTGAAAATTCGCCTCTACGTCGTTGAGCCTCGTGACAATTCTTCCGTTCTGAAAAACGGTAACAAACAAATCGGTTGTTTCGTTGGCAGCGATTTTCCCCAGATTGCAATTCACCGGTTTTGCCCTGCCTACTGCATTCCAGTAAAAGTTGAGATTTCCGGCAGTGAGATAGAGTCCGAAGCCAGCGCTTTTCCCTTGATTCAAGTCATACAAAACTCCATCCAAAGTGTCCGGAGTGAAACGAATGGCGACCCTGGTGAATTTTTGATTTCCACTGAATCCGCCCATGATTATTCCACCGCCCGTACCATCAAAAAGGTATCCGTCATCGGATTTGGCGACACCACCTTTCAATTGAGGTTGGCTCGTGTCCGGTCCACTGCCCATCACATAGATGTGCTTTTCCAATTCACTGACAAGAATCCAATCCCGTTCCTCGAGCGGAGGAAGCGCAGCCGATGCTGCAGATTCTACCACGACAGCGCCTTCCGAGCTGCCCTTTGCCTTTGCTGGAGGGGGCGCATCAGGATCGAAATCCCCGCCGACTTCGGCATTCATCGTCACAATCTCGCCATCAGCCAGTTTTGTGAGCCATTCCGGTGCAGCGCTCCAGAGTTTTCCGTTGCCGTAGAGATCACGATAAATCTTTGCCTGTGCCTGGAGCTCGCTCATGCGATTCTCGTCTTTCAACGCGACCAGCAAGTTGGCTGAGCGTTGTAGAGCTTCCTGGGTCAGTTTGGTGGAGCCACCAAAGTTCAGCACATAAGCTCCGGAATATTCCTGAATGGCTTCGGACGGCTTGCCCAGATTCTCAAGAGCAATGCCTTTGAGGAAAAAGCTCTCCGGTCCGGGAAGTGCGACACCTTCAAGAACTTCCAAAACCTGATCCCATTTCTTTTCAGAGACAGCGATCCATGCCTGAATAGTCGGGGAAAGAGTTCGGAATTCGGGAGGAAGATTTGAAGATTCCTCTTTGACCACTTTAGACTGTTTGGCCACTGCTGCCGGATTTAAGTTTCCCCGATGACATTCCAGTATTCTTAAATGGGCGAGCGAGACGAAGTTCCCGGGAATGGGATAAAAGTGGTTTTCTTTATCTTCGAGGACGCGGCCATAGAGTCTAAGCGCTTCGGTGAACTTTCCTGATTCAAAGGCCTCTTCGGCGTCTCTCCATTGTTCGGTGGTGGGGAAGTCCACATACTTGATCTGGCTTCGAAAGAACGACTCGGTAGGAGAATTGGGTGCGGCGTTCCGTTTCCATTGAACCTGTCCGCGATCTACGGCGACGAGCTCGACCGTTGCGGCATTGCCATCGGCAAGATAGACCGTAGCCAGATCGGCACAGGCGATGCCACCGAATCCGGTGATCAGAGAAACTTGAATGAGAAGTGTTCGAATCATCATTGCCTCTATCCCTTTCCAGCCTCAGGTGCCGGTTGATACTCCCGCCTCCATTTCGTAAAAAGCTCTTTTCCTTTTGCCACTCCGGGATGTTTGTGGTGGCCCATTCGTTTCAACATATCCTGAAGGATTTTCAAGGCCTTGAGATCCTCACCTCTACCCTTGGTTATGGCCGCAGTTCGAAGGTATGCCCGGGTTGACCAGTCGAGGTAGCCGGGAAAGTTGGCGTAGACACTGACATAGATTTTCAAGGCGTCGCTGGTATTGCCCTGTTTCTCCATGCAATATCCGAGTTGGTAGTTGGCTTCAGGGCGGCTCACGACCCATTCGCGGTTTTCCAGGTATTGTTCCCAAAGCGTTTGGGATTCGACATACTTCGCCTCGTCCATTCGAATTCTAGCCATGCCGAGAACGGCGCGTTCCATCAACTCATCGATGGGAAATTCTGCCAGGATTCGCTGATACTTCTGGATCGCCTCTTCGCGCTGGGCAGGGTCATCGGAAGCGGCCTGAATTTCTGCAATATCAATGAGTGCCTGCTCGAAGTTGGCGGTCCCGGGACGGTTCTCCAGCAGGAAGTTGTAGAGGGGTTTGGCCTGTTCAGGCTTGTTCCGGGTGGTGGCGATCCATCTCGCCAACATCACGATCGGATAGTTGCTGTGCTCTTCCGGATTGAATCCTGCTTCGAGAAGATACCAGTATTTGTTGATCGCTTCCTGGTCCGCCTCTTGAGCTTCGAGGGAATCTGTCAGCGCTACCGTGACCCATCCTTTCAATGCCGGAGTGACTCCGCGTTTGGCGGACATTTCTTCCAACTCGGTAATGACCACCTCAGGCTCGTAATTTTCCTGAACAAAATCAACGAAGGTCCCGAACATTTCAGCCAGGGTTGTGGAATCCGGTTGATCGCGATGTTCCCAGACAATATCCCGCAGCCGGTCGCGGGCTTCGTCTTTCCGTCCCTGTTCCACCAGTACGGGAAGGGCAGCGGCAAGGAGGTCGTAGCGAAAATCGGATTCGGGAAATTTCTCCTGAAACTCTTTGTAATGGGTATCTGCTTTATCCCATTCAGAAATATCAGAGGTCTGCACGACCAGTTGCCAAAGGGCGTAAGCGGCAGTTTCATCCTGCCCTGCATCGATGCCTGTCGACCTGGCTTCAAGATAGACTGTTTCAATTTCTTCAAAAGGATGCTCCTGACTGGAGAAGATATCGCCTTTCAAGTTCCAGGCGGAAGCCGTCGTTTCAGCTCCGGGGAATTCATCGTGAATGCGATTGAGCTTCACCAGTGAATCGTCGGAAAGGTCGAGCATGAACTCGCTCATTGCGCATTGGAAAAGAACCGTCGAAACGAGAGCCGAGTCGGGATAGTCTTTCAGAAATCCATTGAGCACTTCAGCCGCTTCCTGCCACTTCGCGAGGCGGACTTTTGCGAGTCCGAGAAAAAAGCGAACCAGCTCAAGTCGTTCTCCCTCCGGATAGTTTTTGACGTAGGCGGTGAGCTCCTTGTCTGATTCCTCCATGTCTCCGATGTGAAAAGCGGATGCTCCGAAGACAAAATCGGGAATGTCGCGAATCTCTTCGCCGGGTTTCATGTCGGCCCGGACTTCGCTGGATACTTCATAGGCGTCTTCATACTCTTCCCGAAGAAACAGCACCTCCACAAGAACACGGGCGACACCCGGCTTGAGTTCATGTTCGGGAAACTCATCAAGGAACTGTCTTCCATACATGTAGGCTTCTTTCCAGCGGTCGATCTGGGCGGCGGATACGACAGTATTGTGGAGGTAGACGGCGCGATCTTTGTGATCCGTGCCCGCCTGGTCCGAGAGCCGACTGAAGGCAAGGTAGCTTCCCGAAAAATTCTGCATTAGAAAGTGAGAGGAACCGATGCCGTTCAGAATCTGGAGGTAGGCGGGTTCCAACTCATCAATCACTTTTCGAAATTCCGCGAGAGTCTCTGTTTTTTTCGTCTTTAATTGTTCGGCAACGAGGCGGTTTTTGAGAGCAGCATATCGGCGTTCGTACTCGGGTTTGAGAAGGCGCGGATCGACCATGCGTTCAAACCAGCCCAGAGCCCGAACCGGGTCATTTTGCTGAATTGCGATTTGGGCGAGATACTGAAAGCGCGGGTTTCGCTCAAAGCGTTCTTCGAATGGATCTGTATCGACGATCTCACTGAATCCCTGAAGGAAGCTCCTCACAGGGGGGAATTCTTTTTCGGTCGACCAGTCCTCCGCGATGACCATGAAGATCGTTTTCCGAAGATCTTCGCGAATTCCCTCGTTGGCGAGGGGACTGGCCATGAAGTCATAACCCTTTTCCAGATCACCTGCCTTGAGGTAACAACGCCCAAGGTTTACCGCGACGTGGACTTTGTTCACCTTGCTGTCCTGAGCTCCTTCCTTGAGGGCCTTTTCAAAAAGGTCCCGTGCTGCGGCATACCCTTCCTTCTCCATCTCCGCATTGGCCCACTGGACGAGTGCTGCGTTTCGAAACTGGTTTCGCTGGAGGTCGGCGGTTTCCTCTTTTGTTTTCTGATCAAAAATGTCGTTGGAATAGTTCTCGTAACAGGCTTTGAGAGCGGTGACTGCACCCGGATAGTCTTCTTTCCCGATCAGGATAATTCCTTTCAGGAAAAAGAAGTGTCCGAATACCGGGCCGAATTTCTTCATGCCATTTTCTCCGTGTTCTGTGATGACTCCGTTGACAGCTTTGAGAGCTGCGTCCCAGTTTTCCAGCTGAATATCGCTGACGGCCTTGTTGTAGGCAGTGATCGGATCTGTGGGATCGTCTTGAGAATAGATGTTTGTCAGGAAAAGAAAACTGAGCAACAGAAGGAGCGTCGAAAGTCCGGTGACTTTCGATTTCTTCTTCCAAAAACCAGTGAATACTCCCCCCATTTTTCTCACAGCCTTCCTTTGTATTTAGCGGGATTCTTTTGAAAATCGAATCCGTCGATCGGTTTCCCTTTTTTATCCACGATGGTGAAACTGCCTTTTGTCTTCTGAGCGATGGTTGAAAATTCCTTTAGCCCCGCGGTCGTCTGCATGGCCACGGTGTTGATGACCGGCTTTCCGTGTTTGGAGTTGAAAGACAAGATCGGAGCAGGAGCGTTCCCCCCGGTTCCGTCAGACATAAAGAAAATCACGTCGGGTGAAGGTTCCATGACGTGACCGATGCGGAGAGCCAGCTCCCAGTCCGTTCCGCCAAAAAGAGGATGCTTCTTAATAACGTTCATCGTCTTTTTCACATTGGTGGAATTGGCGTCGAGCCACTTTTCTTTGGGCAATTTGGAATCAGCCCCTCTAAAATCGTAGTCTGCATATCCGCCTTTGCTGACAAATTTGTAGGTTCCCTTGGGATCTTTGACGATATTGTCTTTTCCCTGCCGTTGATTGGACCAGCCTTCCCAGGCGTAGTAGCCACCGCCTGCAAAGAGGAGCACTTGATACTGCACTCCTTTCAGAGATTTCAGGGCTCGCTCGACTTCCTTGTTTCTCAAATCGACCTGATTCTTTTTCATCGATCCGGAGTGATCGATGATAAAAAGAAAGCGCTTCCCGGTTGAGCTGCCCCCGAAAAATGATGCGCCCATTCCCAGTCCGTCACCGCCGGAGCCGAATCCACCGCCGCCAAAATCGGCATCACCGATCCCGAGAGGACCAGTGCTGGTTTTAGTGACTTTGGGCATAGAAATTCTGGCAACGGCATTGGCGCGCATCAATTGGGCAAGTGGAGCTGCTGCTGCAGCCGAGGCCGAGGTTTTCTTGGTCTGCTTGACGACATTTTTCTTCTGCATCTCCTGCTTCTTTTTGGAAGGAGGAGCAATTGCCGCGACGATCTCCGGATCATCTTTGTTCGGAGGAAGAATCACGACAACATAGGCGATCAGGCCAATGATGAGGTGAACGGCGATGGCAACTAAAATGGAAGCCAGCTTGCCGCCGTTCTGTTTTGGAGCGACAAATTCAGGGGCGTCGGTATACATCCCGAGAGGCTCTTCAGAGTGAACCAGGGTCGGAACCGCTGGAGGTGCTGACGGAGCGTGGGCAAGTTCTTCCTGAGTCACTGAAGCTTCGTGGGCCACTTCTTCGACGAGGTGTTCCGTTTCTTCGGCGGGTGCATGTCCGTTCAGAGCCTGAGCGACGGCATAGTGTTGCTCAGCTTTTTCCTTCTGCCCCAACCACTCCAGCATACTGGCAAGGAGCTCGTGTCCGTAGGCACTGGCGGGATGAGTCTGAACAAATTTTTCGATCAGAGGAACGCTGCTGGCTTCACCGACTTCGGCAAGGCGTTGCAACTCCGATTCATTCTCGGGAGGTTCCGTTGCAGCGGCGATCATTTCCGCAGCTTCGTCTGAGGCGCCGCGCTCCAGCATTTTATCAATGACAATCCAGCGGATCGACCAATCGTCGGGATGGGCTTCGAGAGTGGCTTTGAGGGATTCTTCTGCTGCGCTCATAGTTATCCTTTAGTTCGCGAGACTGACGTTCTTGATTTTTGCTTTGGCACAGACGTTGAGGACGTCGATAAATCGTTGGCCGACTGCTTCTGCATCGCAGTCGATGATGACTTGTGTTTCCGTGTTGGCCACCTCCGCGCTGGCTGCGTAGCGACTGAGTCTTTCGGTCAAATTGGGAAGGTGGCGGTCGTTGGGATCCGAGTCCGACACTTCTTCGTTTACCATAACCATTCCTTCAGAGTTAATCGCAACCAGCATCTGGTCGATCTTAATTTCTTCGTTGTCAGCCTTTTCGACTCCGGGCAGGACGAGACTCAAATCTGCCTCTGACTTCTGCAGGGTCGTGGTAACCAGGAAATAGATGAGCAAAAGAAAGGCGACGTCAATCAGCGGGCTGATATCCAGCACCGGATCTTCTTCTCCTCCAAATGGATCACTGTCTGCCATGAATAATTATTAACTAATTCGAAATCTGGAAGGTGGAAAAAATAACAGTGGCGACGCCCCCTTCGGAGGAGGCGCGGCTTACGGATTGAATGTGACGATAAGGTACACCTTTGTGAGCCCGGAGATGGAGCCTTGCGTTCGGATTCTTTGCCTTGGCGCTCGACATGCGCTGAGTCACTTCAGGAAGCGACAGGGTGTTCCCGGAAATGTCTTTGATCGTTCCGTCCACATAGATGTTAAGGACGACCCGGCCCTCGACGAGGGTGGGGACTTTGGAATCACTGGCCACCGGAATCACAACATTCGGATCCTTGGGGTAGGTAATCATGTTAGCCGTTACCATGAAGAAAATGAGCAAGAGGAACACGAGGTCGATCATCGGCGAGAGATCCGCCTTGAGACCGGGGCCTTCGAAGAGTTCCTGTGCTTTTGCCATCGCCTTAGTAATTCTCGTGGATCGGGATTACTCCTGTTCCTCGTTGTAATTGACCACGGTTCGTCTCAGCGTCGCGATGAGGCTTTCAGCGCTTTCGTCAGTTTCTGCAGCCAGTCCCTGGAGCCGATCACGGAAAATGAAGTAACAGAAAATGGCAGGAAGGGCTACAACGAGACCACTCGCAGTCGTGATCAGGGCTTCAGAGATATTGCCCGCAAATTTTGAAGGATCCCCTGTGCCGCCCTGGCTGAGTTTAGCGAACGCTCCGATCATACCGGAAACAGTTCCTAACAAACCCATCATTGGTGCGGCCTGGGCGATGATGGAAAAATAGTTAATTGTCCGGACACGGCTGCGGTTGAATTTTCGCGATGCTCCTGACATGGCGTCTTCCAGCTTTTCCGCATCCAGGATTTCATATCCGCGATCGCCAATCAGATGGATGGCCGAGGTCATGACTGCGCCGAGACAATTCCCGGATGACTGAGTTTTCTGGAGCGCTGAATCCAAATCGGCGGCTTCCATATCGTTATGAAGGGAATCGGCCAAGAGGTCCGGATTAAAATTCTTCTTCTGCAGATCGATGATGCAGTAAACCAGTAATCCAATAACCACCAAAGAGAAGGTTCCCAGAACCCACATCGACCACCCGCCGGCCTTGATCATTTCCAGAAGGTTTACTTCCCCGGTGCTGACGGAACCGGCTGCCGGTTCTGCGTTTGCAGCGACGGGAACTTTCACTTCGACGGGATCTTCGCCGGGGATCGCCAGGTCAAAATCATCTTGAGCGGAGAGCGGTGAGAGGAAGATCGCCAGCAAAATGGCAGGCAGACTCAGGTGAAGTAAATTCTTGATCATGAATTGATTGGGAAATTCCGAAATGCAGAACACTCAGAAGAACCAATTTCGAATCTCATGACAAGGTTTTTCTATAATCCTGTCGTTCTTCTTTGTCATATTTGACTTTTGATGGGTGCGCGGTCAGTTTCAGGGACTATGTCGCACTCAAATTCTTCTTCTTCTTTTGGAAGGCGCTTTCAGATCGTCTCCAATTTTTTAGCAATCATCTTACTCGGGACGGCATTTATGCTCCCGAATTCTCAGGCCCAGGACGCTGCGGAGGAGGAACTCAGCCCTTTCGAGAAGCTGGGATGGGTCACCGAAGGGGAAGCGGATCTTGGAAAGTGGGCCAGAATTCAGATTCCGGATGGTTTCGGGTATCTCGACGCCAAAGATACTGTGAAACTGATGGAGATGTTCGGTAATCTTGAGACCGGACGTGAAGTGGGCATGTTGATGCACTTGGAAGAAGAGTGGTTTGTCATCTATGAATTCGACGAAGTCGGTTATGTAAAAGACGACGAGAAAGACGACCTCGATGCCGACAAGCTTCTCAAGCAGAAGCAGGAAGGCCAGGAAGCTGCCAACGATTATCGTGTGGATCAGGGAATGGAGCCGATGTTTGTGACCGGCTGGATCAAAGAACCTTTTTACAACGAGGAATCCAATAATCTGGAATGGGGAATCAAGGTGAAATCCGGTGACAGTGAGAGTGCCAACTACCTCACAAAACTCCTCGGCCGCCGCGGAGTGATGGATGCGACACTCGTATGCAATCCGGAAGAAATGGCAACCGTCCTTCCGGAGTTCCGGACACAACTGGCCGGATACGAATATGTCGACGGCCAACAATATGCGCAGTTCAGTGACGGCGACAAAATCGCGAAATACGGTCTGACTGCCCTGGTTGTCGGAGCGGGTGCAACTCTGGCTGCGAAAGCGGGATTGTTTGCGGTGATCGGAAAGTTTTTTGCGAAAGCCTGGAAGCTGGTTGTTGTCGCAGTTGTCGGTGTGGTTGCTGCTTTCAAACGCCTTTTCGGTGGAGGTCGCTGAGCCGCCATTTTCAAGCGTAGAAAACTGGATCAATCGCCATGACGGACGGGCAACTGCTCTTTTTGGTGATGGCGTTGATCTACGTCTTCGAGTGTTTTGTCTGGCTGCCTAAGGGAGCCTTCGTCTGTCTGCGTGGAGCCGGGAGTCGACGACGACTGAGAACAGCCCCTTCTAATTTTTCTTCTCGTAAAGGGGGATGGATTCTGGCGAGTCCGTTTCCGCCGCTGGGAACGGTTTTTGTAACGCGCCCCTCCCCTGTCGCGCTTTCCCAGGACGGGATTGCTGCGTTCATGATCGAAAGCCCGAATCCCGGGTTCCGCCCGGAATCGGTCGTCGGTCCGGTTTTCCGTTGGGAAGAGATCGAGAGAATTACCCGCGACGGAAAGAAGATCTACATCAACGGTGAGTTCTTTGTTATCAGCAGCACTCCCGAGGCATCACAGGAATTGCTGAGTCAATTGCGTTGTCTGAAGGACGTTGCGAAGGAAAAGCGCGAAGCGATAATCAAAAGGCAATTGCGTCTTGCCTTCAATACGAGGCGGGTTGGAAAGCTCATCAAGTTCTGGGAACGAAAGAGCGCTGCTCTTCGTGGCTTCTGCAATCTCCTGCTGTTTCTCCTGTTTGGAGGAATTCCTGCCTGTCTTATTTTTTATGGCGCTTCCCTCGAGTTACTGGCCTGTGGAATCGCATCTCTTGTGACCATGTTTCTGATCTCTTTGATCTTTTTCCGGCTCCACAAGCGCCTATACCCCGATGTGGTTTTTGAGCGCTGGCAGTGGTTTTTTCTGATTTTGTTAGTGCCTCAGCAAACAGTTCGGGCTCATGATCTATTGCTGAAAGCAGCCGTAGCAGCGGCGCATCCTCTGGCAGTTGGCGACTTCGCGCTTCCCGTGGATTCCGAACAGCGTCGTAACTTTATGGGAAGTCTCTATCGGGATCTGATGTTTCCTCTGCAATGGAAGTCAAAGGTTTCAGGATCTACCGGGGCGATCATTTCGGAATTTTACGATCAGTATCTTCTGCCGGAGCTGAGCCGGTTTGCCGGGAGTCATGAGGTGGAATTGTCCAGCTGGAAAATACCGGAGAGAGAAGAGGAGGAGTCGCAGAGCTTTTGTCCCCGCTGTTTTGAAATGTTCTCCACTTCAGAGTTGAAGGACTGTCACGATTGCGAGGGCATCGTTACGCTTGCCTGGGAAGCGGACCAGGCGAATCCTTCATAACTCGACCTCACAGTTGAGAAGCCGCAAGACGCGCAAGGATTCCAATTGCCCGCTGCGAGCGATCGTCCAGGGGTGATCCGCAGCTGATCCGGAATGAGTTCCTCAGCCCGCGGGATGCCGAGAAAAGAGTTCCGGGAACGATACTGATTTTGCGTTTGAGAGCGTCGATGGAAAACTTTTCGGAATCGAATCCGTCCGGCATTTCACACCACAGTACAAACCCGCCCTCCGGGCTGGAGACGCGGGTTCCTTCCGGAAATTCTCGAAGGATGGCTTCGCGGATTTGAAGGTTTTGCCGCGCCAGAACCTGCCGGGTCCGGCGAAGGTGTCGATCCACTCCGCCGGTTTTGAGAAAGGCAGCGACGACCATTTCAGATACGCTGGCGTTGGCCAGCGAGGTGGCATACTTGAGATTCTTGACCCGGTGATAACGGGAGCCCGGGAGAATCCATCCGACGCGAAGACCCGGTGCGAGCGCTTTGGAATACGAGCCGCAATGAATCACCAGATCGTCGGTGTCGAAGGCTTTCAAAGCCGGAGGTCGTTTCGGCCCAAAGTAGAGGTCTCCATAGAGATCGTCTTCAATGATGGTCACTTGATACTTTTCCGCCAGTTGGACAATGCGCCTTTTTTGATCGTTGGGAATGACCGAGCCCATCGGATTGTGAAAGTTTGGCTGGAGGATGCATGCTTTCACCGGATGATTTTCAAAGGCTTCAGCGAGGGCTTCCACACAAACACCCCCTTCTGCGAGGACGGGAACCTCGATAGCTTTGAGCCCGAGTTCTTTGACCAGGTTGAGAATTCCAAAGTAAGTAGGCGATTCGACCGCGACCACGTCTCCTGCTTCACATGTTGATTTCACGGCAAGCAGAACGGCGTCCATCGCCCCGGAACTAACGATCACCTCTTCCGGCGAAACACCGATGCCGGCTTCGAGTAGGCGTTTTGCGATTTCAATGCGGAGTTCCTTCAGGCCGGGTGGCATCGAATATTGAAACATGGACGCGCCTTCGGATCGGACGACGGAATGGTAAATCGACATCAATTTTGAAGTCGGAAGGATGTCATCGCAGGGCACTGCCGCTCCGAAAGGAACGACATCGGGCGAAGACGTTGAATCCATGATCAGCTCAGTGATTCCGGCGGAGCTGATGTCGACAGGTGCGCCTTTCGCCGGATTCTTGCGGGGAAGACGATCCGGGGTGATGACTTTCGGACGGACAAAATAGCCGGAGCGGTTTCGGGCTTCGACCACACCGCGATCTTCCAGGAGACTGTAAGCACCGACAGCTGTTGTGACGCTGACCCGCCAGTCACGGCTTAAAGCCCGGACTGAAGGCAGGCGATCACCGGCCCGAAATGTCCCCACACTGATGAGTTCTTCAACTTTTCCGGCGATCTGCTGATACTTGGGATCGATACTGTGAGTGACCTGTTTCATTATTGCTGGAGTAAGCATCCACACCTTGAAGACCCCTTCCAGATACAGATGGCGAAGCTTTCAACCAGTACAGTTAGAAAGATTTTAACTGTACCGCAATACAAACATAAAGTCTGTATCTGTTTTTAAATCAAAGTCGTGAGATTCTGGTGGTGCCATGAATACAAAAACTCTTTCAAAGCCACTGCAGCCATCTCAAAGTGTCCGGTCACTCCGCCTGGACGAAGGAATGGTGGCTTCTTCAAATCCCACCTGGATCGAAAAATTGAAGAGTGCGGTGTACTTTCTTCGGAGCAACGCAATCGGCTGTGAGGTGTTTGTCAGGATGATGCATGACAGGCCTCTGTCGGTTCCGGAGGCGGGCCGGAGGTGATGTGATGCAGAAGCGTTGACACAAAATTTCGCGAATGAACGCGGAATGCTACATCAAGTGAGTCAAAGTCATGACTAAAGGCGGCTTGATTAGAATTGGGCGGAGCTCAGAAAAAGAAATGGACTGAGGGCGCAGCGCTTCTGTAGAATCTTCTCATTATGGACCCTTCTCCTACTCCTCCCCTTGGATTATCGATGTTTATCCCGATGTTGATCTTTCTCATCCCATTCCTGATTGTGTTGGGATTTGTTGCGAAACGGAAAGGGTTCCCTCCAGCTCTTGCAATTGTTATCGGGATATTTCCAGTGGCGAATGTGATTTTTGCTTTCTATCTGGCATCTACAACAGACAAAGCAGTTCTTCAGCGCCTGACAGCTCTTGAAGAGCGATAGAATTTCCGACTTGTAGCCAGTTTGCCGCCAGCCATCAAAGCTCTTCTCCAAGTTGGCGAAAAGTTTTTTGCGGTTCTTGAGCTGCTTGAATGAACCTGGATAGAAAAAAGATCTACTCTTTCGACCAGATCCGGGTATTCAGATTCAGCTCATCAATGGTGTCGAGGAAGAGTTTGATTTCTTCGAGCATCTTCTGGATTTGGATCTCGTTCGTCGCGGGAACCGAGGTGGTTGGTTCGAGATAGGAACTGGAGTAGGGCACTGCCAGCCAGACACTGGAATCTTTGAAAGCCATCCGGACATCTTTTCCGAAACGGTTTCGCATATCGAGTATTCGACGCATCATGGATGTGCTGAGAACATAGCGGGCTTCGACCTGATCGGTGGTGTGGACTACGAAGGCTTCTTCGAACTCGGTGTCCTCAAGTTGAACCAGCTGGGTGCCGCTGCGGCCAGAGAACTTCTGGAGCTTTCTCCCGAGAAAACCGAACATCTTTTCGGCTTTGTCAGGGAAGACGAAGGTTCGTCCCTGGAAGTGTTTGTGAAAATCCGCGATGAGGAACAAGCCTTGAAAGATCGTGACGTATGTTGTCTTGGAGTTTCCTTTGCTGTCACGGCTTTGGCGGCGGTCTTCGGCATGGACTTCGGCGAGACGCAGCGAAGTGTTTCCGTAATCTCCCTGGATGAGATCTTCGGTGCTGTATCGGTCCACCACTGTTGTGTAGAGTTCAGATTCGGAAAAAGTGGACGATGAAATTCCGCTTTCGGCATGATAGCTGAGCCCTGAGTCGATCAGGTTTACAAGTTTTGTGATGACCAGATCTTTGTAGCTTCTTTTGTAGGCCGAACCGAGGTGGCCTGCTGTGAAGTGATAGAGTGCGAAGCTGCTGGCAATGCCTATAATTATCGCAATGATAGAAAGAAACCCGCCGCCTGCTGTAAAGAAATAGATGGGTCCTGTTGCTGCGACGAGCAGAGAGATTGGAAGAAAGATCGCCTGCTTTTTCTTGTAATCCCGCCGGTCGATTTCCATTTTCTCCAGCGTCGGCTGAAGTTGGTGGCAAAGCTCGTAGAGGTCTTTCATCGTTTCGGAGTTCCTGGCAAGCTTACAGTTTCACATCGACCGTTCCGCGGGTGGATTCATCTGCTTCAAAGAAATCGTGACGTTTGAAGCCGAGCTGGTTTGCGATGATCACGGTAGGGAAACTTTCCACGGCATTGTTGATTGCGAACACTGCAGCATTGTAAGCGCGCCGGGCGGCTGAGATTTGTTCCTCCACTTCGGTGAGATTTCGCTGCAGATTGAGAAAGTGGCTGCTCGATTTCAGTTCGGGATAATTTTCAGCCACCGCCATGAGTCGAGTCATTTGAGGGCCGACCTCGCCTTCGACCCTGAGTCTTTCAGAATCGGACAAATTGCCGCCTTTTAGTAAATTCCTCGCTTCGATGAGTCGTGTGAAGGTTTCTTTCTCGTGGGATGCGTATCCTTTCACGGTTTCGACCAGGGAAGGGATGAGGTCTGTCTCTTATACACATCTCCGAGCCCACGAGACCGAGGCTGATCT
>OJCB01000147.1_pt1 | contig 29873 bp, 20 predicted proteins | sample 1591501 | NCBI WGS metagenome assembly OJCB01 (sample SAMN05416813, study PRJEB24817) | seawater metagenome | isolation source: Sea water | place: Canada:Atlantic | collected 2013-07 | reverse complement strand
GAGATCAGCCTCGGTCTCGTGGGCTCGGAGATGTGTATAAGAGACAGGGACGAAAGAAGCCGACCGACATGAAGAAGGGGTTTTCGAAGTCTTCTTGAAGCGCTTCGGCTGCCTTTGTTGCCAGCTGGAAGTCAGCCATCTCGGCGTCATCTTCCGGATACATTCCCCAATCCCAGGCGCCGCTCCAGTTCGCGGGCCGGTTCATCGGCTTTTTCGGTCGAGGGCTTTTCTTTCGTCCGAAGGAGCGGTCGATGTCGCCTTCTAATCTTCCAGTGAAGCCGTGGTGCAATACTTTCCCTCCTTCGAGTGTGGTGTAGCCATGGTCTTTGAAATACTGCTGCATCGTTGGGATGTTTGTTAGGTTGGGCAGATCTTGATAGGCGGGTCCGAGTTCATAACTGCCGGTCGTCGTCGCGGCGACACCGGACATTACGCTGGCTCGCGACGATGAACAGACGGGAATGGAGCAGTGGGCATTGGTGAAATTCCGGCCACGCTTTGCCAAGGCATCCATGTGAGGCGTGTAGGCTTCGGGGTGACCGCCAAGAAAACCGGTCCAGTCGTTGAGGTCATCGATGGCGATGAAGAGAACGTTGGGGCGATTGGTCTCAGCATGGGTTGTAGGAAGGGCGGCAAAGCCAATCGCCAAAGCGGTCCATCCAAAGACGTAGTTTTCAAATTTCTTAATCATATATTCTAGAACCAAAGAACGAATCAATAGGGTAAGTTCATTGAAGCAACCCTATTTTTTCGGAATATCTTTCATCGGCGGCCCCGCAATGGCGACCAACTGATCACAGCGGCGACGCATTCTTTTAAGGAAGGGTGGGGGGCTTCGGGCGCGGAAACTTCCCGACGGGCCGACGGAATTGGTGACCTTCCTGTTCAACGAGCAAGGAGAGGCCGGCGGCGCCTGCTTCACGGAGGTAGAAGCGCTCTAGGAGTGGTGGGGTAGACGGGGTGTGGTGTTTCCTGCCTTTCATTCCGTCTTTGCCAGCTTGAACCTTCCTACTCCGGAATGTTTTTTGTGTTTGAGCATTGGAAGTTTGGAAAAGTGCTTAGGCATAGAAATGGATCATCATCTCATAATCTTCTCGCTCCTCCTCCCTATTCTACCGACCAATACGACACGCACGCTCCACATTATGTGAAGGAACAGGCAGCAATTGCACCATTTTCCGGCCCCCTTTTGCCGACCCCTTTTGTATTAATCTTGATGGATCTGCCAATACCCTTGTCGAGGGGGCGGAATCGGCGATACTTGGGCCATGAAACCCTATATCCTACTGGACAAAGCCAGTTTGCCCGATGGAAACTTGCTCGCCCTGTACGAGCAGGACGGGGAATTTGTCCTGGAATACAACGACTTGGAGTTGATGAGCACGAACCTGACATGGTCCGAACAGATGCTTGCGGATTTGGGCTGTGTCGACCTGTTGGAAGGGGCGACGACCCGACCGGAGCACCCGCGGGTACTGATTGGCGGGTTGGGCATGGGATTCACCCTCAAACGGGTTCTGGAGTTGGTTGGCTCGCCGGCCACCGTCGATGTTGCGGAATTGATGAATCAGGTCATCGAATGGAACCGCACCTATCTGGTTGAGCACAATGGCCCCTTGCTCGAAGACCCGAGAACAAACGTGATTCTGTCCGATCTCTTCGACTGCCTGGGAGATGGTGACATGTATGATGCTATCCTGATCGATATCGACGACACGCCCGAAGCGGTGATCACCGAGGACAATGTAAAGCTCTACACGCCAAGTTTTATGGCATTGCTGCGGGAATCGCTCAATCCGGGCGGCTGTCTGGCCTACTGGATGGCGGCGCCATCGCCGAGACTCGAGAAGGCACTGAAGAAAGCCGGCTTCAATTTGAAGGAGCATCCAGCGAAAGCCCATGAGCAATCAGAAGAGACCTGGCACCGGATCTACGTGGCCCGCCTGAGTTCGTAGTCGTGAGGTTCATATAAAGGAAAAGGGTCACCTGAAACCACGAATCTCTGTAGGAGATGGCAAGCGCTTGGCGGGGCAGTCAATATGGATCAATGGGATAGACTTGAGACATGTCGATTGACCCGAATGGCACTGCTTTATGCGATCCTAACATTCAAGTTCCAAGCGTAAGAACTTTTGCAAGTTCCGCTACATCAATGGATTGTAGCGGAAGATTCCAATCTTCCTTCTTTCGATGAGTCCACGATGATTCTCCTTAAAGCAGTGCTATTCTCGATCGACCCCTTAAGCAGTTGAATTCCTGTCTAACAAGCCCGCTGTACATCGTGTCGCAATCGACGTGGGACTGCAGTGATTGAAAGGTGTCGCCTCGTCATCCCAGTGATCTTCGTAGAGAGCCGTTAAGCCAAAGCCAGCGGCAAGTTGCCCACCAAACTGCGACTCTAGCGAATGGCTAAACTCCGCAGGGCGTCCGCTCTTCTCCCAGACACCTCGAGCCTCCCCGTCCAAGCTGGTAGGCTCCGAGTAGGGCAAGGAGTAACGCACGGTGAGTTCCCCGCACTGGGTGGCCTCTTCATGGTCGAAGAGGAAGAAACTTGGATTCATGAAGCCAGCGAGCAAGATTCCGTTAGGCTTGATCACTCTTCCGCATTCTTTCCACACAGGCTCGACATCTGGCACGAAGAGATTCGAAACCGGATGGAAGATGAGATCAAACTGAGCTTCACGAAACGCTGACAAATGCGTCATGTCACCCCGCACACAGGTCACAGGAAGGTCGTGCGCCTCCGCCACCGACTGATCTTTGGCCAACTGATTCTCTGAAACGTCATAGCTCGTCACCCGTGCACCCGCGGCGGCCAACACGGGCGCCTGTTGCCCACCGCCCGATCCGAGACAAAGCACTTCTTTGCCTGAGAGATCTCCAAACCATTCTCGAGGCACAGCGCGGCGAGGTGTGAGTACCACAGACCAGTCGCCCGCTCGTGCTCGTGCAATGGTCTCGTCGTCCACCGGCGTAGCCCATTCACTACCTGCCGCTGATTCTGCATTCCATGCCTGACGGTTGTGTTCAGTGATGTCCATGTTCCTGGGCATCGTAAGGCCATTTCGCGATTCTCCAGCATCCCATTCCTGGAAATTCGTGACGTCCTCGGGCCACTTCTGGTCAGTGCCATGGCGGATTGAGTTTATTGGAATTGGGGTGTGGACGCAAGATTGGTGTATGCGGTATTCCGATTGCTGGCTCAAACCCTGATTATCGGCGAGGATGGGTGAAATGTTAGGCGGTCTTTCGGCAAGAGCCGATATGCCATCCACTGCAATTCGCACCCCATCACTCGAATTATGGGCTGCAAGCCATGGATGTGGAACTCGCATTGGTTAGTGAGAGTCCGGATGAGATGGGAAACGAGGATGTTTTCTACGAGCGTAACACGAACAGCCGAGCGGCTACGGGAACTGGAAAGCCTTTCATCGGAGGGGAATTAGATTGAAAGCTACTGTTGATTTGTTGCAATAAACAGTCGGCGATTCTCTTCCGCGAAAAGTCTGCGAGGATCTCGCCGAGGTTGTCAATTTTGGCTAAGGTCGCTCGAGGATATTGGACTTGGGCAGTCGCAACTCTTCTCCGTTTTCGATGTTGAAATAAATGTCTTTGCTGACACCCCGCTTCGAGAATCTGAATAGATCGCCTCTTTCGTCTGGATCAGCCCGCCAGCGTACCACAAACCAAGGGCTTAAGTTGATATAAGCTCCGACCGCATCATGGTCGCAGATGAGAACTGTACCTTCTGGGAAATCCAGATCATCGATCATCGGGACTTCTGGCCATGAAACGGCTGACAAGGATCCCGTCATCTCCCGCAGTCTCATCTTCCCATCTCGGTTCTGCATCGCCGCGAGCCGGAAATTTCCGATGGGAGCGATCGATTTGCTAAACTCCGAAATATGCAATTCGGCCGACTCCAAGAGGTTTTCGGCCAGCGGGCCGGTCGCACGTATTACGTGGGAAAGTTGATTCCGAATCGCTAATAATTCCGAAATGGCGTCCTGTATTCGAGCACACAATCTGTGATGCGACCTTACGGGCTGGACGAAAATTTTGGTCGCATCACTCAGTGGGATGCCCTCTAGGTCTGGCGCAAGGTGCATGGCTACGGTGCGCAAAGCTTGAGCCCATTTACCTAGACTCGGAGGGCCCGAATAGAACAATTGCAGAAGAGTCTCGTCGATCGATTCGCTTCCCAGCCCGTCTCTGCGTGCGCTGATGTATTGACTGATGACAACAGACGCACAATACCGCAGTTGCGCCTTAAACAGGTCGACCAGTGAGTAGAGCCTTTCGTTGGGGGTCTGTGCTCGTTCCACCTGGTCGGCAGCAATGGCAAGGGGCATTGGAAGGCAGTCCGAGAGCCACGCAGAGCTATCCGAGTTGATTAGATTGCGCGACACTATCGCGATTCCTCCAAGCAACCATCTCATTCGAGATTGCTTGGCGACCGTTGTGGCTCTATCGAGTGAAATCTCAGCGCGCTGGTCCTGGCCGAGGGCCTTACAAACAGTCGCGTGTCCACAGAGAGCCTTTACGAGATCTTGGGGTCTCCCTTTGTTCTCCTCGAACGACTCGATGCACGCTTCATAGAGGTAGCGTGCTTCCTCGTGTTCACGACGCTCGCAATAGAGCCTCGCAAACTCCGACAAAACCAATGGTTCAAACCACTTTGATTTGAACTCCTTCGCCGCTTCCAAGTGTTGCTCCGCAACTTCAAACTCTTTGAGGCTTACCATCATTCTTCCCATCCCAAGATTGGCGAACGCGATATGTTGTTCTAGACGGTCGCTCTTCGCGAGGTTCATGTAACATTGATAATCCTCCAATGACTGCTTGAAGCGCCCCTCTTGCGCCAAAATTTCTGCCAGATGGCTTCGCATCATCATCGCGCCATTGCGGTCACCTAGCTCTATACTGCAATCGAGATCCAGCTTGAAATGCGTTCGTGCCTCCTCGAGTCGACCAATTTGCTGATAGGCTCTTCCTAGATTGCCATGTTCGATTGCGATCCCTCTCTCGTCGCCAACAGTCTGTTTATGGGTTAGGCTCGAGTGGAAGAACTCGATCGCGACCTCAACCATTCCTAGTTGTTGCCACGCTTGACCAATGATACTTTCGATTTGCGAAAGGAGATCAAGGTCTTCGATGGCGCGAGCCCAGCTTTCGGCGTTTTCAAGGTATTTAAGGGCATCGAAGAATTCTGCTCGTCGGAGAAATACGAATCCTGCGCGATGCGAATGCCAGGCTTTCAATTGGATGTCATCGATTTCTCCAAGCAGTTTCCCCCCTTGTTCTATGTGATCCAGAGCTTCGTCCAGTTCATTTTTATATGCGAGCGTAATGGCATACGCGTTGTGAGTTCTTATCAGGAGCGATGGGGGGGGAGACGGGATTGTTGCGAGCAATTTCGAGCAGGGTTCTAAGAGCGGCATCACATGTTCAAAATTGAACTCCCGTATATTTGATTCTGCGCCTGAGAGAAGGTCGACAATTGAGGATAGTGTCTCTGAGCTCGACGTATCGCCGATGTTCAGCGCATTCTCGGACCTCTTCTGACTAATTGAACCTTCATCATCTATGTTGATGTCTCCCAGCAGATTGATTATTTCCTCCAAGGTCTCGTCGAAACTATTTGACGAATCCAATTTAACTCTCTGTAAGGGGCGAAGAATCAAGTTCCAAGCCATGCTGAACTTTACCTTCTCGACTTGGACTGGAAGAATACGCGGATTGCCAAACTCTTTTCTTAGGTCCTGTGCGGTGTGAAGTTCTTCGAAGACCCATGTGCTTGAAATTGCCGCCTGACTGATGACTATGATGAATGCATCACACCACTTTAGCTTTTCCTCAATGTGGGCTGTGAAATCCACACCTCCGGGAATTTTTTGGTCGATAAAACTGTCATGTCCATGCACTCCAACTGCCTTGTGAATCCTGTTCGCGATTTCACCATCGCGAGAACCGTGTTTGTAGCTAATGAATACTCGAGACATTGATTTTTGGATTCGGTTTCAGCACTGTCGGCCAAGCCATTTGGCCGAAAATTAACTTTACAGTCAAGCTTTTGCTGGCGACTCAACAACGCACCGGCTGATTTTTCGGATCTTGGTGATATACGAATTGATGAATCAAATCCCGCATCGGTATTTCATTACACCCCCTCAAACCCGGCCGGACCGACGCCCCGATAAAAATCCTTGAATAAGCAATTTCCTATCAGTCTCGGGGACTAAGATTAAGAGAGCTCTCTAGCGAGAGTTGTTAATACTGATGACGGTATGCGCCCGTGCTCTCGACTTCCTTCGGCAGCTCGGCTTTCCACTCTAGCGCTTTCTTTTTCATGCGTGAGGCGACTTCGGGATACTGCTTCGCCAGGTTCGTCGTCTCGGCGGGGTCATTGAGGATGTGGTAGAGATCTTCTTCTCCAGTGAACTTGCCCTTTTTCTCGATGAGGTAATATTTCCATTCTCCTTCACGAATGGCTGTGCCGGGATGGCCTGCGCTGCTCCAAAGGAGCGGCTTCTGGCGAAGACGAGTTCTGCCGAGCCAGATATCGGATACATCTTCACCGTCGAGTTCGTCTGGGATTTTCTTGACCCCTGCGAGTCGGCAGATGCTCGGCAGCCAGTCGATGCCGCCGATCACATTTTCATTGTCGACCACTCCGGCCTCGACCTCGCCGGGCCAGCGAATGATAAAGGGCACTCGCAGTCCTCCTTCGTAAGTGGTGCCTTTATTCCCGCGGAAGGCCCCGGTATCGCCGAGCATGTTCTTCGCCACATCCGTCTTCTCTTTGACACGGCCGTCCCGGGTTTTGCTGATCTTGTCTCTAGCTTCTCCGCCAGTGGGATTGAGGCCAATTCCGTAGGGACGCTGCGGGCCTTGGTCGCTGGAGAATACGACGACGGTGTTGTCGCTCAAACCGAGTTCATCGAGTGTGTCGAGCACGCTCTTCACATTCTGATCGAGCGCGTAAACATTGCCCAGGTAGTGGCGCATGTTGAGGTCGAGGTCGCCACCGATCTCGATGCTGTCATCAAAGATGGACTGCATGTAGGGAGAGAAGTCGTCGCGATCGACCTTCACGTCTTTGAACTCGGCAAGGAAGTTTGGTGCGGAAGCGACGGGCGAGTGTGTGGTGAAGCCCCAGATGTTCACATAGAAAGTTTCATCTTTGTGGCGCTGTATGAAGTCGATAGCGGCGTCAAAGATCGGGGTGTCGCGTCCTTCAGGTGAAAAACGTTCAGGTCTTCCGCCGGAGTCGTTTTCGTCGATGCCGTAGACGCCGTTGCTGCGGTCCAGTCCGATGTGCCATTTGCCAAAGTGACCGGTCGCTTAGCCGCTGTTGTTGAGCAGTTCGGTGACGGTGATGCGGTCGCCGAAGTCAAAGTCGTCGGTACGTTTGTCATAGCGGGCATTGTTGATTCCTGTCATGATTCCGGTGCGGCTCGGGTTACAGGTTTGGCCGGCGGCGTAGGCATGGGTGAAGCGAGTGCCTTCGGCAGCGAGTTGGTCGATGGCCGGTGTCTTCGCGTAGGGATGACCGTAGCAGGCGAGGTCGCCATAGCCGAAGTCATCAGCGAAGATGAAAACGAAGTTGGGTTGGTTGCCGGCCTTCTTTGCTACACGCTTCTTGTTAGGCTGTGTTTTGGGTGTCGCTTTCTTGGACTTCGCCGGAGCAGCGGAGCCTTCGGCACCAAAATCCCATCGCTGCTGACCTTTGGCTTCTCCGTCCTTCGGGCCGATCTCAATCCAGTCGATTTCGATCGGCTGCTTCTGCGACGGAGGATAGAATCGCAGCTGGACCAGCTTCCCGCGTACTGCGAGCGGCACGGTCAGCTCCCGCCAGTCACCGCCGGCGACCGCAAAGGATTTGCTTTGGCCGGTCGCTGGGAAAAGCTTCTGATCTTCGGTGCGCCACTGCAATCGAGCATTCCCATCCTTCTGCGCCCTGACTCGCACTCTGAATTCTGCCGGGCCCTCGACACGCAACTTACTATTCACCAGAAGCGGCTGCCGAGCCGCAGCCGTGATGCGAAGCGAACCGGATTCGATCGCGACGATGGCTCCCTTGGCACTCCAACCGAGCAGGGCAGGGGTGTTGACGGTTTTTACGGGTGCAGCCTGTCCCGGCACCTTCGGCGCGGGAGGCATCTTCAGCCCACCGGCTTGCACCCCGATCTGCGAAGCATCGAACTTTGTCGGATCGAAATTGGGATTAGGAAGTGGAACAACCACTTCTGCTTCGGTGATGTAGTCCTCGATCAATTGATCCATCGCCTTGACCTTCTCCGGATGTTCGGCGGCGAGGTTGTGGCTTTCTCCGATGTCTTTCTCAAGATGGTAGAGACGGTATTCATGTGCTCCGTCTTTGCCATGGTGAAAGGTGCGAATCAGTTTCCAATCGCCGTGATGAACCGCCATGGAAGGCGGCAGCCACTGGGGCGTGTTTCCGAAGCCGGGGACGTGGGTGAACATCGGACCACGCTCCATCGCCTCGCCACGCAGAGCTTTGGTAAAATCAACACCATCGATGACGTGGTCTTTCTTTTGCTCGACGCTCAATATTTCGAGAATCGTCGGATACAGGTCGTTCGATTGAATGCGGACATCACTGCGCGAGCCGGATTCTACCTCACCCGGCCAGACGACGATGGCGGGGACGCGAATGCCGCCTTCATGAATCCCTCCTTTGCCACCGCGCAACGGAGCGTTGCTGGTGATGGCAGTGATGTATTCCTCACCGGAGGCACCCGTTTCCTCGAGGCCGCAGTGAATGTTGCCGCCGTTGTCAGAGTAGAAAACGATGATCGTGTCATCGGTGATGCCTTCGGCATCCAGCGCATCGAGCAGGCTGCCCACAGCATCGTCCAGCGAATGCACCATGGCGGCGTAGGTGGGAGACTGTTGTTGCGACTTGCGATCGATTTTCCCTTGGTAATGCTCAATCAGCTCCGGCTTGGCACCAAAGGGAGCATGCACCGAGAATTGCCAGTAGTTCATATAGAACGGCTTGGTCTTATCGCGATTTTTCAACCACGCGACGGCTTCTTCCGCCATGCGATCCTCGATGTGGTCGCCGGGTTTTCCTTCTTTGAAATCCGGGTTTTCATAGCCCCACGGAGCCAGGTAGCTGGTCTTTGGGCCGGGACCATGCCAGTGCGGGATGTCCACATCGAATCCGACCTCTAACGGAGAATGCGGTTCCAGGCCCAAATGCCATTTTCCGAAGTGGGCGGTCGAGTAGCCGGCGCCTTTCAACATCTGCGCCAGGGTTGGCATCGACGGATCAAGTCGGGTGGAGGACTTCACGTTGGTGCTTTTCTGGTTCGCTTGTCCCTTTGTATTGGCGATGGGATCGAAGCGAACCTCCGGGAGGTGGGCAGCTGGCGCGGTCATGCCATGCCGTGCTGGATTCTGGCCGCTCATGATGCTGGCACGGGTCGGTGAACAGATCGGACTCGAGTAGGCATTGGTGAAGGTCATGCCGCGCTTAGCGAGACGCTCGATGTTCGGTGTCTCGTAGAGCGAGGTCTTTCCATAGAGGGTGGTGTCGGCCCAGCCGAGGTCGTCGGCGAGAATGAGGATGATGTTGGGCTGTTCTGCGGCGAAGAGCCCGCAGACCAGGAAATTGGCGAGCGCCGTGAGGGAAAGGAATTGCTGGTGAAAAGAGTTGGCTTTCATACGGGGCACTCGAAGAGGTGCTGCAGACTATTTCCACGGCTTGGCCTCATTTGCCGTAAAAAATGTGATTATCGTTGTAGTCGCAGGATGGATTGCCTAATCCGTCCGTCGGAAAACAAGGAAATCGCGAATCAGGCAATCCAACCTTGCATGGTTCTCACCAGCGCGTCAGCACCGGGTTTGCCCACGGATGGATCCGTCCCGGAAAGGCGGATCGTCACGAAGATGCCCCAGATCGCATTCAGGACGAGTTCAGCCGATGAGGCCAAGCGCAGCCCGGGCTTCAGACCTTGCTGCTTTCTGGTGTGTAATAGTTCGCCTAGAATCCGCTCGTGCATCGCATCACGGTAGCATTTTACCCGGGCCTGAATGGCCGGTCCTGCCGCCTGAGTCACCACTGCCGTATTTACTGCAAGGCAACCGCACTGTGGCTTTTGAAAAGGGGAATCCTTTCGGACGATCGCTTTCACAAATTGCGCGATGCCGTCAACCCCTTTGCATTTCATGAATCGATTTTGCGCCTCCTCGGCTTGCTGGGCCCATTGATCGAAGGCTGCGAGAAACAAGGCTTCCTTGTTACCGAACGCATTATAGAGGCTGACCTGCTTCACCCCGGTCGATGACTCAAGCAGCCTCATTGAGGTTTGCTGCCAGCCGTTCTCCAGAAAGATCAGGAGGACCTTGCCGAGCAGCTCTTCAGTATCAAATTCGCGGGGACGCGGCATGTCAGCACGATGACTTAAGTGAGTTTTATAGCAAGTGATATAAAACGATTGCCTAAACTGTCGCGTGCGCTATAAAAGCATCAACATGATCCACGACAAGAGAGAAAGTGCATCGAGCCGAATTCCCATCGCCATTGCGAACTGGAAAATGGCAATGACCCTGAATGAATGCCGAAGATTCGCACGTGAGTTTGAAATAGAGATGGGTGACTTGCTCGGCAAAATGCAGGTGATTCTCTGTGCGCCGGCCACCGCGATGTCAACCATTTCCGGTGCCGTTCGGGAGTTACCACTCCTCGGTCCCGGTGCTCAGAATTCATCCGCCTATCCCGACCCCGAACACAGTGGCGAGATATCCGCTCGATTGCTTGCCGACGCCGGATGCGCCTTTTGTATGGTGGGCCATTGGGAAATGAAAGTCCGCATGAACAAGCCGGACGCGGAATTGAATCGCGAGCTGCAGGCGGTTTACAACAGCGGGATGCGCCCCATCATTCTGGTGGGCGAATCTGAAACCGACAAAGGGACACCCAGTGACGACCTCGTGAAGCGGATGGAACTCATGATGGATGGCATCACCGCCGAACAGATTTCTCAAGCTGTCATGGTTTACGAGCCGGAGTGGGCTATCGGGGCCGACGAACCCGCTCCGCCTGAATACATCGCCGAACGCGCCACCTTCATGCGCGGGTGGCTCACCGAGCGGTATGGATTTGATGCCGTTGATTCGATCCCCATCATCTACGGCGGAGCGGTCTTTCCTGAAAATGCGGCGTGGCTGCTCACGACTCCCGACATCGATGGCCTCGGGGCCGGGCGGAAAAGCCGTGATGCTAAAGAGTTTGCCAGTATCGCGAGGCTGGTCGGCGAAGCTTTTGATCTTGTCTAGTCGACTGACTCAATCATTCACGTCTGAAGGGAACTCGCAAATATTTGATCGGTCTTTGAGAGATTTCTAGCGAGTTCCGCTATAAAAATCCCATCAAAGACAAGCCTCTCCGAGTTGTAGGAGCGCGTGAGTGTCGAAGGTTAAGTGAGCAAGCCCCTGTATTCCCCGGTCTTCTCCCACAGTGGAGTCGAAAGAAAAACAGCACGCATTTTTTTGGCGTCATGAAGGCAGGACGATTGGTCGACAAAAAGCTGGAATCGGACCTGAAAAAACGCTTCCCTGACACTGCCGTATAGACCAGATCAAAACGATGAAAAACCTGACGCTGTTTCCAACTCTTACCCTCCTCCTCGCTCTAGCAGGAGCCGTGTCTTTCTCGCTCACCGACGCCGGTGCCGATGAAGGAAAAGAGCTTCGCATCCTGTCCTACAACATCCATGCCGGTATCGGCACCGACAAGGTTTACGACCTTGAGCGAATCGCTGCGGTCATCAAGAGCACGAATCCGCACATTGTCGCGCTCCAGGAAGTGGATAAGGAAACCAAGCGTAGCCGGGGCATCGACATCGCGAAAAAGCTGGGCGAACTCACCGGAATGAAATCGGTCTTCGGCGCCTCTATTGAAATCGGCGGCGGCGAATACGGCAACGCCATTCTCACCACTCTCGACATCGAGAAGACCGAGACCCTTCCGATTCCGCAGGAGATTGAGGTCGAGCAACGCAGCGTTCTTTCTGCCAATCTCACGTTCAAGGGAGAAACGATCCAAGTCCTCGCGACCCACCTCTGCCATCGCGAAACTGCCAATCGCGTCGCCGCCGCTGAATTCATCATCGCCCGGCAAGCCCCCGCCGGAACCGCCTCCTTCGTCATTGGTGACCTCAACGATCTACCTGCATCCGAACCGCTCAACATTCTTGCTAAGGCAGGCTGGCAAAATCCTGCGAAGTCGCCGGTCTTCACCTTTCCCTCTGCGGAACCCAATCGCCAGATCGACTACGTTCTGGTTCGTCCTGCAAAATCCGAAAACCTCGCGGCGAAGACGATTGAGGTGATTGACGAAGCGGTCGCCTCCGACCACTGCCCCCTCCTTGTCGTTTTCGACCCGTGACAAATCACCTTGGATGCTCCTTGACGCGTCAGCACCATTCCCAATGGATTCTCAGGCGCATCACTGGGCAGGCAATTCCTGAACGGAAAACGCATACAAGCGCGCGTTCGCCAGAGTGAATTCAACGCGCACCGGCTGCTCTCCCAAGTTGCTGATCGGCCGATCAAAATCCACCGAGTGCTCAAGCGCATCGACGCCTTCTATCGTTGCCTCGTATCCTTCGAGCGCCCGCCCGTCCTTGTCGAGAATCCGGATGCGAAGCGTCCCGAAGGAAGTGTCGCAGTTGACCTTGAAAGCGGCACCGTCAAAACGCAGAGGCTTGGTCGTCAGGCTGCCTCCATCGAAACTGGCTTCTACCGCCACGAAGCGATCTTTCTGAAGGGTGGCCAAGCCGATCGCGCCCCCGGGTTTGGCATCGGCCATTTTGTTCGGCCGGTGACGTGAAGTCCGCCCGCCGTAGTAAAAACGCAGTTCATCCTCCTGAAGAAGAGGAGGTCCTGACATGTTGTGAAGTTGAAATCGATCCCAAGTGCCTACCGAACCGAGCGGAAAGAAGGCTTCTCGAAACGGTCGCTCGAAGTGAATGCCATCCCGACTCACCGCCAGTTGGATATCGATGGTGCTGGTGTCCGGGCGACAGAGGTAACGCTGGACCAGCCCGAGGTAGATCCCTTCGTAGGGAAACACATTCATCGAATAGATCTCTGTGCTGGGTGGATCCTTCAAATCGGGGCCCATGATGAATTCTGCCGGCTCCCAATTAAGAAAATCTCGGCTGGTGGATCGTATCACGGCTCTTCCGCCGTAGACGGAATCAAACCAATCGTGGTGCTGCCACGCCTCACGGATTTCAGGCGACACCTGGAGGGTTCGACCATAGATGACGAATTCATCATCGCGATACGGATCGACCATGAAGTGGCTGATGTCGATGAGCTCGTCCGAAGCGAAATCCCTCACCTTGATCCAGTGCAGGCCATCCGGACTGAAGGCGATTCCTGTGCCCCGCCGGGTCCCCGGATGACTGGTGGTTTCCCGGTCGGTGAGATGGCGCTGAATCGAAAGAAAGGCCATCTTGTATCGCCTTGCGGGATCGGTCTCCTTCTTGTCTTTAATGACAAAATAGGGCTGGTACATGTAGCCAAATTCCATCGGGGCAATCACCTGGTTGGTCTTGTCATTGCCCTCCAACACGATATTCAGATCCGGCTTTTCCCACTGCACGCCGTCCTCACTGATGGCGTAGGCCAGTCCCTTTCCTTTGTTGAAGGTTTCACCCTCTCCCTTCGACTGAACATTGGTGGTGTACCACATTTTATAAATGCGATCCTCCTCGTCGTAGATCACGGAACCCTGGGGAACCGCCAATTGCCGTTCCCAGGACCGGTCCGGACGGACCACCGGATTGTCCGGATGCTTGTTCACCGGACAGAGCCGTCGGGTGATATTGTCGGTTTCCGCGATCAGATAATCGTCGATGAACATCTGACGATAGTGGCCAATGGAGATGACGTCTTCGGCATCGCTCCTGCCAATAGCAAGCAGGCAGAAGAAAAGAGTCAAAAGGGCAGGGCGCATGATTCGATTTTAGTTTGCGATGATTCTATGGGAGCGAGGATTCGATTTACGATCGTAGGTGCACCTTATCCCGCCCAATAAACCCGATTGCTCAGTAGCTCCGTGTTCTTTTCTCCTGGCCCGCCCGATGTGTAAATGATGCCGGGCTGATCGGGGACCTGGTTGAAGCCGGTGGCCCGCTCGATGTTCGGCAGCCATTGCGATCGTTTTGGGTCCGGCTCGCTCGCGAAGCTGAACTTGAATGAGCCGTCATCGGCATCCGTGTCGCGGACAAACCGCAATGATTCATTACTGGGATTTCCCCAGGTGGATTCGCCCTCCTTCGCCCTCTGAATCTGGGCTGCGCCATGGAGCCGACCCGAGTCGCTGAAACTCAAACCGCCCGGCATGATCAGATCCCTACCTTGCAGATTCGCGGATAGTTGCGACGAAAGATCGAGGCGCGTCCAGGCGCCCTTGCCGTCCGCAACCGTCATGATCACGCGGCCCTGGCCATTCTCCGTGACGCTGTAAATAAGATGCGGCACGCCGGTCTTCGGATCGACCGCGAGGCAACCAGCCCGCAGTTGAACTTCACGATCCACCCCGCCTTTGGTCAGAGCATCGATTTCATCCACCGACGCGGGCGTCTGAATCTTCTCGCCATCGCTGCGCCGCCAGGTCTTTCCGAAATCCTCGCTCTTCATGTAGCCGACCGTCTGCAGTCGGCCGTAGGCGTTCTTGTCTGAATTCTCATGAAAACGACAGCAAAGATGAAGTGTCTTGTGATCCGGGCCCCAGGCAAGCGATTCCTGGAAATGCGCGTAGCCCTTGTGACGCGAACGCAGGATGGCGCCCTTACGTGACCAATCCCGGCCCGGCTTTTTCGACCACAATTCGACCTCCCATGGTTTCTCTTTGAAACTGCGACGGGCCGTGAAATAGAGCGTGTTGTCCGGTCCGCAGATGAGGGTTGGGTAGGTGAGCTTTTCTCCGAACTGAATTTCCTCCTCCCATTCCGACGCATCGTTAGGTCGCTTCGACCGGCGGTATCGAAACGCGTGATGATGCGGAAAGCTGGCGATGTGCAAATAGCCCTCGCTGTCGATCGTCAGCGCCGGTCCGCCGTGATTGTCGTAGCCCTCGCCGACGGTATAGGTCGGCGACCAAAGCCCGGTCGCACGATTCAGCGTTCGAACCCGAACCCGAAAACCCTCTGCCGGCGAATCCAACCACGTGACGTGGGTGCGCTCGCCAATGGTTACGATCTTGTTCGCCTCGGCGTATCCCGTCGCGCGACCGCTACCCTGATCGGAGAGAAGAAAACCATCACGTGGACCTGTTTCCCCGGCGGCCAAAGAAGACCGGGAATCCAGCAAGCTCGCTCCAAGGATCCCGCCGCCCGCCGCCATAAACTGTCGTCGATTCCTATTCATAGGCTCCCATTGAGGCAAAAACGCAGCGAAAGGCAATAGGATTTTTCTACTGAAGAAAAATGCCAGCCAACCCGTCACCGCACATTGTCCCCGGTTAAAGGGCGACCACTCCGGGCTATCTATGACGCCCAGGCGCCTCGGGCCATCAGACCGCCATCGGCGTTGACGTATTCGCCGGTCATGAATTTGGCGCGATCGCTGGCGAGAAAAAGAATGACTTCAGCAATCTCTTCCGGCTGGCCGATCCGACCGACTGGGTGTACTTCGGCGCCTTTGACTCGGGCTTCCTCCATCGACAAACCACCCGCAGACGCTGCATCGCGAACCAGGGGCGTCTCGATCGTCCCGGGATTGATTGCCAGGACGCGAATGTTGTCTTCGGCATAGTCGAGAGCGAGTTGTCGGGTCAAAGACAGCATGCCTCCCTTGCTGGCCGCGTAGGCAGCAACTCGTTTCATCGACTGGAGGCCTTGGACGCTCGCGGTGTTTACGATCACCCCGCCACCACGCTGCTGCATTTCGGGGATGGCGTATTTCGCCATGAGGAAGGCGCTTTTCAGATTCACGTCTTGAATCCTGTCCCACATTTCCTCCGAAAGCTCGTGTGCCCTGACGTAGCTCTCGATCGGTTGGATTCCAACGTTGTTGCATAAAATGTCGACACCGTCCGCAGCATTGACAGCTTCGCGGCAGTCTGCAGCACTCGCCGCGTCCGCCCGGTGAAAACGAATTTCGTCGACAGAATTTTCCAACTTCCTACCGGCCGCTTCATCCATGTCGACGCAAAGCACGCGCGCTCCTTCGCGGGCGAAAGACTCACAGATCGCCCGCCCGATTCCCATGGCTCCACCGGTGACAATGACAGATTTTCCGGCAAATTCGCTCATTCTAGAATCTAATGGCTCAGGTTAGCGGAACGCCAACGAAAATTCGCTGCCTTTCCGTCGTTCCTGAACCCGTGCCCTGACCTCTTTCTATCTTGGTCTACTCTTCCGCGGAAACCTCGGTCGCTTCAATCTGCTTCAGCCAAGCTTCGATCGTGAAATCGTCGTTTCCGAGTTCGTCGGGTTTCAGGCAAGAGAGTTTTTCGCGGGGGATCAGGCGGATCCCCATGTCGGGTAGGGTTGCGCCCCTGGAATGCAAATCAGTGCCGTAGTGCCTTTCAAGTTCGACTCCGTTTTTGTCACAGTAGTCTCCTGAATTCACGGTCGGCAGAGCACGGATTTGTTCGAGCGTCATCGCCGGTGTTCCGAGGTGTTTGTGAATCCATTCGAGCGCTTCTTTGTAAGCGATATAAGGGCGATGGCCTCCTTCAGTTTCATACCAGGTTTCGATTTTCCCCGGTGCCCCGAGTTTTTCATAAATCCCGGCTGCGCGGTTGACCGATTTATCCATGCCCTTCCAGGCGCTTTTGTCGTCTTCCCTGTCAATGACCCAATCGGCATCACCGTTCATGATTTTTACCGCGCAATCCGGCGCCGCGAGTGCGAGATACTCAGGCCAGGTCAACATTTCGCGCATACGCTGATTGGGCAGGCTGGTGCAATACTTCGTTCGCAAGCCGATGTTCTGGAATGCCCAACCGGACACGATAGACATTTTGATACGGGGTTCCACCGCTGCGAGCCATCCTGCCTTTGCGCCGCCGAGAGAGTTGCCGGCCACGCCTATCCTATCGTGATCGATGTCGTCGCGCTCCATCAAAAAATCGATGCCACGCATCGAGTCGAAGAGCATTTTTCCCATTACCAATCGGCCAGCCTTGTCGGCACGATCGCTGACAGACTTATGGTCGTGGGCGCGGGTTCCCAGATGGCCATCCTCATGCCGCTCTTCTTCACCCATCGGGTCGATCGCGAGCGCGGCAAGTCCCATCTGTGCGTAGAGTTGCCCGCTGAAGTTGTAATACCACTGGCTCTTGCTTCCTCCGTGGCCGTAGGTCAGCACGATGGCGGGCATCTTTCCCGGTGGTTTTTTTGGCCGGTAGAGAACCGCCGGCACGCGTGATCCCGCTTCCGAGGTGAATACCCATTTTTCGATCACGATCCCATCCCATTCGAACTGTCCGCGTTTCTCCGCGTTGAGCGGGCCACGCTTTTCCGGGATGCCCAACATCTTGCGTAGTTTCTCGCGGCTACCGGCTTGCCATTTTTCAAACGCGGCCGGCTCCGTCGGCACGGAGGCGATTGGATCCGTCTTGCTTTCAAGCAGTGCAGGTTTCGGTTTGTTCCAAATCGCGGTGTTGATGGCAAAATACTTATTCAGGAAGGGGGGCTTTTTGCGGCTGGCGTACCAGATTCGCAGAGAGCCGTCTGGCAGACGCATAATCGATTGGCTGGTGGTGTAGTTCGATTCCCACGGCCTGGCCGGGTCGGGGCGATAAACCGGATTGTGCGAATGTTTGTACCACTTCAGGCCATCAACACTGACCGCGAGTCCGAGTGCAGTCGTCTGAGGGCGCTCGGTCCAGTAGCTGCCGTACCACATCAGGTAGGCGTCGTCGATCTTGATGACGGTGGGGTAGAATAGATTCTCTTTCTCCCATGCCTGATTGAGTTTGATAACGGGGTCGGGAAACACACGCCACTTGATACCGTCCGTGCTGTCGGCCTGACGTATCACCCAGGGTGTGCCTGACACATCGGTGTACCACATTTGGTATCGCTTGCCGATTTTGATGATAGAGGGCGCGTACACTCCCTCCAGCAAAACGGGGGAAGGTTTCGACCAGGTATGGCCATCCATGCTGCTTGCTTCGTGAAGAGTGTGCCGTCCGGACTTGTCGGTGAAATCGGTAGCGCTGAACCAGATCCGTAATTTGCCGTTTTCGCGCAGTGTGCTTCCATCCGGATTGCGCAGCAGGGTGGGGGTGAGCACTGATTGCAGGTCTTTGCCAAATCGGAACACCGGGCTTCGGGAATCGCGAGTGAAGTTGCGCCCGTCACTACTGAGTGACATGCCGAGTTGGAATACGCGTTCCGCCACGGTGCCGGTCGAGCCGCAATGCCAGAGGGTGAACCTGCCGTTCTCCAGTGCGACCATCGGAGCAAAAATATGATCGTCGTCGAACTGGCCCTTTTTGCCGAGGGACAGTACCGGTCCGTTAGTATCTCGCTGCCAGGCTTGAGGTGATTCGAGCCAGGGGAGCAATTCGCGAGGGACTTGTGCCTGGGCAAGTGGACTCGCAAACAACAAGACAAGCAGTGCGAGTATCCCGCCCGCGATGTACCGATACACTGTGGCCAGCTGCTTCATTGTCTTACTGGAGTTGTTGTTTCAGGTAGGTGAAATCATTTTTGATCTGCTCGATACCGGCCAACGCGTCGGCTTTTGTTTTGGGTCGAAGATAGGGAACGTGGAGGGAGACGGGTGCTGCAAAATCAGTTTGCTTGAGGTATTGGTAAAAATCATTTCCCACCAGCCCTGTTCCCATCGGGACATTCACAGCCTTTGCTTTCTCAAATACAAAATCTTTCACATACGCAGCCTGAATCCACGGGCGGATCAGCTGAAAGTTTATATTCCAGGCGGAGATACCTTCCACCATGGCATGGCGGATATCGTAGGCGACGGCAATCTCCCGGGGATCAAAATCCTTCATCAGGTAGTGCAGATCCCATATCTGACCACCGACGTTCGATTTGCCGCCGTGGTTCTGGTAAACGGCGGTCAGGCCCAGTTCTCGGTTGAGCGCGGCAAGATCGCGCAGCTGAGGTTTGAGGGCATCCAGTTGGGGGATGATGGGCTTTTTCAGATCATAGCGGAAGGAGGCAAGTCGGTAGCGTTTGATACCAAGACCGGCAGCAGTTCTCAGCGTTTCTTCCGCGTGCGGCTGATCCGCTCGACTGATGCTGCTTGCCATAACGAGGACTTTCAAATCACTCTCTTTCAATGTTCCCACCAGTGCGGGCAATTCGTCTTTCGCGTTTTCCGGTTCGATGCGCCCCCCTTTTCGAACCGTTGCCTCTACGCCATCGAAGCCGATCGACGCCAGTTGTCCTGCCAATTCTTCAGCACTCAACAAATCCAGTGGCTTCTCAAAAAAGGCGACAGCTGGTGTGATTGCTGTTTTAGAATCTGCAGCCAACAATGATGGGAAAGGCAGCCCTGCGGCACCCACTGTAAGAATGGAATTGCGAATCAATGCACGTCGTGAAATTTTCATATCTAGCTACGTGCTACCCTAAAGGTCTTGCATGATGCTTACGAGCAGATTGTAATCGGGCATGCGCAACTTCCCTCGAAGGAAATTCACAACGGCAGGTTTTTTCTTACTATTCGCCACTGTCATTTCCGGTCATCTTTATGCCGAGACGGCTTCCGACAAATGGTTCTCGGTCGTTTCGATATTGAAGCATAAGGCGGCTTTGGGTCGTGCCCACGATGTCGAGCTGTCAGGAAATTTGGCCTTTGTGCCGGGCAAGGACGGATCCATCGCCATTATCGATATTGCGCAGCCACAGAAACCTGAACTTCTGTGGTACAAGGAGGAACTGGGAGATTCGGAAACAGTCCTTCTCTACGGGAACCACCTTCTCCTGGGCACGAATGACTTTTATTCCGTGGACATAAGCGATCCTAAGAAGCCGGTGTTTTCAAAGAAAATTTCGGAGCCGCTTGATGATCGGATCAATCGAATCAACGGCATGGTCAAGCGAGGGAATACGGTTTTTGCAGCCAATAAATCCGGGTGGATCAACGCCTTCGATATATCCGACATCAAAAACCCTACCCTGGCAGGCTCTCTGAATGTGTCCGAAAAATACGACCTGATGAGTCCGCACGACATTGATTCGGTGGGTGAATTCGTGATCATCGTTGATCCCCGCAAGTTCGGAAGCACTGGCAGCCAAACCGGGAAAATTGCCATTATCAGGGCGATCGACAGAACCTCAGGTCAAGCGCTCCCGGCGGATGAATGGGTTCTGGTCGGCGTGATTGAGAACAAGCAATTGAGTGGTGCCAATCGTGTTCAGGTCTCAGGTTCATTTGCCTATACCGTATCCAGTTATGGGCCGGATCGCCCCGTCCGGGCCCCGATGCTGGGCGTGGTTGATATTTCCAATCCTCATTCTCCGCGCTTTGCTGCCTCCGTTCCTTCCGACAGCAAGCATGGACCCAACGGCTTAACCATTGCGGGGAAAATCGCCTTCCTCGCTGGAGGTGAAACTGTCGAGGCTGTGGATATCACAGACCCGCTGCATCCGATTAAGTTAGGCAGCCAAAAACTTCCAGCCAGCAACATCAATCTCGATTCAAGTTATGCGAAGGGCTTTCGAAAAACTGACAATGCCCATGACCTGGTTTTCCGGGACGGGCATCTCTATGTGAGCTGTCAGTCCGACGATAGTTTTATGATCCTCAAAATTGACGATGAACGTATCCTGTCATTGGCCGAAAGTCGCTAATACGGGATTGCCCTTCAGACTCACGCAAAAAGTGAAATTGCTTTTTAACCCATTCGGACTCTGCAGCTACCGGCCGTGGGTTGGAGGGGGAGTGGCAGTCAAATAGCTAATAGGTCGCCTGACCCGAATGGCCCTGCATTAAGCGATCGTAACATTCAAGTTCCAAGCCTTAGAACTTCGGCAAGTTCTGCTTCGGCAATGGATTGTAGCGGGAGATGCTAATCTTCCATCTTTCGATGAGTCTACGATGACTCTCTTTACTTCCGGCTGACCTTCAGGCAAACCACCTCTTTATCATCCCGAAGATAGAGGTTTCTATTGGCAATCACAGGTGCCTGACGGGTTTGTCTTTCGAGGATCTTTGCTCTCGAAACTTCCTCAAATCCATCTGATTTCGCTTTTACCAGAACGAGGTCTCCCCGCATCGTGCTAAAAAACAGTTTACCGTCGGCGAGGGTCAGATTTGTCTTTCCGAATTTCGGTTGAATCCACATTTGCTTGCCGTCGGTAACCCGGAGGCAGACCAGGTGGGTAAAGGGGCCCGCACCGCCGACATTGTCCAGTCCGTAGATATAGCCGTCTTGCAACACCGGTGTTTGCCACTCTGCGCGTAACACGCTCGTTTTTCCGAGGGATGACCAAAGCGTTTCTACCTCGAAACCTTTTCCACCATCGCCGCCGGTGATTTTCAGAGCGGCGCAGCCATGGTTTTCACCGGCAGAAACTAAGAGAGAGGAATCATCGAGTTGAACCGGATTGGCAGTATTGCAATCGTAGTCGGTGACGAAATCCATTTTCCAAAGTTCACTGCCGTCGGTAGGATCAATTCCGGACACTGAGGTGCCAAGGAATGCTACAATCTGTTCTTTACCGGCGAGAGTCATGATGACCGGGGACGAATATCCTGAGGCCCCACTGCCGCTGGTCCAGAGTCGGGTTCCATCTTCTTTTGAATATGCTGCGACTGCTCCCTGGCTCGACCCGACCTGAACGATGACGGCGTCTCCCGCGACCAATGGTGACGAGGCCATTCCGTATTCGGCGGGCTTGGATTTGAGGTCTTCCGGGGTGTTTACAGTCCAAAGCAGGGCTCCGTCTTTTGCGTTGAGAGCGCATAAAATCCCCTCACCGGTGAACCCAAAAATTTTGTTACCGTTAACGCTTGGGGTCGCCCGGGGACCGTTGCCCATTCCGTTTTGGTAATAGGGGCCCACTTTAGTTGTCCACATTTGCTTGCCTGATTTTTCATCCAGTGCGGCGACATATTGATGATCGGAATCCTGGAACATCGTGTAAACCATTCCATCGGAGACGACGACTCCGGACATTCCGACCCCGAGCGGAGATCGCCAGACCAACGCCGGACCGCTATCCGGAAAAGAGTCGATCAATTCTGTTTCAGGAGAATACCCATTGCGATGTTCTCCGAGAAACTGAGGTGAGTCATCTGCACGAAGCGTGCTCAGAAAAAAGACGCAAACGAGAGCGGCGGAACAGCGATTGAAATTTCCCATGCTGCATTCTCTTGGGCACGCCGTCGTTTTGCAAGCAGTCAAAATCAGAAGCGAGCTATCATATGGGAGCCATCCTACGGAGGCTGTCCCTCTGTATGCCAACCCAGGTGGCCGTGTCGCGTCTCTATTCCTCCGCGATGAGCTCAATACCGGAAACTAGGGTAGATCCTTTTTTTGCAACGAAGTTGATGCTCAATTCGCCGTTGGCTGCGATGCCTGTGAATTCTTTTACGAGCACCTTGTGAGTCGCTCCGGACTCTTTGGCAATGTCGAAATCAGGAAGGGCGGCCTTGCCTTGAATCGTTACGTCGAAGACTCGCTGGCCCGCATTTGTATTTGTGTCAGGCTCAACGAAACTGAGGCGAACGGTGTATTTTGTTGGCAATAGTTTGTCAGGGCTCTTGCCGAGGGCGAGTGGGATTTTTACCGAGGTAAGATCGCGGATACCAGAGGACGCAACCCAGTTCAAGCCCTGGCCCGTGACTTGGATGGATGGGATACGAAAATACTGGTTCGTCGCAGTTTTGCTTGTCACATGGATAGGGACATCGGGCGATCCGACTGCGACAGGTTTTCCGCCGATGTTAGGGACGGGGATTTCTTCTTCACCGGGGTAATCAATCCACAAGGTGCCGTTGGGCGCGGTCCGGTCGCCACGCGCACCAAAGTTGACTCCCAATTGTTGAACGGGGCCATCACCGGCTTTGTAAGCACTGTAACTCCACATGTCTGACTCCGGAACGTGCATCAGCGCCAATGAGGTAAACAGGGAATAACTGCAGACACAGCCATGAGCAAAGTTAGGTGCGTTGAGAATACCGTTGGCGGGGATCAGGCTGTTTCGGCAACCGGAGCGGAAGCCCTCGAACTGGGCGGTGGCCCCGGTTTCGAGATCACAGAAGGCGGCGTCACCGGCGCGAAAAGTCATGAGGTGTTCACTGGCGATGGCGTAGTTGCAGTGATGTCCGGATTTGGTGAAAGACCAGGGATCGTCTTCGCCGGTGAGGGTGTTTTTTCGAAGGATGTCATCGCCCGTTTCCAGATCGTAGGCCAGTCCCGGTCCGCGCTGATCGATGATGCGGTCTTTCCAGAGGATGACTTTGTCCCAGTAGTTTTCGGGATGACCTTTAAAGCCTTTGCCGTCGGAGTATTTTCGCCAGAGTGATTCGCCGGTTTCTCCGCGAAAGGTGGCGATTTTTTCTTTGTTGGAAACGACCATTACATCGCGCTCTTTAGAATAGGACAACCAGGTAGCGACGATATCCGTTCGTTCGGTCCAAAGGTCCTTACCGGTCTTCAGATCGATAGCACGGAGCAATTTTTCCTCTGCAGCTGTGGGGAGTGCACCCCGTCGGATTTTGATGTCGTAAAAATCCTGAATGGCTCCGTCGAAGCAAAAGAGTTTATCTTTTCCAAGAGCGAAAACCGGGAAGCTCAGCTTGGCTTTTGTCGTCCATCGAACTTCGCCGCTTCGTTTGTCCAGAGCAACGAGCTCCGCCGGAATATGTCCGTATTCTTCTGTATCGCGAAAAGCGGAAACGATTAGCATGTCATCGTGAATCAAAGGGCGCCCCCATTCTACGCCTTTGTCGGGGTGGGTGAATGTGCCGAGTTGTTTGCCGCTCGTGGGATCGAGATAGATGATTTTCTCCCCGTCGACAATGTAGATTCCCTCACTGGAAGCAGCGAAGTGGAACCCGGCAATCACGTCTTCGAAATTCCAGCCGCGACGACCGGCCCGGCGTTCCAGCTTTTCTCTTTCCTGTAGTTCGATTTTCCAAAGGATACGACCGGTGTAGACATCGACAGCCGTCAGTTTTGACGGACCCTGAATGAACATCCTCCCGTCGATAATCGTCGCACTCGGGCCCCAATAATGTCGATTGTAAAAGAGATCACCGCTCGAGGAAGGACCGCCATACCAAAGAACTCCCATAGGGGCTTTTACCAATTTATCCTGCGAAGTCAGGGTGTTGGATTCATCGCCATACTCATGAGTCCAGTTCGCGGAGCCGGGAAGGGCGCCTTCGCGAGTGAGCGTCGTCCATTGTCCGTTTCGGGCGACGACGGCATTGACCAACTTACTTGACTCGGTTTTCTCTACAAAAGCCTGGTGTTGGTCCGCTGTCATTTCAAAACAGGCTACGCCTCCGTAGGGACGCATCGTGCGAAAGGCCCGGTTCAAGCTTTTGTCATTGTTAGTCACGATTCCAATGTCTTCGCTGACAAGCAGGCTCGCGAGATAAGGCGGAAGATGGAGTGTGTCGGGCGTCCCCTGAAGTGCGACGACCCGGTTTCCGTAAAGCCCTTTCTTGTCCATCCGACGACGGAAATCTTCTACCTTTTCCGCATCTGGATCGATGGCGACGAAGGTCAGTTCCGATTGCCGGAGAAGTTCTTCGATCAGGCCGCCGCTTCCAATTCCCAGGGACAAACCGTATCCGGCTTCCACCTTGGCTTGTTGGAGGATGGCACCGGCTTTTCTCTCCCAATCCGGATTCTTTGTCAGACTTTCAACCTCTTCTTTGTGATTTTTTACAGCGGCTTTTTCTGATCCGTAGCAGTAGATCTGTCCCTCTTTCGTTACGACAAATAGCTTTCCATCAGCAGCCAGCATGTTGGCGCAGGTTCCTTCGAGCTCTGCGGAGAAAGAAGCTTTCGCAGTCGTTCCGTCTTGAGGTTCGGCTATGGAAAAGATCTTTTTTTGATGGTGCCCAAAAACCCGCTTTGCCGTTTTTAGATGCAGTTCGGTCACTGGCTGTTCGGCATATTTCCACAAAAGAGCCGGTGCTGTGACCTTGTAGGGTTTCCCTTTACGATCCAATTTTTCGACGGCTTCCAGATTGCTCAAATTATAGGCATGCGCCTCTCCGCCTCGCGAAAAATAGACTTTTCCATTTGATACCAGAGGACGGAGTGCATCGAAGTCGAGTTGCTTTGCTGTCTCCAGATTGACACCTCTTCCACCATGAAACATCCACTGATCGTGAACCACGATGTGATGATCGGTGAGGCCTCGGGCAGTGTATTTCAGTATGATCTGTTTCCCTGATGTGAGATCACGACAGTCAGCAGTCGCCCGTCCACCGGGGATGATCAACCTTTCTCCGTTCGACACCAAATACCCCTGAGGCGTGGAATCATCGAGAGGGGTGAGAGGAGCCATGGTGGTATTGTCTTTCAGATCGAGGCTGGTCAGATAGGTTCCTTCAAAAGGCCAGACTCCAACCGTAAAATGAAGTTTGTCTCCAACGATCACTGGACCACCTCGAATAGGCCAAACGGAGATCAGTCGGTCATTGCCAAGTGCCAATCGCTTTGCCGGAGCGACCTCTATTTTTGAAAGGAGATTGCCGTCGTCCGCGTTCAGCCGATAGAGATGCCCGTCATCAGACCCGAAATAGATGTTCCCCTCATGGGCGACAGGAGCAAACCGAACAGGGCCGCCGGCATAGAAACGCCACTTTTGCCCGCCGCTATCCGTATCATAAGCAGTGACCGAATCATTGTGGGACGAGGCGACGATCATCAACTTGCCGACCACGATAGGCAGGTAGCTGTCATCAAAGTGCAGTCGAACATCTTCGGGCCAGGCCGGTGTCAGTTGTGGCAGTTTGCGCGACCATTGAAGATGCAGAGTCGCGGGCAACTGCTCATCAGTCGCGCCACTGCGACCAGCATCGTGCCTCCCCGCCGGCCAATCATTGGCTCCGGCAAAAGAGGAACAAAGAAGTAGGATAAAAGCTATCAGGAGGCGCATTATTGGCAGGGATTGGTTCAGTTTTCTCCAGTGACTCTATCACAGCAAAGGATGTTCCAAATTTGAGAATGGCGTTATACAGCGTAGAGGGAACCGGTGGCACATTGATATTTTCTAATCGCGAATTCACTCAAACCAGCAGCCAGTTTCTCTTTCAAATGAGCAAGGAGATCTGGGTATTCTGCAGCATTCCCGCTTCCTTAGCGAGTTATCGACCTGTCGCTCATCATTTGGCAGAATGCTTGGCAATCTGAACCTCAGAATAGTTCGTTGAATAGATCCGAGGCTTCGCGTTCTCCGCCTTGAAAAAAGTGACTTTCAGTATTTCCTGGGTTATTGGTGGTGGTTTGTTTGGTTTGGTCACCGCACGCCTCTGCGTGGCACAGCCTACCGGCACTGCTGTTTAGACGCGTTAGCGGAGCCTTCCGGTGAACTCTTCTGGGTCGATACCAAGTAGTCTTCCGTTGTGAATCGATAGAGTCAATTCGAGCAGTGAATTGTTGAGGCTTTCGCTTTCGTCACAGTTGAAATGGAAGATTTCAGCAATTCCCAGCAAACTGAGAGCGAGTGCCCTCAGGGGAGGAGCCGTGGCAAAATTATCGTTTCTATCTGCCCAGCTTCAGCGATCAGGTCAGCCCAACACTGAGAATGCAACTCACTATGTATATTCGGCTTGCCCGGGCTTGAGGGATTGGATGAGTGAAGGTCAAACTAAACTTCAGCTATTGATCGGGGCTTCCTTCTCTGCGGTCCTATCAGAATCAAAGTTTTCCGCAGGAACGACTAGTAGCTTTTCTTTTAATAAAGATGCAGCATGCTTAAAAGATTCCTTCTTTTTTAGTTCCGGGTAGACAAGCACCGCCTCAACCTTTTCCGCCAAGATCTCATTCCATTCCTTTTTACTCTCAAATACTGGCTTTGATTTATCGGGGACTGATGCTGGAAGGTGAAGCTTCTCCGAGTCAGCAACTATGATAACATTTTCGCTAGATTCAAAAAGCGCACGTTTGACGGATAAATTCTCATCACTGTTTGCATACGGGCCTTGCTCGGCAGTAAAGTCAGTGCAGGCGATAATACTTGTTCCAGAGGATGATTCGATTAATCCCTTTACAGCTTCTTCACCGAAAACTGCAGCAAAGTCTTCGTCCACGATTCCTCGAACGAGTTCGCATTCGAAATCACTTACTGATGAAAGGAGTAGGGTAGCAAGCAGGTTGTTGGTGGAAATTTTCAGAAACTTATAGGATTCTCGGTTATTGTAAAGGCACTCCGCTATAGCAATCGTTGTTGTGCCGGAATCAAGCTTGATTTTGTTACTCCTGAGATTTGTTCTCAAGTAGTGCTCGACAAGGTAGCGGCCAATGGCAAATTTTTCTTCCGGCTGCCGTTCTAACCTCTCTTTAAACTTCGATTCTGGCAAGAGCGCTGCAAAAGTTCTGAATAGCGCCCGGACACCAGTCATTTGCGCTGCCCACTGGCTAACTCCTTCTTCGATATCGTCGTCGATTCGTAACGATACGAATGGCTTGACCATGTGGCCCGAGAGATCTGCATACATCTTTATGGATTTATCTTTAAGAATGAGGCATTCCTTGTTTTGCCCCATCATGTATCCGAGTTCATGAATAACATTAGGGCTGAATTCACCATCGTTTTTCGGATTCAACGCATCAAAAACGGCAATGCCATATTTGCAGTAATCCATGCATTTCTCAACGGATGACCAAAGGAGCTTTTCATCCTGCTCCACATCTGCGAATCTAGCAAACAGCCCATGCTTTCTCAAGCTTCTAGAAATTACTTCTCGTAGCTTTTCTAAAGTGTCGTAATCTCTATATCGAAGCATAACAAAAACGTTGCGCTCATATGTGTCTTTGAGAGGTAATTCTTCTTCCATTTTGTATCGTTAGCTAGGAGTGAGTTTCATTGGATGCCCGCAATCGAGTTGAATCTTCAGTCTGGGATTTGATAGAGGGCGAGGTTTTCAATTGTATCCCCAGCTCAGTTCGCAACAATCTTTTTTGAACGAAACTGGTAGTGTCTAAAACTGTTTTCGTACTCGGGTGACAGTAACAAAATGCAATAGAGATGGACGGAGATGCGAGTATTCGATCAAGTATCAGGAACTTGGCTCCAAGGGAAAGGTTTCCTATTGCGCGAACTCCGAGAAGGACAATACCAGTCGTCTCGACTACCTCACCGTCGACCAAATTAGCAAGGATGTCTGCGACTTCCGCAGATGTTCCGCTTTCAGAGAAATGGCTGTCACGAGCAAGCGTCCAAATCACACTGATCTACTCACCCAAAACTGGAGACATTACCTGGTTTCTTCCGGATTGTTCGATCCGGGAACAACGGTCATCAAGTCTTCGCTCAGAAACGAAGGACACCAGTATTTCTCGATGTGTTCGATAATCAGTTCGACTCCACGGGCATGACTGACAAAGGGCGGGTCGCGAGGATCGTAAAGCCCGTCGGTCAAATCGCGGCAAAGGGCGACATTGAATCCGAGTTTGGCCATCATCCGGATGCCAAAGGGCCGACCGAGCACGCACATGTTAGTGTGCACTCCCATCAACACGACATTGCAGATGCCTTCCCGCTGAAACACGTTCCACATCTCCTGGCCACTCTCGCTGATGCCATCCCAACCGGTAATCTGGATCGCAGGATGCTCGCGGCGGTCGAAGTCTGGATGCGGTACAGGACTGGGATCGTCGCAACCGGCGACGAGACCTTCACCGCGCTTGTTGGCCTCGACCGGTAGCTCAGTTTCGCGATCGAGGTCGCAATCCCAATTGCCGGTGATGGGAACTGGAGCTTTCACCGTTGCTGCGTCCTTCATGCGTGCGCGGAATGGTGTGTCGGCGTAGAATTTCTCGACCCCGTTGCTGGGCGCATGGACGATAAAGGCGCCGTGGTCTCGAGCCTTGGTAAGCGTTGCGTTCATGCGCGGTGCAATTTCGTCAGCGCGCTGGGCAGCAAGTTTACAGGGGTGATCCGACCACATGTCGCAGACGACGATGGCCGTCTCCGATGCTTTCCAATCAAGGTCTGTGAACTTCGGTGTGTAGGCGTTGCCTTTAGGAATGGGCTCTTCGCAGGAGCGCATTCGAAAGCGAAATGTGCCGGGGGTCCGGGGCATCGTGCGCGAGGAGGGGACCTCGTTGGCGAACACGAACGGCGAAGCTCCGTTCCATGCTGCGGCCGCACCAAGTCCGGGAATGGAGCGCTTAAGGAAACGACGACGACCGATTTCTGAAGGGAAACTCATAAGCTCGCCAGCATAGAGAAATCGAAGAAACAGGCAAGCAAGCGGGACTGCGTGTTCAAGGAGCCGGGCAGGAAAGGCAAGCTCGGATACGAGAATCCGTCATTGATTAACCTGTCTCTCGGAGTTTTAGCGACGCTCGATCCTAATTCCCGGAAGCTGTCGCCCAGCCGTGTCCCTTGGGAGCCGGACTGCCCTCGCCATCGATCTTCGGAATCTCGGCCACGGGCACCAGCGTCTTTTCCCAGGCCGCGTGCTTCTTCGCCATTTGCTGGACGATTTTGGGGTGCTCAGCGGCGACGTTGCTTTCTTCGCGCGGATCCTTCTTCAGGTCAAAGAGCTGCCATTCATCTTTGGCATACTTGCGATAGAGGCGCCAGTTCTTCCAGCGGGCAGCGACGAGGAAACGGCGTTCGGCATCACCGGGTTCCGCGTTGAGCCAGTAGAGATACTTGTGCTGTCTCTTATACACATCTCCGAGCCCACGAGACCGAGGCTGATCTCGT
>OJCB01000146.1_pt1 | contig 29913 bp, 29 predicted proteins | sample 1591501 | NCBI WGS metagenome assembly OJCB01 (sample SAMN05416813, study PRJEB24817) | seawater metagenome | isolation source: Sea water | place: Canada:Atlantic | collected 2013-07 | reverse complement strand
TCATGAGGCGTATTCCTCGTGTGTTTGTGAACCGTAATTATATGATATCTCTGGACAAACGTCACTAATTCAATGACGTTGGTGTCGGTGCGGTCGATCTCGGACAATATAACGGCACTCAATTTGGTCTTGGTGGTTATGTGAAAGTTGAAGGTGTCCAAAATATGCCGGATGACGGAGATGCCCAGTTTTCGGGTAGTGCCCGGCAGTCCAGATTTAATCTTACTGCCCAAGGTGAAGAGAATGGTCACAAGCTTAAGGGATTCATCGAGGCAGATTTCTGGGATAACGTAAATGACGGCTCCGATAGCACCTTTGGTTTGCGTCTGCGTCATGCCTTTATCAGTGTAGATAACCTGACCTTTGGCCAAACATGGAACGGACAGTTTTTTGCGACGGCGCCACTGGATGTCCGGATTATTAATTTCTGGGGACCTGGGGCCGGAACCATCGCCGGTAATGGTGCGGTTGTCCGCCCCGAACTGGTGGTTCATTATGCGAAAGACGGGTTCCGGTTCACCCTGCAGGATCCTATTTACGATGATGCCGCTTATCCAGACATGATCGGGTCTTACACGCTTCGCACAGAGAGTGGGCATGCGTTCAGCTTTGCTGTTACAGGCCGTGAAGTCGGAACACTGGATGGCGACTCTGAACTGGGCGCTGCGGTGTCTTTGGCAAGTAAGTTCAGTTTCGGCCAGACGGCCTTGTCATTGACGGCTTACACGGGTGAAGGTCAGGCAGTTTACGCAGGTTGGGGGTTTAATGGCTCCAGAGGTGCAAGTACCTCGGATGTCAACTCTGCCGGAGAACTCATCAGCACGACAGGTGTGTCTGCCGGGGTTACGCATCAAATCACCAGTAAACTTCGCGGAACGCTCAGGTACGGGCAAGTCAAAGCTGAAGAGGTGAGCGCTACCGTCTCTGACGATACGTTCAAAATGGCGACAGCGAATCTAATTTATAGCTATACACCCAGTCTTGATTTTGGCATCGAGGTGCGCGATCAGAACGCTGCGACGCTGCCTTCTGCTGCAAACTTTTCGTCCAGTTCTGTGCGCGACGAAGGGCTCCAAGTCGAGATTATGGCTATGTACAGCTTTTGATGGAGTGTCACTGACACTACTAGACGTTTTGGTGAACTCCCGCGCCAGCATCTAGGTTCCTGTGACTGTTTCAAGTGTTTCATGTTGTGCTCCAGAATTGTTGAAGTTAGTGACGGTTCTGGGGCCTGCTTAGCAGGCTTTGGCCATTCCTTTGTTTCCAGCCCCCTGCCAGGCCAGCAGGTCGCCCGTCTCGGCGTTACCCAGTTACCGTGAGACATGTGCTGAAACGTTTGCGTTGTATTCTGGAAGATGAGCTATTTGGTGGTACGTCAGAAGGCTTAATGTCTACGCCAATGACGGACATCGGTGCGAATTTTTTCTGCTACGCCTGCTCAAATGTCTGGCTGCTCTTGCAGGTTGGTTTTCGGCTCCAAATCTGTGAAAGGTTCTGGTACGGACACCGGTATTCCCTCGCTTACGGTGATAACCTCTAGTTGCCATTTGACGCACAGAGCGAAAACGGCGGCAACAAGGCCCAGGGTTAGAATTGCGGCAAAAATCTGAAGGAAGGAGCCTGCCGTGGAAAGCAGCAACATGATGTCCGCTAACGCCAGGATTAGTGCGTTGTAAATCGGAGTTTTGGAGGTTCCTTTTCGAGCGCGAGGCTGTCGGCCATAGTGGTGTTTCTGCAGCGCAATAGTTCTGATGGTGCTCAAACGCTCAGGCTTTTTGGGCCCCACTATCCGCCGATTGCAGAGGTGTGTCCGTATAGGGAAGTTGGGTGCTGACGACAATAAAAAGCCAGGCCGGGAGACAGGCGGGCCTGGCTGGCTTGTCGATCAGGTCAGGTTGTTGATCAGGATCTGGATCAGCTTGTCCGGGCACTCAACGGAAGGCACGTGGCCAACCTGCTCCAGAATGACCGGCTCCGCCGCGCCGCTAACGTCGGCCAGCGCCCTCAAAGTGTCTGGCGGTGTGGCCAGATCGTCTGAGCCGCCAATCAGTTGCAGTGGGACTGATGACTCCCGGAGTTGATCGCGAAAGTCGACCCGTCCCAGCATCTTACACAGCAGGGCGTAACTTCGGTCATTACCGCGCCCCATGATCACGCGCCAGCCCTCGACCAAAGCTGGTTGTTGTTCGCTGGCCGCCGGGCCGAACCAGCGCGGCACGATATCCACCGCCATGGCAGAAAGGCCGCGTTTCAGCACGTTGGCCGAGCGGGTATTCCAAGCATCGGGTGTGCCGATGACGGCGCCGGTGTTTGTGAGCGTGGCTGAAAGCAGCCTTTCAGAATGCTTGCTGAGGAGTTGCTGGCCAATGGCGCCGCCAATCGATGTTCCGACAAAGTGGAACTTATCTGACTCTGCCACTTTCGCGAGCGCGATGGCTTCCTGCGCCAGGTTTTCCGGTGTGATTTCGTCGGATTCTTCCGGCCAGGCGGCGCTGGCGCCGTGTCCCGGTAAATCCCAGGCCAGTACCCGAAATTTTTCGAGTAGCGCTGGCAACATGTCGTCCCAAACCCCCTGGGTCATGCCTAGGGGATGAGCGAGCATCAGCAGCGGTTTGTTGCTGTCACCCAGCAGTCGATAACAAACCGTGCGACCGTCGTGTTTTAGAAAAGCCATGTTTGCTCCTTAGCTCAGACCCGTTCGATGAGTGTCGCAATACCCTGGCCGACACCCACGCACATGGTGCACAAGGCATAGCGGCCACCGGTGCTCTGCAGTTGGTGGGCGGCGGTCATAAGCAGTCGGGCACCGGACATCCCCAAAGGATGGCCCAGGGCGATGGCGCCGCCGTTAGGGTTCACGCGTGAATCACCATCGGCAACGCCCAATTCCCGCAGTACCGCCAACCCCTGGGCGGCAAAGGCTTCGTTCAGTTCGATCACGTCAATGTCGTCAATGCCGATGCCTTGTTTCTCCAGCAGCTTGCGAACCGCCGGGACAGGGCCGATGCCCATGATGCGCGGTTCCACGCCGGCCGTGGCCATGCCCAGTATGCGGGCCATGGGGTTTAGTCCGTGGATTTTGACGGCGGTCTCACTGGCAATCAGCATCGCAGCGGCGCCATCGTTCACGCCTGAGGCGTTGCCTGCGGTCACGCTGCCGTTTTCGCGGAATGGCGTGGGCAGGGATGCGAGCTTCTCCAGCGTACTTTCGCGGGGATGCTCGTCGGTATCGAACACCAGCGGGTCTTGTTTCCGGCGCGGAACGAACACAGGCACGATTTCTTCGGCGAAGCGTCCTTCCTTCTGGGCTCGGGCGGCCTTTTCCTGGGAACGGAAGGCGAACAGGTCCTGATCCTCCCGCGACACCTTGTATTGTTCGGCCACGTTCTCCGCCGTTTCCGGCATGGAATCGATGCCGTACTGCTTTTTCATCAGGGGATTCACAAAGCGCCAGCCGATGGTGGTGTCCTCAATCTTCTGGCCACGTGAAAAGGCGCTGTCAGCCTTGCCCATAACATAGGGTGCGCGAGACATGGATTCCACGCCTCCTGCTAACACTAGGTCCATTTCACCTGCACGAATGGCGCGGAACGCCGTACCCACGGCGTCCATGCCGGAGCCGCACAGACGATTGAGAGTGGTGCCGGGAACAGACGTAGGCAAGCCGGCCAGCAGGGCAGACATCCTCGCCACGTTGCGGTTGTCTTCACCGGCCTGGTTAGCGGAGCCCATCATCACTTCGTCGATAGCGGTCGGGTCGAGTTCTGAAGCCTGCTCCAGTACCGCTTTAAAAATGTGAGCGGCGAGGTCGTCAGGGCGAATGCTGGCAAGGGTGCCACCGAAACGGCCAATCGCCGAACGACGAGGATGGCAGAGATAAACGTCAGTCATGATATTTCTCACTGTTGACCGGCATGATGTGCATTTGTGCGTGCTTTCAGATCACGCAGAACTTCCAGCTCTTTGGCACTTGGCTCTGGCGTGGTCTCCAACGTGTCGGCAAACCGGATTTCCCACCCAGTGGCATCGATCACTTCTTCCCGAGTCACATTGGGATGCAGAGAAGTTACTACCAGTTCTTTGCTATCAGGGTCAGGCTTGAGAATGCACAGGTCGGTAATTACCACGGTGGGACCACGTCCAATGTTGGGTACATTATCCCGTGCCTTGCCGTCGCGTCCAAAGCCAACGGTGGTAACAAAGTCGACGTCCTTCACGAAGGTACGCTTGGAATGCTTGACGGTAATGAACACTTCCTTTGCATTGGTGGCAATTTCCGGAGCGCCACCACCCCCAGGCAGGCGGACTTTCGGTTCGCGGTAGTCGCCAATCAGCGTGGTGTTCAGGTTGGCGTAACGGTCAATCTGAGCGGTACCCAGGAAGCCGACGCTGATGTGTCCACCCTGCAGCCAGTAACGGAACATCTCAGGTACTGCCACGGTGGTCAGGGCGGATTCGCATAGCTCGCCGTCGCCGATGGACAGAGGCAGCACGTCCGGTTTGGTTTGCAGGGTGCCGGATTCATAAATCAGAGTCACGTCCGGTGCGTGGGTCAGTCGCGCCAGGTTGGCAGCCTCGCTGGGCAGTCCAATGCCCACGAAGCAGGTCATGTCGCTGGTCAGTGCGCGGGCGGCAGTGACGCTCATCATTTCCGAGGAGGTAAATTCAAGGCTCATCACGCAGCTCCTTTTTCAAACACGTTGTCTTTCAGCCAGGTCTGGAAAGTTTCCCGGTCACGGGCGATGCCGTCCCACTCTTTGTAGAAGGCGTTGTCACGGTCGTAGTAGCCGAGGGCGTAGGAGGGTTTGGCGCCTTTCGGGGCCTCGGCGATGGCGGTGATGGCCCAGGAGGGAAGCACGCAGGCGTTCACGGAGGCGCCGAGGTCATCCACGATCTCCTCAACGGTCACAATGCTTCGCTTAGCGGCCAGCACCACTTCCTTTTGGATACCGACGATACCCTCTATCAGCACATTACCCTTGCGGTCGGCTCGCTGGGCATGAATCACGGCTACATCCGGACGAACAGAGGGCACTGCCGCCAGGCGCTCACCGGTAAAAGGGCACTCGATGAATTTGATCTGGTCATTGACCTTGGGCAGGTCGCTGCCGACGTAACCGCGCAGAACTGCTAGCGGCAGCCCGGCGGCGCCGGCTTCATAAGCGCAGGCCATGGCTGCGTGGCTGTGTTCCAAGATCTCAAGCTTGTTTGGCCAGCCTTTCTCAACGGCATCCCGCAGACGGTGCAGGGAGCCCACGCCGGGGTTGCCACCCCAGGAGAAGATCAGTTTTTTAGCGCAGCCGGCACCAATCATCTGGTCATAAACCAGGTCTGGAGTCATGCGGATCAGGGTCAGGTCACGCTTTTCCTGGCGGATGATTTCGTGGCCAGCGGCAAACGGAATCAGGTGGGTAAAGCCTTCCATCGCAACGATGTCGCCGTTGCTGATGTGTTTGCTTACCGCGTCCTGGAGAGAGAGGAATTCAGCCATCGCAGTGTCTCCATCATATGTTGGCAAATTAAGTTCGATATACGAACATAAGTTTAATATGCGAACATAATGGCGCGATTGGTTTTAGGTCGTCAAGTACAAATTTTCACCAGTTGTTAAGAATGCACGGATGTTCGTAATGCGAACTAACTGGTACCATGCGCTGACACTGATGTGCGGCGGGCTAAATAAGCCTGTTATAGGAGCTGGAATGGACGAACAGGTTCTCAAGCCGGGAGACCGGGACTACGTGGGCGCACTGGCGTCGGGTCTGGAGGTTCTGCAGGCATTCGATGCCGATCACCCTCGTATGACCCTGAGCGAAGTGGCGGCCCGCACTGATATGGACCGGGCCAAAGCACGGCGATTTCTGTTGACCCTGCACGCGTTGGGGTTTGTGAAGCGCACCGGTCGTCAGTTCGAGCTGACTCCCCGGGTACTGCAGCTGGGTTATGCCTATCAGGCATCAAACCAGTATCGGGCAGTCATTCAACAGTATCTGGAAGACATTACCGCCGAGCTTGGTGAATCCTCATCGCTGGCGGTTCTGGATGGTGACGATGTCGTGTACGTGGTGCGATCGGCCGCCCGGCATCGACTAATGGCGATTACGCTGTCGGTGGGTACCCGCTTGCCTGCGGCCTATACCTCCATGGGGCGGGTGCTGCTTGCGCAGTTGCCGCAGAACGAGCTTGAGACCTATATTGATAGGATTCAGCTTGAGCGTCATACGTTGTCTTCCATCACAGAAAAAAACGTTTTGCGGGAGGAGATCGACAAGGCACGAAATCTCGGATACGCCGTCTTAGATCAGGAGCTTGATCTTGGTTTGCGATCTGTGGCGGTGCCCGCCTATTCTGCGAGTGGCGAGCTTTTGGGGGCGCTTAATATCAGCACAAATGCTGCCCGGGTGGACATGGATACTTTGTTGAACGTGTATTTGCCGAGGCTGCAGATTGTGGCTGATCGGATTCGCCAAGCGGCTCGATAAGCCTCATGGATAACGACCGGTGAGCCGGTTCTCCACGAGTTCATCCAGTATAGTGTTAGCCAGCCGCATTACGGCGTTCGGGTTTTCGCCCCGACGACGGGAGGCGATAACGGGCGTGGTGATGTTGTTATCCTCCAGCGGCATGAACTCCACCCCCTCACGATTAAGTTTTCGGACCTGTTCTGGCACCAGCGTGAACCCCATGTCGGAGGCGACCAGCGATAGGGCCGTTTGAAGATCGTTGACATGCTGGCTGACATGAATTTTCAGGCCGCGTCTGTGAAAAAGCCCCTGGGTGATATCTGCAAAGTTTGGGCCCGGCCCGGAAGGGAAGGCGACCATGGGGTGGGCAGAAAGCTCTTTCATAGACGGAGGGTGTTTGCTGAGCGGGTGACCCATGGGGATGGCAGCGATGATGGGCTCGTCGAACAGTAGCTCCTGCTCCACGTCGGGGTCTTCTATGCTCACCCTTCCAAAGCCAATGTCGATCTTGCCAGTTTTAAGTGCTTCGACCTGTTCCCGGGTTTTCAGTTCATGCAGGACTATTTCCAAGTTCTTGTTTCGGCGCAGACGCCGAACCATGAGAGGTAGCTGGCCATAAAAAACGGATGGGACAAACCCGATGGAAAAAATAGTCTTTCGATGCTGTGCGATCCTGCGAGTGTCATCAACCGTCGCAGTTACTTTGTCCAGTATCTGTCGGGCCTGTTCCAGAAAATATTCCCCTCCATTGGTCAGCTCAAGGCCCCTGGGCTTGCGGATAAAAAGCTCTACACCTATTTCTTCCTCAAGCTGCTTCATTGCCCGGGTTAGTGGTGGTTGTGCAATAAACAGTTTTTCTGCTGCCCGGGTGAGGTTGCCTTCCTCTGCAACGGCGACGAAATATCGCAGGTGTCTGAGTTCCATCCATACCTCCTAGGTATCGCTAGCTACTTAATCAATATTGGTTCACATCCGTGAAACTTCGTACTGTTCGAGTCACAGGCATTATAACTTGCGATTCGGAGAGCACATGTCCGCAACCATTCAGTCCATCGAAGCCATCCTGGTCGACATTCCGACCATCCGGCCGCATAAGCTTTCCATGACAACCATGGGGGTTCAGACCATGGTGATCGTGCGGATGAAGGATTCCGATGGTCTTGAAGGGTTGGGTGAAGCCACCACCATCGGTGGCCTTGCCTACGGCCCGGAAAGCCCCGAAAGCGTGAAACTTACCATCGACACCTATTTCAAGCCACAACTGATTGGCCAGCCGGCTGACGCAATCAATACCCTAAGGGTAAAGCTAAACCGAGCGTCTCGTGGAAACAATTTGGCCAAGTCCGCTATTGAAACGGCTCTGCTGGATCTGCATGGCAAGCGGTTGAACTGCCCGGTATCCGACCTATTCGGCGGTGCCGTACACCAGCATATCCCGGTGCTCTGGACCCTTGCCAGTGGCGATACCGCCAAGGATATCGAGGAGGCCCTCGGCCTAATCGAAACCCGGCGCCATTGTGATTTCAAGCTCAAGATTGGGTCGCGGGCATTGATGGACGACGTTCGTCATGTAGCGGCCATCAAGGATGCCGTGGGTGAGTCCGCCAGTGTTCGGGTTGATGTGAACCAGGCTTGGGATGAGTCAACGGCTGCCAAAGGCATGGCGGAACTGCAAGCCGCCGGTATTGACCTGGTCGAGCAGCCCACACCCATGAAGGATCACGCCGCGCTGGTGCGCCTGTCGCAGAAATTCCACCTGCCTATCCTGGCCGACGAAGCCGTCGCCGATGCCAGCGATATGTACAACCTTGCTGCCGCCGGCTTTTCGGGGGCCGTCGCCCTCAAGATCGCCAAGGCTGGCGGCCCGGCGCAGGCCCTAAAGCAGGCCGCGGTTGCCCAGGCGGCGGGTATCGGCCTGTATGGAGGTACCTTGCTGGAAGGCACGATCGGCACCGTCGCTGCACTGCATGCTTGGTCCACTCTGGAAACCCTGCACTGGGGCACGGAAATGTTCGGCCCGCTACTGATGAAGGACGACATTGTGGACAAGCCCCTGAGCTTTCAAGACAACGGAGTGGACCTACCACAAGGCCCTGGACTGGGCGTCACGCTTAACGAAGACAAGCTCGCTGAATATAGCCGCAAAGATCAATAACGGAGGAGCGCACATGCTGTTCAAAGTTGAAATGAAGGTCAATCTGCCTACCGATATGCCGACTGAGGTTGCTGGCGAGATCAAGGCCCGGGAAAAGGCCTACGCTCAAGGCCTTCAGGAAAAAGGCAAGTGGCGCCATCTGTGGCGTGTGGCGGGCAGCTACGCGAACGTCAGCATTTTCGACGTTGAGGACAACGCCGAGTTACAGGACCTGATCAGCAACCTTCCGCTGTTCCCTTATATGGACATCACCGTTGCGCCCCTGTGCCGCCATCCGTCCTCCATTCACGAGGACGATCGCTAAGCAAAATTTTTCACAAGATCCGGCCCCGTTGTGCGGTGAAAGGGGCTTCAAAGATGATGTTGCCAACTGATTGGGACGTCTTGAGCAACAACAACAAAAGACCGAGGAGACCAACAATGACTGTTAAAACCATGCAAACCGCCGAAGTAAAAGATCTTCTTGAAAAAGTTGCCGGCTTTGATCAGCAAGGCGGTGACGAGCGGATGAAAAAGATTGTCCACCGCGTAATGCACGACATTTTTCAAATCGTGGAAGATTTCAATGTCACGCCGGAGGAGTTTTGGAGCGCCGTCTATTACGTTGGCGAACTGGGTGCGAACGGCGAAGCGGCCCTGCTGGCCCCGGGCCTGGGCATGGACCGTTACCTGGATATCCGTCAGGACGCCGAGGACGAACAAGCCGGCTTGACCGGCGGCACGCCACGCACCATTGAAGGCCCGCTTTACGTGGCCGGTGCCCCAATCAGCGAAGGCTTTGCTCGCATGGATGACGGCTCCGACAAAGATGCCGAGGTGATCCTGATCAAGGGCCAGGTTACCGACGACAACGGAGCGCCGCTGGCCAACGCTATCGTGGATATCTGGCATGCTGATACAAAGGGCGCCTATTCCTATTTCGACCAGTCGCAGAGTGAGTACAACCTGCGCCGCCGCATCAAGACAGATTCTGAAGGTCGTTATGCTGCCCAGAGCATTATGCCGTCCGGTTACGGTTGCCCGCCTGAGGGTTCAACCCAGCAGCTGCTGAACCATCTGGGCCGTCACGGCCAACGCCCGGCGCATATTCATTACTTTGTGTCCAAGCCTGGTTACAAGCACCTGACCACTCAGATCAATATCGCCGGTGACGAATACACCTACAGCGACTTTGCTTTCGCCACCCGTGAAGAGCTGGTGGTGGAAGCCAAGCACGTAGACCAGTCCAAAGAAGGGACCAAGCACGGCGTAACAGGACCGATTACCGAAGTCGAGTTCAACGTCGCCCTGGTTGCTACTGACAAGCCCGAGCTCCAGGAACGTCACGCACGCCCGCGCGCTCTGGAAACCGACGCTGCGTAAGCGCCACCCAAGAACAAGACGGAGTGAACGATATGACCAGCAAGCTTGAAAAACTCGCCGAAAAGGTACGTGACGCGGTAATAGCCGATCCGAAAACCGGACGCTACCAGTGTGATCGCAGCATCTTCACCGATCAGGAACTGTTCGATCTGGAGATGAAGTATATTTTCGAGGGCAACTGGGTTTACCTGGCCCACGAGAGCCAGATCCCGGAGCCGGGTGACTACTTTACAGTAACTGTCGGTCGCCAGCCGGTGATCATTACCCGTACCAAGGATGGCGAGCTGAAAGCCATCCTCAACACTTGCTCGCATCGTGGCGCCACATTGTGCCGCAAGAAACGGGGCAACAAGACGTCCTTTACCTGCCCGTTTCACGGCTGGACCTTCCGCAACGACGGTCAGCTGTTGAAGGCGAAGGACCAGAAGAAAGGCGGTTACCCGGATCAGTTCAACACCGACGGCTCCCACGACCTCAAGCAGATGCCGAAGTTCGGCAACTACAGTGGCTTCCTGTTCGGCAGTCTCAATGCCGATGTGGTTCCTCTTGAGGAGCACCTGGGTGAAACCACCAAGATCATCGATAACATCGTCGATCAGTCCGAGGACGGCCTGGAAATCCTGCGGGGCAGCTCGACCTACACCTATGAAGGCAACTGGAAGCTGACCGCCGAGAACGGCGCCGACGGCTATCACGTGGGCACCGTGCACTGGAACTACCTGTCCACCATGGGCCAGCGCAATTACGACAAAGGCGGCACCGAGGCGGTCGACGCCAAGAGCTGGTCTGCAGAAGGCGGTTTTTACTCCTTCGAGAACGGTCACATGATGCTGTGGACTCGACTGCTGAACCCAGAAGTGCGCCCGATTTTCAGCCAGCTGGAGCGCCTGAAGGAAACCTACGGCGAGGCCCGCGCCGACTCCATCGTCCGCACCACCAAGAATCTGTGCCTGTACCCGAACGTGTACCTGATGGATCAGTTCTCCACCCAGATCCGGGTGACCCGACCCATCGACGTCAACAAGACGGAAGTGACCATCTATGCCTTTGGTCCGAAGAACGAGCCGGCAGAACTTCGCGCCAAGCGTATCCGCCAGTACGAAGACTTCTTCAATGTGACCGGTATGGGGACTCCGGACGACCTGGAGGAATTCCGCGCCTGCCAGAACGGCTATGAAGCCCGCGACATGCGCTGGAACGACATGAGCCGTGGTGCAGCGCACTGGATTGACGGTCCGGACGAGCACGCCAATCAGATCGACATGAAGCCCATCATGAGTGGCGCGCGGCCCGACGACGAGGGCCTGTACGTGAACCACCACCAGCATTGGCAGGTGGAAATGACCCGTGCCATCGAGGCCGAGCGTGCCCGTTTCATTCCAGTGACTTCAGAGGAGGCGTCGGCATGAGCCTGAGCTATCACGACATCGAGCAATTCATCATTCGCGAGGCCCGTTTTCTGGACGACCGGGAGTGGGACAACTGGCTGGCCTGCTACCACGAGGACGTTACCTACTGGATGCCGGCCTGGGACGATGACGATGAGCTGACCGAGGACCCGCAAAGCGAGATTTCGCTCATCTACTACCCCAACAAGGAAGGGCTGGAAGACCGGATCTACCGCATCAAGACCGAGCGCTCCGGTGCCAGCTCCATGCCGGAGCCGCGAACCACGCACTTCACCAGCAACTTGGAGATCTTGTCCCAGGATGAGAGTGAAGTGAAGCTGCGGTTCAACTGGCTGACCAAGGCATACCGCTACAAGAAAACGGCGGAATTTTTCGGAACGTCCTTCTACACCCTGGACATTACCGGCGAGCAGCCGCTGATTCGGGAGAAGCGACTGGTTCTGAACAACGATTGCATCAATCAGGTGCTGGACGTTTACCACCTGTAATTGATGGGGAGAGCATCATCATGAGTTACAACATTGCGCTGAACTTTGAAGACGGCGTTACCCGTTTTGTGTCCTGCAACGAAGGCGAGACGGTTCTCGACGCCGCCTACCGTGCGCAGATCAATCTGCCCATGGACTGCTCCGATGGCGTTTGTGGCACCTGCAAGGGTGCCTGCCGTCAGGGCGACTTCGACATGGGTGAGGAATACATTGACGAAGCGCTGTCTGACGAGGAAGCCGAACAGGGCATGGTACTGACCTGCCAGATGGTGCCCTCCAGTGACTGTGTGGTGGAAGTGCCTGTCGCTTCCACCATGTGCAAAACGGGCAATGCCGAAGTCGGTGGTACCGTGGCGGAGGTGAACCTGATCTCGCCCACATCGATCGAACTGAAGATCAACGCGGACGATGACATTGCCTTCCTTCCTGGGCAGTACGTGAACATTCAGGTGCCGGGCACCGAGGAGACCCGCGCGTACTCCTTCAGTTCCAGGCCCGGCAGTCGTGATCTCAGTTTCCTGATCCGCAACGTGCCTGGTGGGCTGATGAGTTCCTGGCTGGTGGGCAAGGCCCGCACCGGTGACAAACTGACACTGACAGGTCCCATGGGCAGCTTCTATCTGCGTCCTATCGAAAGACCGGTCCTGATGTTGGCCGGTGGAACCGGTCTGGCGCCAATGCTGGCGATACTGGAACACATGAAGGCCAATGGCTGTGACCTGCCCATCCACTTGGTGTACGGCGTCACCAACGACGACGATCTGGTATGCCTGGACGTACTGGACCGGTTCAGCGAGGAGCTGGAGAACTTCAGCTACGTCACCGTCGTGTCCGGTGAGGAGAGCGACCATCCGCGCAAGGGCTATGTTACCCAGCACATGGATGAAGCGCCCCTGAACGATGGCGATGTGGATGTCTACCTGTGTGGGCCACCTCCGATGGTTGATTCCGTGCTCGGGTTTTTCCGGGATCAAGGCATTGAACCGAACTCCTTCCACTATGAAAAGTTCACACCCAGTGCGCCGGCTTCCAAGGAGAAGGTCGCATGAAAGACCGCTTCACCGACAAGGTCGTGGTGATCACTGGCGCGGCACAAGGCATCGGGAAACGCGTGGCCGAACTGGCTGCTGTCGAGGGCGCCCGGTTGCTGCTGGTCGATATCGCGGATTACGTGCAGGGTGTGGCTGCCGAGCTGCGTGACGAGGGAGCCGAGGCCATTGCGGTCCAGGCGAACCTCGAAACCTGGGATGGCGCCGAGAGTATTATGGCTGAGGCTCGGAAACAGTTCGGCCGTATCGATATCCTGATCAATAACGTTGGTGGCACGATCTGGGCGCAGCCGTTCGAGCACTACACCCCGCAGCAGATCGAAAAGGAAATCCAGCGCTCGCTGTTTACCACCATGTGGTGCTGTCGCGCTGTGCTGCCCTACATGCTGGAGCAGAAGGGCGGTGTGATCGTGAACGTGTCATCCGTGGCAACGCGGGGTCTGATGCGTGTGCCCTACGGCGCGGCCAAGGGGGGCGTTAATGCCATGACCGTAAACATGGCATACGAATACGCGCCTCACAATATTCGGGTAAACGCCGCCGCGCCCGGTGGCACCGAAGCGCCCCCACGGCTGACGCCGCGAAATGCCCAGGAGCAGAGCGCGCAGGAAAAGGCCTGGTATCAGACCTTGATTGACCAGACCACCGAAAACAGTTTCATGAAGCGTTACGGAACTCTCGATGAACAGGCCGAACCGATCCTGTTCCTCGCATCGGATGCGTCTTCTTACATGACTGGTACCGTCCTGCCTGTGGCGGGTGGTGACCTTGGTTAGTCAATCCCATCTACTCCGAAAATGGTAAGCGGGAGTGAGAGAACATGAGAAACATTGACGTAAACGACGTTATCGATAACGCCAGATTCAATAAATTTCACTGGAAGGTGCTCTTCTGGTGCACGCTGATCATCATTTTCGATGGCTATGATCTGGTTATCTACGGGGTTGTGTTGCCTTTGCTTATGGAGCAATGGAACCTGAATCCTTATGTGGCCGGTCTGCTGGGAAGCAGTGCGTTGTTCGGCATGATGTTTGGGGCGATGGGCTTTGGCATGCTGTCCGATAAGCTTGGTCGCAAGAAAACCATTCTGATGTGCGTGGTTTTGTTTAGTCTCACCACAGTAATCAATGGCTTTGCCACTACGCCCTGGCAGTTTGGTATTTTGAGGTTTATTGCCGGTCTTGGCATCGGTGGTGTGATGCCTAATGTGGTGTCGCTGATGAGTGAGTACTCACCCAAGAAAAGCCGCAGCACCTTGGTGGCGCTGATGTTCTCAGGCTACGCCGTGGGCGGCATGATGTCAGCGGGCCTCGGTATCTGGATTGTGCCCAACTACGGTTGGGAGATTATGTTTTACCTGGCTGCAGTCCCGCTGTTGATGCTCCCGCTAATGATGAAGTTCCTTCCCGAGTCAGTGGCGTTTCTAATGGCGCAGAAGCGGGAAGGTGAGGCTCGCATGATTCTGCAGAAAGTGGCGCCATTCCGTGATATCAATGAGATGGATCGTCTGATTGTGCCGCCAACAACCGAGAGCAAGGCCCCGGTCCTGGAATTGTTCCGTGACGGCCGTGCTTTCAGTACTTCAATGTTCTGGGTTGCTTTTTTCTGTTGCCTTCTGATGGTTTATGCCCTCGGCTCCTGGTTGCCGAAGCTGATGTCCACGGCTGGATATGCTCTGAGTTCCAGTCTGATGTTTCTGATGGTGTTGAATATTGGGGCAATTATCGGGGCTGTTGGTGGTGGCTGGCTTGCTGACCGGTTCTCCCTGCGGTCGGTATTGGTGAGTTTCTTTATCCTCGGCTCGGTGTCACTGGTCATGTTGGGCTACGAAAACCCCATGTGGTTCCTTTATACCCTGATGGGCATTGCAGGGGCGACGACCATAGGTTCCCAGATTCTTCTTTACGCTTATGTGGCCCAGTATTACCCCACCAGCATCCGATCCACGGGACTGGGTTGGGCGTCGGGTATTGGCCGTAATGGAGCCATCGTCGGGCCCATGCTTGGGGGAACCCTGCTCGCGCTGGCACTGCCTCACCACATGAATTTTCTGGCATTGGCTATACCCGGTGCGGTTGCCACCGTGGCCGTTGCGCTCGTGGGCCGGCGGTTCCGAAATCGCCACGCCCAATCTGAGGCAAACGCCGGGCTGGCTGCCAGCAACTGATGCATTGTGGAGCGTTGATGCAACCCCGAGGGTGACTGTCAGTCGAACCCCTCTTTTACCCCGGCACGAAAGTGTCCGGGGTCTTTTTCATTTTCTGACACTGTAAATGATCACAACAATAAGGAATCTGCTATGTCGAGAGTGTTGAAAGATCTGTCTGTACCTGCCGTGGTTGCGGGTTTTCTGGCAGTGCTCGTCTCCTATTCCGGACCACTAGCAATCTTTTTCCAGGCCGGGGCCAGCGCTGGCGTGTCTCCGGAGATGATGACGTCGTGGGTCTGGGCCATTTCCATGGGGGCAGCCATTTCCGGGATTGTCCTGTCGATCTGGCTAAAAGCGCCGGTGGTGACTGCCTGGTCTGCGCCCGGCACGGCTCTGCTCGTTAGCCTATTCCCCGAACTTTCACTTCAGGAAGCTGTGGGCGCTTACATCACAGCAGCGATCATTATTTTCGTTATCGGGGTAAGCGGTACCTTTGACGCCTTCGTTCGTGCCATTCCTCGTGGTGTTGCCGCCGGCATGATGGCGGGCATCCTGTTCCAGTTTGGGGTTGGTGCCTTTGCCGCTATCGAAACCACGCCAGCTCTGGCTATTGGTATGCTGGTCAGTTACCTGATCTTCCGCCGACTGTTCCCAAAATATACGCTGGTACTTTTACTTGTAACGGGAGTGGTTCTTGCTGTTGTGCTCGAAAATGCTTCTTTGAAGGGAGTTAGCTTGAATATGGCAGTGCCCCAGTTTATTACGCCGGAGTGGTCACTGGGAGCAACTTTGAGTTTTGCCATCCCTCTGGTGCTGGTTAGCCTGACCGGGCAGTTCCTACCGGGCATGGCGATTCTGCAAAGCGCGGGCTATTCCGTGAGGGCAAAACCAGTGATTGGAGTGACCAGCCTGGTCTCTTTGCCGATGGCTTTCTTCGGTGGCATCACCACTGTTGTAGCTGCAATCACTGCGGCTATCTGCACCAGTAAGGATGCTCATGACGATCCGGATAGGCGATATGTCGCTGGCGTTTTTAACGGTGTGTTCTATCTTGTTGGCGGTCTGTTTGCAGGCACCATTGTAAGTCTTTTTACCTCTTTGCCGGCTGCCTTCGTAGCGGTGCTCGCTGGTCTCGCCTTACTGGGGGCGATTGCCAACAATCTGTTTGCTGCGTTGGAGGAGGCGAGCCATCGGGAAGCATCATTGATCACTTTCATTGTGACGGCGTCGGGACTGTCGCTTTTCGGTCTGTCGTCTGCCTTCTGGGGAGTCGTGATCGGCTATGGTTGCTATGTCATCACTGGAACTGATGCGATCAAGAGCCTCTCCCGTTCTAATCCGAGGGGCTGACTGTTCTGAGTGTCTGCACCGAAATGAGAATGGGCTTGATTTTCTGCACCATTGTAATGCGAGTGCGAAGACTAAGTTCCTCTCGATTGGGTTGCATTGTGCAGAATGCACAAGCTCGGTCTTATCGCTCTTTTCAAACGATGGCGTTATTTGTCACATGGCACAGACGTTGCCACCTCTCTGGCGTGTTTTCATCAAAGAGAGACAAGGCAATGACCTCACAAGTGACTCCTCAGGAACAGGACTACCCGCTCAGCCCGGTGCCCATGGATCAGCGTCGCAGTATCTGGTCCATGGGCCTGGTTCTGCTTGGCTTCACCTTTTTCACCGCCACCATGTGGGCGGGCGGCAGTATCGGTGTTGCATTCGATTTTTCAACGATGCTGCTGGTGCTGGCAGCCGGTAACCTTCTTCTGGGTACCTACGCCGCCATTCTTGGCTACATCGCTGCAAAATCGGGGCTGAATACGGCCCTGATGTCCCGTTTTACCTTCGGTGAGCTGGGTAGCAAACTCTCCGACTTCATCCTGGGCTTTACCCAGATCGGCTGGTACGCCTGGGGCACGGCGACCATGGCCGTTCTCCTGGTCAAGCTGACGGGCTTGCCCGAGAGCTGGACCACGCCGCTGATGGTGGTGTTCGGTTTCGGCTTCTGTATCACCGCGTTCATTGGCTACAAGGGGCTGGAAATGCTGTCCCGCTTTGCGGTGCCGGCGATGATTATTTTGGTAGCGGTGAGTATGACAATCGCCACCTCGGACGCCGGTGGATTTTCGGGATTACTCGCCATTACCCCCTCAGACGAAATGACCGTAGCTGCGGCCATTACCATGGTGTTCGGCACTTTCGTAAGTGGAGGCACCCAGGCTACCAACTGGACCCGTTTTGCCAAATCCGGAAAAACGGCGGTCATTGCGACCCTACTGGCGTTCTTCCTCGGTAATGGATTGATGACGCTGATTGGCGCCTTTGGTGCTCTGGTTTACCAGCAGGCGGATATCGTCGACATCATGGTGGCGCAGGGGCTGGCGACCCTGGGTATTCTGATGCTCTTCCTGAATCTTTGGACAACGCAGGATAATACCGTATACAACTTTGCCGTGGCCGGCTGCAATATGATTCGGACCCGCCGGCGCAAGCTGGTCACAGTGGGCGGTGCCGCTATCGGTACAGTGCTGGCTGTTCTGGGTATGTATGAATGGCTTATCCCGTTCCTTGTGTTGCTTGGAACCTTCATCCCGCCCATTGGCGGCGTCATCATGGCCAGTTATTTCATCGGCTACAAACGCGAGTATCCGTCACTCGAAACGGCGACTCTGCCCGCGTTCAACGTTCCCGGGCTGGCGGCCTATGCCATAGGCTCGGCAGCGGCCTATACCTCGCCATGGATCGCGCCGATTGTTGGCGTACTGGTTGCCGCGGCCAGTTATGGTGTAGTGCTTGTGGTCAGTGAGGCTGTGCGTGATCGCCGGGCCCAGGTTCTGGGAGCGGTGTAAATGGCCCTGACGTGCCGGGACATTCCGGAACTCCCTGGCCTCGGGGCCATCCATCTGCGGGGTGGGAGTTCCGGCGCAGACAACACGGTACGCTGGCCTTATCTGGCGGAGAACCGGTCTTTCAGCAACTGGGTCAGGGGTGGCGAGCTGGTATTTGTCACCGGTATCAGCCGCCATCGTAGCCCGGCCAACCTGGCCGAGTGCCTCTATGAAGGCCGGGACTGCGGCATATCGGGGCTGGTTGTGCTGACCGGCGATGCCTACATCGGGCAGCTACCGGCCATGTTAAGTCGTCTGGCGGATGAGCTGGCCATGCCGTTGTTTGAGCAGCCTTACTCGCTGCCAATGGTGGATGTGACCGAAACCATTGCCCGGGCGATTGTCGCATCGGAGCGGTCGCAAGAGCCCCGGGAAGGCGGGCTGGCGGAGGCGTTGATAGCCGGTATCGGCAGTCATCAGCTCGAAGGACTTATCCGGCAGTACCTGCCTGGGGTGGAAGCCGGGTTGCTGGACAGTAGTCGTGATCTTCTGGAGTCATGGCTCCAGGAACGTGGAAACCAGTGCGCCATGGCCGAAGCCCTTGGCTGCCATAGAAATACCATCCGGAACCGGATGAATCGGTTGGTCGCGGAGATGCCTCCGGCGGCTGAACCGAATGAATATTTCAAAACCCTGGTGCTGGCCCATCTGTTGTCGAGGCCATGATTCAAACCAGCGGAAAATCTGTGTGGAGATGTTATGAGTGAAAATCTGAACGCTATTATCAATGCCCGGCTTCAGGGCCGTGAGGGATTGTTCCGGCTGACCATCACCGATGGAAAATTCAGCAGCATCACGGCTCAGGATGCGACTGAAAGTGTTGCCGAGAACCAGCTGGACGCCGGCGGGAATCTGGTCGCTCCTCCTTTCGTGGAGCCGCACATCCACCTGGATGCGGCCATGACCGCCGGCGAGCCACGCTGGAACCAGAGTGGTACCTTGTTTGAAGGGATCGAGTGTTGGTCTGAACGCAAAGCCAGCCTGACTCATGACGACGTCATTGGCCGGGCCGAACAGACGTTGAAGCTGTTTGCCGATAACGGCATTCAGCACGTCCGCACCCATGTGGACGTGACAGACCCCAAGCTGACAGGGCTGAAGGCTATGTTGGAAGTGCGTGAGCGCGTTGCTGACACAGTAGACCTGCAGATTGTCGCTTTTCCCCAGGAAGGTCTCTGGTCATTTCCCCAAGGCAAGGAGCTGATGGAAGAGGCGGTTCGTCTGGGGGCCGATGTGGTCGGTGGCATTCCCCATTTCGAATTCACTCGAGATTACGGCGTTGAATCGGTTCAATGGCTGGTGGCGTTGGCCCACAAAAACGACCTTCTCGTAGACGTGCATTGCGACGAGATCGACGATCCCGAGTCCCGATTCCTGGAGGTGCTCGCTGCCGAGGCGCTCAAGCTGGATTATGGCTCACGGGTCACCGCCAGCCATACCTGTGCCATGGGCTCGTACAACGACCATTACTGCAGCCGGCTGTTCCGCTTGTTGAAGAAATCCGGCCTGCGTTTCCTGTCCATGCCCACCGAAAGCCTGCACCTGCAGGGACGATTCGATGGTTACCCGAAACGCCGTGGCCTGACCCGGGTTCCGGAACTGCTGGATGCGGGGCTGAAGGTGGCCTTCGGCCAGGATTCCATCCGCGATCCCTGGTATCCACTGGGCAACGGCAACATGCTCCGTACCCTGGACGTAGGCCTGCACGCCTGCCACATGCTGGGCATGGGTTGGATTGATCGGTCGCTGGAGCTGATCACCGACAACGGTGCTGCAGCATTGGATCTGGACGAATACGGCGTCGAGGAGGGACTTCCGGCTCGCTGTGTTGTTCTGCAGGGGCAGTCGCCCTACGAGGTGCTGTTGGGCCAGTTGCCGGTTGCCGCGTCTATTCGTGATGGCCGTGTTCTGATAAACCGGCAGGGTTGATGCCCGTTGAAGTAGAAGCTACAGATTCCCCGGTTTGCTAACCGGGGAATCTGCTCAACTACTCTGGTGTTCAGCGTAGCGACTTCAGGGCCGTTGCCCATTTCGCCATTTCGTCCAGCATGGCATTGGCAGAGCCGGTGTGATGCTCGGCAGGGAGGAAGTTGCGCTGGTCATCCAGTTTCTCCCACGGCATCTGCACCATTACTCCTTCCACCATCGGCATCATTTTCAGCGTAGTAACCAGCTGCTTGGCAACCTGGGCTGAACGGAGTCCACCGGAAACACCGCCGTAGCTGACAAACCCGCAAGGCTTATAGTTCCACTCGTTGTATACGTAGTTCAACGCGTTCGTGAACGATGGCGGCGGGCAAAAATTGTACTCGGGAATGACGAAGACGTAGGCATCTGCCTTATTTACGCTCGCTGACCAGGCTTTGGTGTGCTCCTGCTCATATTTCTGCATGCGAGGATGGTTGGCCTCGTCGTAAACCGGAAGCTTGAACTCAGCTAGATCGACCAGTTCGCTGGAAAACGTTCCCTGGTCATTGACCAGAGAATTGAACCAGTGGGCAATGGAAGCGCCGATTCGGCCGGGGCGCGTGCTGCAGATGATGGTTTGTAGTTTCATGGGGTGTCCTTAGATAGCGGCCACAAGCCGTCGAAGGCTGCTTAGTGAATCCGTGTAGGAATGTCTGCTTGGAAAAGCAGCATAAAGGGCGCCTCTTCAAAAAGATAACGGAGTAACCAGTAAGAATTAGTCAAAAATTCTGAGCCTATCAGCCCGCCGCCTCGCTCGACGTTAGCTTCCTATCTCTCTATAATGCCCGGTCTCGCAGGAGAGTGGGCCGTTGGCCCCGCCGAAGGCGCAAACTCCCATAAACGCTCAGGCACAGGTACTGCGAGCATCATCTAACGCCGTCTGGAGAGCGACTGCCACCGCAGTCCACCGAAGGGGCAAGCAGAGCCAGGCTCTGTAAACTCTCAGGTATCAGGGACAGGGGGAGAGGCCACAGAAACTCAGGAGTCCTGTGTGCTGACCTCTATCTATATGATTGCCATTACCGCCGAAGCCATGTCGGGAGCCCTCACCGCCGGGCGGAGGAACATGGATCTGTTTGGTGTCGCTGTAATTGCGTTTTTTACCGCCCTTGGTGGCGGAACTGTCCGGGACATTCTTCTGGGTAATTTCCCAGTCACCTGGACCCAGCACCCTCGCTATATCTACATGACCATTACCGGTGGCCTGGTCACCATCGTGATTGCGCGCTTCATGCGGCATCTGCATCAGTTGTTTCTGGTTCTGGATGCCATAGGTCTGGTGGCTTTTACGGTTATTGGCTGCAATGTCGCGCTCAAGCTGGGCTATGACACCGTGGTGGTGGTCATGGCCGGCATCACAACAGGGATCTTTGGCGGTATCATCCGGGATATCTTATGTAACCGCACCCCGCAGGTGCTGCGCCACGAACTCTACGCCAGCGTTTCACTGATGGTGGCTTTCCTGTACCTGACCTTGCTTCGCCAAGGGGTGGGCGAGAATGTCACTCTTTTGGCCGCTTTCAGTCTCGGGCTGCTTCTGCGTATGGCGGCCATTCGCTGGGGGTTGTCGTTGCCAGTATTCAGCTATTCGCAGACACGCTGGGAATGAGCGCGATGTGGGTTTGAGAAAGCCCTCGAATTGTGGGCATGGTCTAGCCTCAGACCTTTTCATCGTTTCATTTCCTCGTGAACTGAGCTAACGTAGCTTGCTAAGATTTTTCCTTTTTCAGAGTCGCTGAGTTTCAAAATGAAAACCGGTTTTTACTTCATCCATTCCGTTTTATCAGCGGCGGCATTTCTGGCTGCCGGGCCTCGCCGTATTTGCCATTCCTTTCGCTGAATTCGTCGAATCCCTCGTCGAATTCGGCGAAACCCTCTGAACACATCCCCTAACTGAACCTTGCCTTGCGGGCCTATAGGAGTCGGTATGTCCGAACGTCCAGCTATTTATGTCTTAGAACAGGATTTTGATCGTTTATCTGCGATGTTGGAGAAACAGCTACATGGCACTGAAACAGCCGAAGCGCTTGCGCTCGAGCTTGATAGAGCAACTCTGGTTGATGCCGAAAAGCTGCCTTCCGGCACCGTCACCATGAATTCTCTGGTCCATTTTAAAAATGAGAGTAACGACGCCGAGTACACGAAGAGACTCGTGTACTCGACCCCGCGAGACGGAAGCGAGGAGTGTGTATCCGTCCTGGCTCCGGCGGGTGCAGCCTTGCTGGGTCTTCGGGTAGGCGATCGTATTGATTGGCCTTTGGCTGGAAAGAACCAGCTGCGTCTGAAAATTATCCATGTGACTCACGCAAACTGAACGAGGAAGATGCATGCACCAGAAAGCCCCCCTTGACCAGCTGTATGAGCAGGTCGTCCTGAGAAATCCCGCGGAACCTGAATTTCATCAGGCCGTTCTGGAAGTTCTCGACTCGCTGGCGCCGGTGATTGCCAAGCATCCCGAGTATAAGGAAGCGAAGCTCCTTGAGCGTATTTGCGAACCAGAGCGGCAAATCATTTTCAGGGTCCCCTGGGTGGATGACTCTGGTACCGTGCAGATCAACCGGGGGTTTCGCGTTGAATTCAACTCGGCCCTTGGGCCCTACAAGGGGGGCTTGCGGTTCCATCCTTCCGTCAATCTGGGCGTGGTGAAATTTCTGGGTTTCGAGCAGATCTTCAAGAACTCTCTGAGCGGTATGCCGATCGGCGGAGGCAAGGGTGGTTCCGACTTTGATCCCAAGGGCCGATCTGACAATGAGATCATGCGGTTTTGCCAATCCTTCATGACCGAACTGTATCGGCATATTGGCGAGTACACCGACGTGCCAGCAGGCGACATCGGCGTAGGAGCCAGGGAGATTGGTTTTCTGTTCGGGCAATACAAGCGCCTCACCAACCGTTACGAATCTGGCGTGCTGACTGGTAAGGGCCTCGGATGGGGCGGTGCTCGTGTGCGCAAGGAAGCGACAGGTTACGGAACGGTTTATTTTGTCCGGGAGATGCTGGCGGCTCAAGGTTCCGATCTGGAGGGCAAGGACGTGGTAGTTTCCGGCTCCGGGAACGTCGCAATTTATGCGATGGAGAAGGTTCAGCAGTTTGGGGGCAGGGTGATCGCCTGCTCCGATTCCAGTGGCTACGTTTACGACCCGGCCGGAATCGATGTTGGGCTGGTTCGCCAGATCAAAGAGACGGAACGCGGCCGAATCAGCGATTATGCCGCCCGGCGGCAGAATGGAAGCGATTACGTGCGCGGGGCGTCCATTTGGGAACTGTCCTGTCAGGTAGCCCTGCCGTGCGCCACTCAGAACGAGGTGACCGGGGGCGACGCGAAGGCGTTGATTCGCAATGGCGTCCTGGCGGTTGCTGAAGGTGCCAATATGCCGTGCACTCCAGACGCGGTGAAGTTGTTCCGCGACGCCGGCATTTTATTTGGTCCTGCAAAAGCGGCTAATGCCGGTGGCGTGGCTACCAGCGCGCTGGAAATGCAGCAGAACGCCTCCCGGGACTCCTGGAGTTTCGATTACAGCGAACACCGCCTTAAGGACATCATGATCGAAATTCACCGCTCCTGTTTTGAAACCGCTGAAGAATACGGCCGGCCGGGAGACTACGTATTTGGCGCCAATACCACAGGCTTTTGCCGGGTTGCTGATGCGATGCTGGCGTTTGGGGTTATTTAAATAGTCTGGAGGCGCCTTCTGTTCGTGTAGCGCAGGCCTGCCCTTTGCCGAGGCGGGACTAAACGGGGTATTCATTAATTCAGAGGTAGCATGACTTCAGTATCGAGATCCGGAGTCTTTTTACTATCCGCAGCGTTCTCCGCAGTTTTTATGGGAACGATCGGTGCCATTTCGGTCTATGCGGGGGTGGGGGCCGAGACGGTTACCTTCTATAGGCTCTTCATTGGGGCCGTTTTGGTGGCGGTTTATCTGCTGGCAACCAGGCAACACAGCAAGATCTTTATGTGGCCCGGTATGAAGGTGTTGGTAACCGGTGCTTTCCTGGCGGGTTTCGTGATGTTTTACATCCTGGCAATGGATTACACCAGTATGGCGAACGCTGTTTTGGTGCTTTATCTGGCACCAGTGACGGCCTCTGTGGCGGCTCATTTCTTTCTCGGAGAGCGCCTCACCTCGGCCAGTGTTGGATTGGTCGGATTCGCGCTGCTGGGCTTCGCCATGATGATGGAATTCAACTTCAACCTGAGTGGACGGGCAGAAGAAGCCATCGGTCTGGCCTATGCTTTCTGCGCCATGCTCTGTTACTCGGCGTTTATGTTAACCAATCGTTCCATGGATGACCGTGTTCATGTGTTCAGCCGCAGTGGTTACCAGATGCTCGCTGGTGCTTTGTGCATGTTGCCGCTGGTGCTGCTGGAGAGCGAAGTCATTTCCGGCGCGCAGTGGGGGTGGTTGATTGCTGCCGGTATTCTGCCGGGTTTCCTGGCCATCCTGTTGGCCGTTATCGCTCTGAGGTCTCTGCCCGCGGCCACGTTCGGCACCCTGGCTTATCTGGAGCCCATTACCGTTGTGGCGCTTGCGTGGATACTGTTTGATCAGGGCCTGAATAGCCTCCAGCTGGCCGGCTGCGCCCTGATCATTCTGGCGGGTATTGCGCAGGCGTTGCTGCTGAACCGACGTTCAGAAGCTGAGGAGATACCGGGAGTGCTTGCGGATCTGGATTCCACGGTGTCGGGAGAGAGTTGAAGTTCCGGGAAATGGCTTGTGGGCCAGAAAATGACGCCTGCCTGCACTAGTGTGGGTTAGGGCTATGATGCATTGATGAACTCAGGAGGACGTGAACGATGAGAACCCTGCTACAGTTGGATTTTCCTTACGACGGCCCGTTTGGCGATGAGATGGCGAGTGCGATGGCCGAGCTTGCCGAGTCTATTGCCAGGGAGCCGGGGTTTCTCTGGAAGATTTGGACAGAAAATCCCGACTCCTGCGAGGCGGGCGGTATCTATCTCTTCGAAGATGAGAGCAGTGCAAGGGCCTATCTGAACAAGCATACGGCCCGGCTGAAAGAATTCGGTGTGCCGAAGGTCAACGGCAAAGTGTTCCAGGTGAACGAGGCCCTTTCCGCCATTGATCACGGTCCGGTCTGAATCATGTTGGCCCCTGCTTCACAAACCTGGCTTTCTGGAATGCGCCTTAAATGCCATGTTCCTGGTTCATTTCAGTTTTGCGAATTCCAGAACCATGGAATGGAACTTGGCTGCCGCCGGTGAAAGCGGCCTCCCGCAACGCTGCAAGACACCATAGCGGGTCCGAAGAGTCTCAATCCCGGATACAGAAACGGTTGTCACCTTTCCGCTATCAAGCAAATCGGCCACTATAGGTCTGGGTGCGATACTGATGGCCTTGCTGCCAGTAACAATGGCCGCAAGCATGGCAATATTGTCGCACTCGATTCTTCGTTTCAGCCCCCCTTGTTGCGCGCTCATGGCCTGAATATTCCGTTCCATATCTTCAGGAACACGTGTCATGGCTATTGGATAATCGAGTAAATCTCCCCATACCACCCCCGTCGCCTGAGCCAACGGGTGATCATGACGACAAAACACAACAACTTCGGGCTGCGGCAAGTGGGTTATTTCCAGATCGGGATCGCCAGACAACTCGCCGGTATCGGCCACAAAGAGCTCTATCTCATGGTCCAACAGCGCAAGGCGTAAATCCTGCCAGTTATCTGTCCGAATGTTGAGGCGGATTCCCGGATACTGATCCACAAACCGGGCACAGACCTTATCCATCAGTGCCAGCGCCGGGTAGGGGCCGGTTCCGATATTCAATTCGCCTGTCTCAAGCTCGTCGATGGCCTCGACTTCCTGTCTTAAAGATTCTGCCGCTGCCAGCAGGCCCCGGACGTGGGGTAGAGCGGCTCGCCCGTGCGCGGTCAAAACCACCCCGAAGCGCCCCCGATCGAACAGTCTGGCCCCGAGTTGGCGCTCCAGTTCCTGGATGCTGCGACTTAAAGCCGGTTGAGACAGGTGCACGACTTCCGAGGCGCGGGCAAAACTGCCGCACTCAACTAACGCCATGAAATGCCGGATGTGTCGTGTGTCCATGGCACTATATCTATGCGTTTTGCGCATATTAAGTCAAGAAACATTGCATTGGATGAACGGAACACCTCGCTTCAAACTGCAGTTACGTGGCGCACGATTCGAAACCAACAAAACCCAGGTGCCGCCAAAAAGAGGAGATTCCGCATGCTACCCCTATTCAAGAAGGCCATGCTGACAGCGTTCGGTGCCGGTTTACTGTTCCCGATGATCGCTCAGGCCGAAACCTCCAAGCCGGCAACGGACGTGACGGCACAGTTAAACCAGGCGGTACTGAATGAGCTGCCGTTTTCCGATACCCGTTCGTTTGAGGACGCTCGCCGTGGCTTCTTGGGTGCGTTGCCTGATGGCAGGGTGCTGGATAATGAAGGTCACGTGGCCTGGGACATGGCGCCCTACGCCTTCCTGCAGGCCGATGCCGCTCCGGATTCAGTCAATCCAAGCCTGTGGCGCATGGCGCAACTGAATGCGATCCATGGGCTGTTCGAAGTGGTCGAAGGCATGTACCAGGTCCGCAACATGGATCTGTCCAATATGACCATCATTGAGGGTGACAGCGGCCTGATCATCATCGACCCCCTTCTGACTCCCGCGACGGCGCGCGCCGGTCTGGAACTCTATTACCAGCATCGAAGCAGAAAGCCCGTGGTGGCAGTGCTTTACACACACAACCATGCGGATCATTTCGGGGGTGTGAAGGGTGTCGTTAATGAGGAGGATGTTCGAGCCGGGAAGGTCCGGATCTATGCTCCAGAGGGGTTTATGGAGCATGCAATTGCAGAGAATGTGATTGCCGGCAACGCCATGACCCGTCGCGCCACCTACCAGTTCGGCGCTGGTTTGACTCCGGGCGTGAGAGGTCATGTCGACACCGGGCTTGGCAAGGCACTGGGTAGCGGTGGGCTCAGCCTTATTGCTCCCACCGATACCGTGCCTGACAACGCCAACCTGACCATCGATGGTATCGAGATTGACTTCCAGATGGCGCACGGCACCGAAGCCGAATCTGAGATGATGATGTATTTCCCTCAGTTCCGTGTGCTCAACACCGCCGAGATCACAAGTCAGCACCTGCATAACATCTACACCATCCGCGGAGCCGCCATTCGCGACGCCAGTTCCTGGTCCAGGTTTATCGACAAGGTACTGGTTCGCTTCGCTGATCGCACGGACATTCTGGTGGCCCAGCATCACTGGCCGATCTGGAACCCGGAAGACATCACGCATTTTCTGGAAGTTCAAAGGGACCTGTACAAGTATATCCATGATCAGACGGTTCGTATGATGAACCGTGGCATGTTGCCAGGCGATATTGCTGAAAACCTGCAGTTACCTGAAAGCCTGAACCAGGAATGGTCAGCGCGCGGTTATTACGGAACCGTCAGCCACAATGCCCGCGGTGTATATCAGCGCTACATGGGTTGGTATGACGCCAATCCCGCCAACCTTAACCCTTTGCCACCTCGTGAAGAATCGAGACGCACCATCGACTACATGGGCGGTGAGGCAGAAGTGCTCCGAAAGGCCCGCGAAGATTTTGCGGACGGCGACTATCGCTGGGTTGCATCAGTGATGCGAGATCTCGTGTATGCCAACCCTGAAAACCGTGAAGCGCGCGAACTGGGCGCGGACGCTCTGGAGCAGCTTGGTTACCAGGCCGAGGCGGGCACCTGGCGTAGCGCCTACCTCGTTGGTGCGCACGAATTGCGCCACGGCCTAATCACGCCGAAACATGTGGGGCTGCAGCCAGACCTGATGCAGGCACTGCAAATCAGTATGTTTTTTGATTCGATGGCAGTAAGGATTGACCCGGAAAAAGCCGCCGGAGAGCATCTGGTGATCAACTGGTCTATTACCGACCAGGGTGAGGATTATCGGCTGAACCTTCAGAACGCCACGCTGACCCATCGGTCGGGGGAGCTGGACGAGCGTGCCCACGCCAGTGTGAGTATGCACCGAGCGGTACTGGATAATATCCTTCTTCAAAAAACCAGCTTCCCGGAGGCGGTGGAGTCTGGCGAGATCCAGGTCGAGGGGGCAGTGGATGCCTTCTTTGGCCTGCTGCAAATGCTGGAAAAACCACCAGCAAACTTCTCCATCATTGAACCGGTGGGGGAAAAACCGTGAACGAGAATTTTGATTACATCGTGGTCGGTGCCGGCTCTGCCGGTAGCGTACTGGCGGATCGGCTTTCAGCCGATGGCAGATACTCGGTCTGCATACTGGAGGCGGGGCCGGGTGGGGATTCGTTCACGATCCGGACGCCGGGCGCCTTTGCCGCCCACATGTTTCTCAAGAAGTACAACTGGGCATTCAACGCCAGGCCCGACCAGAAACTGCGAGATGGTGAGCCCTTGTTTACCCCCAGGGGAAAAGGGCTTGGTGGTAGTTCGTCAATAAACGGCATGCTCTACGTGCGCGGTCAGAAAGAGGACTACGACGAGTGGGAGGCACTCGGTAATGAAGGCTGGGGCTATCGGGAGATGTTGCCTTACTTCATAAAATCGGAACACCACGAGACGCTTTCCGGAACCCCTTATCACGGCAAAGGTGGCAACCTTCACATCAGTGCACCGGAAACAGCGGAGTACCCGATGTCCGAAGCTTTCGTAGATGCGGCACGGCAGGCCGGTTTTCCCTGCAACAGCGATTTTAACGGCGCCAACCAGGAAGGCGTGGGCTATTTCCACCTGAACATCAAGAATGGCCGTCGATTCGGTGCCGCCGACGCCTATTTGAAGCCGGCCATGACTCGCCAGAACCTGACTGTATTCACCGACGCACAGGCGAAAAAAGTGGTGTTCGAGGGCAAACGGTCTGTTGCGGTAGAGCTCCGCCACAAGGGCAGAGATCGGGTGTTGCGGGCAAACCGGGAAATCATTCTAAGCGGTGGAGCGATCAACTCGCCCCAGTTGCTTCAGCTTTCCGGCATCGGAGACCGCGACATCCTGGAAAACCTGGGTATTCGGTGCCTGCACGAATTACCGGGAGTGGGTAAGAATCTTCAGGAGCATGTGGACGCCTGCGTCCTGGTCTCAAGCAGGAAGAACAGTGGCTTCACTGCCTCGTTCGGTGGCCTGCTGAAAATGCTCCCGGATACCATCCGATACTTCCTCAGTAAACGGGGCAAGCTCGCTAAATCCATCACCGAGGCTGGCGGTTTTATCAAATCCAGTGACAGCGTTAATCGCCCGGATGTTCAGCTCCACATGCTGCCGCTGCTGTTTGATGATAGCGGTCGGGACCTGAAACTCATGTCCAACCCCGGTTATTCAGTGCATGTCTGTGTGCTGCGGCCGAAGAGCTCAGGCAACGTAACCATAACGTCGGCCGATCCGTTTGCGGCGCCGGAAATCGACTACAACTTCTTTGCCGATCCCGATGACTGCAAAGCCATGGTCGATGGTATCCGCCAGGCCCGCCGGATTCTCGCGGCGAAGGCCTTTGACGATTATCGGGGTGAGGAACTCCACCCGGGTGCAGATCGCCAGTCCGATGAGCAGATCATCGAAAAGGTGAAGGAAAAGGTGGGCCTGGTATACCACCCGGTGGGCACCTGCAAAATGGGAACTGACAGGATGGCGGTCGTGGACCCACAACTCAGGGTGCACGGACTCGAAGGCCTCCGTGTGGTGGACGCGTCCATCATGCCACGGCTGATTAGCGGCAATACCAACGCGCCTACGATTGCCATTGCCGAAAAGGCTGCTGACATGATTCTCGAAAAGGCGGAGGGCTGCGATATCTGATTGTCAGCTTATAAACAAAAGCGAACGTTCGATTGGCGAACCGACTGAGCGCTATTTGAGTGTCCCCTTCGATGCGACTGCAAAAGAACTGATTGAACGTTTATCCTGGTTCGGGCCAATGTAGTGGTTCAATGATTCCGGACACCAACGTAGGTGGTAATATCGCCACCATAA
>OJCB01000145.1_pt1 | contig 30000 bp, 22 predicted proteins | sample 1591501 | NCBI WGS metagenome assembly OJCB01 (sample SAMN05416813, study PRJEB24817) | seawater metagenome | isolation source: Sea water | place: Canada:Atlantic | collected 2013-07 | reverse complement strand
ATTTGGGAAATGGCAGCGACCAGATCGTGGTGGGATGGCGTGCCTTTCATCCGGAAGGCACACCGGGCATCAAGCTCTACAATTCGCTCCAGGCAGATGGTACTGAGTGGGACATGAGAAAAGTGTCAGGTGCGGAACTGGCGGTGGAAGACATCAAGGCCGCCGATCTCAATGGGGACGGCAAAGCGGATATTGTCGCAGCGGCAAGGCAGACCAAGAATTTGAAGATATTCTTCAGAAAGAACTTGATCGAAAATTCACCGGCGGGCGCCCTTTTCTACAAGGACTATGGCCGTTTGCCTCCCACTACGAAAAACCCTCTCATAAAGATCCGTTAATCACTCTGCGTCCGCAGGTTTCGTCGTCATTGGGAAATCGTCAGTCCGAAACGGAGTCAGTGGCAACCCGTCTCTGGAATGCACATTGCAAACAGGATTCGTCGCCCAGGCGTAACGAACCGCCACAGGGGCTGCGACCGCTTCACTTGATACTTCGATGGTGTCGGGTGCCGTAATTTTCGCATCCGCCCATACCCATTTCCGGTCTTCTCCGCAAATTGCGAAACCGTGCACTTCATTCACATCCACGGTCCGAAGACCGCCATCGATGTGATCGAATTTCAAAGTCGCCTTGCCTCCCGCAACCGACAGTTCTTTATATGTCGGGCTCTGTGGCTCAATCCCCTGGATGCCGTAGTCTTTAGCGAGGGCCCAGCGGACCAATCTTGCGGCAACATCGTACTTATTCTTCGGATGAATATCATTCCCCTCTCCGAGATCAATAATCACCGCTTCGCCGGAGTTCGAAAGAGACATCGTTTTCGTCTGTGACTCACGTAACTCAGCCCAGGCACTGTCTCCCGGCTCGTCGACCTCACCCTGGAAATCAGCCAACTGAACCCAGTAAAAAGGAAAATCGCCCTGACCCCATTCGGCGCGCCATTGCTCGATCATGTAGGGAAACAGTTTCGCATATTCCCAGGCACGACCGGCGTTGCTTTCGCCTTGATACCAGATCACGCCTTTCATGCCGTATCCAAGAGTAGGATGTACTACCCCTGCAAAAATATTCCCGGGACGTGCATTGCCTTTCAGTTGCGAATCGGGTGATGAAGGGCCGCGTGGAGGACGTTGCCCTGCCGCTTTTGCCGCTTCTGCTTTTACTTTCCAGGCGGCGAGATCCGCTTCGTATTTTGCTTTGGTTTCTGCGGACTGAAGTAGTTCTTCACGCTTCACCCACTGTTCCATGGTCGCTTTAAATCGAGGATCTTTTTCCAATGATTCACGCCTTACCCAGGCTTCGGCAGCGGACCCTCCCCACGCGTTATTGATCAAACCAACGGGCACATCAAGAATCTCATGAAGATAACGGCCGTAGAAAAAGCCAACGGCGCTAAAACGGGGAATGTTCGTTTGATTGGCAGATTCCCACTGTCCTGCGAAATCATTCTGCAGTTCCTGTGTTCCAACCCGGGGGACAGTGATCAATCGGAGATTCGGGTGATTCGATGCCAGCGTTTCCACTTTGTTCTTCCAGTCCCCGGCAACGGTCATCCCCATGTTCGACTGACCGGAACACATCCAGACTTCGCCAACGAGAACGTCTTTGATCACTCTCTTCGACGAACCCTCAATCGTAAGAACTGCAGGGTCAAAAGTGGCATCAAGCGAATCGAGTTTTACCGTCCATTTTCCATCATCACCTGCTGTCGCTTTTTTTACCTGGTCACCCAGAGTAACCGTGACTTCAGTGCCGGGATTATCCCAGCCCCAGATCGGATTGGCCTGCTTTTGCTGCAGCACCATGTGATCGCCAATAATCGCGGGAATTTTTAGTTGGGCCGAAGCTGAAAGAGGAATCAAACATGCGACTATTGTCGGGATGAGTCTTTTGATGAGGACTGAAATCATGAGCAGACTTTCCTTCGCACTGAGAGAATTGAAAAGTCTGAATTGCTCCGCAATGGCGGAAAACCACACCTATTCAAAATATTCCCCCTGATTCGTAAGATTTATCGCAGGCAAACGCCTAATTACTTCTAATCGTTTAAACGATCCAGCTATGACCGACAAAGCAAGCAACTCGAAATACCCTTCCCTTCTCTCCGACTTCAATCTCGGAGGAATCCCTCTGAAAAACCGGGTGGTGATGGCTCCTCTCACCAGAGCCAGGGCGGGTAGCGAACGAGTTCCCAATGAACTGATGGCAGAGCACTACACTCAGAGATCCTCTGCCGGGATGATCATTGCGGAGGCCACCGTTATTTCTGAACAAGGCCGGGGGTGGATCGATTCACCGGGAATCTATAACGATGAGCAGGAAGCCGGATGGAAGAAAGTCGTAGATGCTTTGCACGCAAAGAGAACTCCGGTTTTTCTTCAGCTTTGGCATTGTGGCCGGGCATCTCACAGCGCTTTTCATGGAGGTGAGCCGGCAGTTTCCGCTTCAGCGATCAAAATCGACGGGGACACCATTCACACCCCCGACGGAAAATTACCCTACGAAACACCACGAGCGCTCGAAACCGATGAAGTGGCATCCGTTGTTCAGGACTATTTGAATGCGGCGAAAAGAGCCAAGAGAGCCGGATTCGATGGCGTGGAGATCCACTCGGCCAATGGCTATCTTCTTGATCAGTTTCTTCAGTCAAAAACAAATCATCGAACGGATCAGTACGGAGGATGTCTGGAAAATCGTTTTCGGTTCCTGCGCGAGGTCATTGAAAATATTCTCACTGTGTTTCCAGCTAACCAAATCGGGGTCAGACTTTCTCCGAATGGAATTTTCAACGACATGGGATCTCCTGATTTCCGGGAGACGTTTACCTTTGCAGCTGAAGAATTAAACAAATTCAAATTGGGGTATCTACATGTCGTCGACGGTCTCGCTTTTGGCTTTCATGAGCAGGGTGAGCCCATGATGATCAGTGAATTTCGGGACGTCACCGAAGGGCCTTTAATGGGCAACTGCGGTTATGATGCCGAAACGGCGGAAGCCGCTATCTCAGGAGGCCACGCCGATATGATCGCTTTTGGACGCCCCTTTCTGAGCAATCCAGATCTGGTGGAACGCTTTGCAAACGACTGGGAATTGAATCCACCCGCTGACGAGAAAACGTGGTCGGCACCCGGAGCGGAAGGCTACACAGATTTCCCATTCCATCCGGATAATACCGATGCTCAGGGGAAAATCTAAGCGGCGGCTTTACTTATTCAAAACGGCGTATCCTGCATTCAGATAGGTGGCATAACTGACCCACAACAGGTACGGAACGAGCAGCAGCGCAGCTACTCGATCCGCTTTCCTGAAATAGTAGATCGTTACAGCGATAGAGATCCACATCCCTGCAATCACGATGAGAGCGGCGTTGATCTGATGGGCTCCGAAAAAGATAGGTGTCCACGCGAGGTTGAGAACCATTTGCATCACAAACCAGGCGATCGCGCTGGTTTTGATCTGGCCCGGAGCGGCACGATGCCAGACTAGAGCTAAAGAAATTCCTATCAAGGCATAGAGAGTTGTCCAGACGGGGCCAAATATCCAATTGGGCGGGTTTCCCGGAGGCTTCTCGAGTGCGACATACCAGGTCTTTATCGACGACAAGGTAAAATATCCACCGGCCCCTCCCAAAAGTTCGACAATAATGATGCAAATTACGATTTTTAGCCAAAGACGCATGGGACACGTTCAATGCTGAACTTCGAACCTTCAACGTTGAAAATTGAGCGTTCAACGTTCACCTTGCCAAGTGACTCTCACCGAACTTGGCTGGAACGAAACTTTCGAGCGGGAATTCAAACCTTTTCATAAAAAGGGCTGGATTCCGGCGCGCTTGATCCGCGATAATAAAATCACTTATGGCGCCCTGACCGATGGCGGAGAGGAATACGAGGTGATCATGAGCGGCAAAGTCTATCATGATGCCCGCTGTGATGCAGAACTACCGGCGGTTGGGGATTGGGTTGCCCTGGAAACTGGAACCGGCGATCTTGATCATGTCATCCGTGCTCGCTTGAATCGACAGACCTGCTTTTCCAGAAAGGCTCCGGGAAAGAGCACCGAGGAGCAGGTGATTGCCGCAAATGTTTCCATCGTCGCGGTGGTCACCGATGCTGGAACCGATTTTAATCTTCGCCGAATGGAGCGTTTCTTTGCCATTATTGGACGGAGCGGTTCAAAAGCGATTGTGTTAGTCAATAAATCGGATCTTTACCCCTGCGAACAGAATCGGGAAGCAGCTGAAGCGATTACGGCAATCGCCCCGGATGCCGACGTCCATATTACCAGTGCCAAGGATGGAACCCAATTGGATCTCATTCATGGCTACCTGGATGCCGGTGTCTCAATCACTTTTGTGGGCTCAAGTGGCGTAGGGAAATCTTCATTGATCAATCAGCTTCTCGGAGAGGAATTCCAATGGGAGGGCGAGGTGAACGAAGTCACTGGGAAGGGCCGGCAAACCACGACAGCACGCGAGCTGATCGTTCTCCCGGAAGGTGGAATCCTGATCGACAACCCGGGCATTCGCGAGGTTCAAATGTGGACGGATGAAACCACACTTCGCGAAAGGTTTCAGGACATCGAGGATCTCGCAGCCCAGTGTAAATTTCATGATTGCAAACACGGATCCGATACCGGCTGCGCCATCCGCTCAGCGGTTGAAGACGGTTCTCTTGGAACTGCCCGGATGGAAGGGTTTCTGAAGCTGGAAGAGGAAATTGAGGAATTGCAAAAACGTCTTAAGAAACGACAGGTCAACGTAGAGCGGCGGGCGAAGCGGGATCACAAGATCAAGGCCCGGAATTTAGCAGACCGCGTGGACTACGACAGAGAGCAGCGACCCGATCGCTGGGTTTCCGATGAAGATTAAAACCTCAAAATTTGCGGTGAGCGCTCCCGACCTCGAAGGGTGTCCACCCTCCGATATGGTGGAGTTTGCTTTCATCGGTCGCTCCAATGTTGGCAAGTCATCACTGATCAACATGCTCACTAATCGCAAGGATCTTGCGATGGTATCGAGCAAGCCGGGACGAACGGCATTGATTAATTTTTTCATAATCAACGGCGAGTGGTGTCTAGTTGATTTACCCGGCTACGGATATGCAAGAGCCCCCAAGGCCCAGCGTCATCGCTTTGAGGATTTCGTGGCAAACTACCTCGCTAACCGGGACAATCTCGCCTGCGTTTTCGTGTTGATTGATTCACGGCTACCGCCTCAGAAAATCGACTTGGAATTCCTCAACTGGTTGGCCGAAGTGGAGATTCGCTTTGTGTTGGTGTTCACGAAAAGTGACAAATCAAAATCAGGCAAAATAAATGCCAACATCGCGGCTTTTTACGAGGCACTCGGCGAATGGGTCGATGGTGAAATTCCGCATGTGCTCACTTCCTCGAAAACGGGAGGTGGCAAGCAGGACGTGCTCGGACACGTTGAGCGGATTTTAAACGAGGAACAAACGTAGAACGAAGCGCTTTATTGCGCTAGTTCCTTCGCTTCACTCTACTTCGCAATTCCTGCGCGAACTCTCTCAAGCGGATGTCGAAATCGGCATCCAGACTTTTGGCCCGAGCCTGACTGATCAAACATTTCCCGCAGGCGCATGGACTTTCATCGGACCAAATCTCTGACGCTGATTCCTGATACCGCTCGAGTTTTGCCAAATCCTTCGCCGGGGGAGATCCGAACATTCTCGTCAACCGTGCCTCAAGCCCCTGGAAATCGATTAAGCGGGTGGGAAGATTATTGAGCAATATCCATCCCGGAGTCAAAAGCATCGCGAGATGATCGCGAGCATCAGCGATCGATTCATCGTATCCCCCACCCTTCTCGCTGAGCATTCCACTGATGCGGTTCACCACATCGAGAATCTTCCCAAGTTGAGTGGAGACTTCCATCGCCACCTCAAAAAGTGTTCCTGTCTTCACCGCAGCCTCCCACTCTTTTGCCGTGCGCGGCTCACCGACAGCACGCATGGCCACGAGTGAAAGCAGATCATCCTTATTCCTACCGGGATCGGACCCAACACTTCCCAGGAGGAATATCTGTTCATTGCTGAGGAATTTCGCCGCTTGTCTCGACTCTTTCCTGACAGGCTGTGGTGGCGATGAAACAGGCTTGGCCGATCCGCCGAAAGCTGCGGCTAGGGATCCGAACCCATCCCTCTCTTTCGACTTGGGCTTGGCCTGTTGCTGGGGAGGTTTGCCCGGGCTCTTTTGCCCACCTTCAAACAAGGCCTGCTCCAGCCGTTTCATCTGCTCAACTTCCACCGTTCGAAACAAACGCGCTACCCCCAACTGATGATGAGTTCCCGCACATTCCGTCGACGGCCACAGTTGCAAGCCGGCGAATCCTTTCCCGGCATCGAACAATCCCGGATATCCAAAAGTGTGGCGATCCAACTCAACTTCCTCTGGCAAATCACCAAAGGACCACGAGCCCAGCCTCTCCTGATGAAATTTCCGGCGGGATACTTTCGAAAAGCGATCTTTTATTCGCGATGCCAGCTTGTCCTGAAGCTCACCCAGGCTCCGTCCTGCGCCTAACACTTTTCCACTATCATCCAGCACTTCATAGCGCATCCACAGATAGACAGGCACCCGGCTCAAATCGATAGCGTCATCCTCGACCTCGAGTCCGTAGTTCTCGCGAATAAAATCAAGCACGGCAGTGAAGAGCAGGCATTCCGCTTCGTAATCTTCCCAGGCCGTAATAAATTCATCAACGACTTCACGGTTCGAAGGAAGCAGAGTTCGCAAAGATTTATCCAGAGCCCGGAACATCACGCCCACTTTCTCGGGCAGACACCCAAAGACTAACCAATCCCCAAACCAAACCGGCAGGTGCGGCAGATCTGCCAGTGGTATCTGCACTGTGAGTCCATCCGCCTCGTCCGAAGGATTGTGAACATAGCTCAGCGAATAAACACTCTCTCCGTCGGGTGAAGTGATCTCGTCAGGGTAATCATCGAAGGAAACCGCCTCAGTTAAAGGAACGATGCAGTCCTCCATTGTCAGCCGCAGTTTACCGCCCTCCTGCACCGCGGCCCACTTCTCAAAATCCTTCTGTGTGCAAATATCCCGGGGCAATCGATCCTCGTAAAAGACGACCACGTTCGGTGGATGGACCAGCCCTCCGAAGCGGCGCAATTTGTGTTCCAGGCGTTCGGCCGCTTTCAACGTCTCCCAGTTGTCTTGCAGCAATGTCAGGGGAGCATTGGTATTCCCATTGACCAGAGCTTCGAGGATAAATATCTCACGCGCTTTTGCCGCATCGATCCGCCCGTAGTGGATCCGCCGTTTTTCAATCAGTGGAAGTCCAAATGCGATGACGGATTCCTCCCCGTAAACTGCTCCCTGCTCCGCCACCCAATGAGGATTGCTGTAACGGTAGCGGCAAAGGTGCGGTGCCACTTTCTCGAACCACGACGGATCAAACATCGCCCCGTTTCGCGCATACAACTTTGCCGTTTCGACTCGCTCGAATGCCATCACCCACGCAGGCGACGCTCCAAATATTCCCGATCCGGGAAAGAGGAAGAAAACGGTATTGCCTGCTCCTTTGTATCCCTGCTTCTTCCCCTGGTGCAATCCAATGTGAGACGGTATTGATGCGAGAACCGCCCGGTGAAGGGGTTCCGAATAGGTGTCCTCCGGGTCGGTGAGATGGCCCTTCGGAAACTTCCACCGCAGATCACGGAGAGAATCCCTAAGCTCGCGATGAAGATTCATCCACTCCTGAGCCCTACGGTAATTGAGAAAATTCTTCTGACAAAAACGCCGCAACTCGTTCCCTGAATTTCTGCGGGCTTTCTGAAGGGCAAACCAAAGCCGCAGCCAGCCGGTAAAATCGGATCGATTGTCGCGAAACTTTGCGTGCGCCTCGTCCGCAAGCTGTTGCTTGTCACGAGGTCGCTCTTTCGGATCCTGCACGGTCAATGCGCTGGCAACAACAAGTCCCTCGATCAAACATCCTTCATCATACGCTGCGATGAGTATCCTCCCGACTCGCGGGTCCAGAGGTAGCCGTGCTAAAATCCTGCCAATCTCAGTTAGACCGGATCGCCTTCCCTTTTTTTCGATCGCCCCGATTTCTTCAAGCGTGCTGTAAGCTTCATGAACCCGCTTCGCCTGAGGCGTATCAACAAACGGGAATTCCAGAGGATCACCGAGACCAAGGTGCTCCATTTGCAATACAACGCCCGCGAGATTGGATCGCAAAATTTCGGGATCGGTGTAGTCAGGTCTTTCTTCAAAATCCTCCTCGTCATACAAGCGGACGCAAATCCCTTCACTGACACGGCCACAACGCCCTCTTCTCTGCCGGGCACTCGCCTTGGAAACTTCCTCAATTTGAAGACGCTGAACTCCTGATCGCGGATCATACCGGCTCATTCGCGCAATCCCTGAATCCACTACCGAACGAATGTCAGGAATGGTCAGGGAAGTTTCAGCCACATTCGTTGCGAGAATCACCCGCCGACGGTTTTTCATCGGACGAAAAACCGCCTGCTGGTCTTTTCCGGCCTGCCTTGCAAAAAGCGGAAGCACCACCGTGTTGGGAAACCTTTTTCCATCCAGCAAATCGAAAGCATCCCTGATCTCTCTTTCTCCCGGAAGGAAAACGAGCGTATCTCCCAGTGGATCGTCAGCTCCCAGTTCTTCGATTGCCCGGGCCACGTGATTGGCGATCGGCTCCCGGTCATGAAGCGCGGGAAGATACCTGTCCTCTACGGGAAAGGCGCGACCTTCGACCGAAACCACCGGAGCTCCTTCAAAAAAGTCAGCGAAGGTTTCCGCATCGATTGTTGCCGAGGAAATAATGATCTTGAGATCTTTCCTTCTCGGCAAAAGACGATGCAAATAGCCCAGAATAAAATCGATATTCAGAGAGCGCTCATGGGCTTCATCAATGATCAAGGTGTCATACTGCCGAAGCTCAGGATCCCCTCTTGTCTCCGCGAGCAGAATCCCATCGGTCATGAACTTCACCGAGGTCAGTTCCGAATCTGTCCGATCATCGAAGCGGATCTGGTATCCCACCTCCTTACCAAGGTTCACCTGGAGCTCTTCAGCGACCCGTGATGCAACCGAAGTCGCGGCGATTCGCCGCGGCTGAGTACACCCGATCCGCCCTTTCCTGTTTTTGACGTCTCCCCGTCCGAGCTCGAGCGCAATCTTTGGCAACTGGGTGGTTTTCCCGGAACCCGTGTCTCCGCACACAATCACGACCTGGTGATTTTTGACCGCGTCGCTAATGATCTCACGATGACGCGAGACCGGCAGACTTTCTGGGAAAGAGATTTTCAACTTGGGAACCCTTCGGGGAGAAGTTATCCCTTTCAAGTATTCAGTTTTCGGCCTTTAATTCCTCCATGCTGAAGGTGGAGAAATTCAAATACACAATCTGGGCTGCAGATACCGAGCGCATTGTGGCGTTTTACACCGAAGTTTTCGGGGCGGAAACGTCGAAGCAGAATCCGCATATCACCGAATTGGAAATTGCAGGAGGACTTCTTTCGATCCACGGAGGAGGCGAAGGCAAGACCACCTGGACCGGTCTGACATTTCAGGTGCCCGATGTCGTCGAAGGCGCCCGATTGATCCGGGAGGCCGGAGGAAAATGCGAGCGTGAACCGCAACCGGAAGACGGCGAGCCTCCTCATCTCGCCATGTGTGAGGATACTGAAGGAAATCAGATCATGCTCAGCAGAGACCGGAGTAAATAGGGGCTCCTCGTTGATCGTTCCCGTCCTGAGAGGACAAAAAGCTCTCTTATTCGACGGGCATCGTGCAGTTGCAGTGGGGAGTATCGCAGCCCCAATGAGCAGTCTTCTTCTCCCGATCGACTCGTCTCATCATCTTCACTCTGCAATCCGGACAAGTCGGTATGGACCATTCTGCCTGTCCGAGGACAAATTTCATCAGGTCATTTGCCTTGTCCCTGCCCAAATCCTGCATCCCTTCGATAAATTGCTTTCCATCGATCAGGCGCAGTTGATGAGCACGTTTGAATTCACTCAGGCATTTGTCTTCAAAGGTTCCACTTGATACAAAAATGAAATTATTGGCTCCCACATCCTCTGCAAACCGGTGAAACTCCTTAACCTGCTCAGCAGTAATGCTATCTTTTTGCCGGCGGCATCTTACTGCAATTTTTTTTGCAGAATCATTCCCGATCTTCAACTGAAGATTGATCTCCCCATCCGGCCCCTGATTGAGCTCTGTTGCCTGATAGCCCGCCTCGGAAAACACTTTCGCACATAGCGTCTCAAACAAGCGCCAATCAAGCGATTGCAGGAAATCCAATTTCCACGGAGGGAGCTCTAAAAGCGACATTATGAAAATTATAACCTAAATGCCCTTCACGCAATCAGAAGTTTAACTTCTCTTCGTTATTAAGCGCCGGTTTTTCCACCCCCGAATGATCAGAAAAAGCAGCAATCCAGCGGGCCCGAGCATGAAAGTGAGAATCATCGGAATAATGATCAAGTAGTGATTGATCTCCTCTTTCTTTGCAGTGTTAAGAATCCAGCATCCAATGAAAAAGTCGAAGGCAAGATAATGAATCCAGCCAGCCAACAAGGCCCAGTCATTCTGAAAGAGGCTCCCCACTTCTTTCAGTGAGGAAAAACCGCCGCCCTCGACTGAGCCGGCTAGTGAGAGGCAGATCAGGTAAACCAGGCCAAGAATGACAGGAAGAGCATACCGAACAACTCGAAAAGCTTTCGGTAAGCATCGAGCTCCACAGATCAAAAAAATCCAGGCAAGACCAGCGAGACCGCTGGTAAGGGAGAAAATGGTTTCAGGTGTCATCAGTGTTCAGGATAGATTGAATCCGAATGCTTAAAAGCATGGATTGTCTTTGCCTTATGACTTTGCGCCATGTTTTCTTCTCGCTATCAGTGCAGCAGCTTCGAATAATCCGCATGATGAATTTTAAACTTTGGCTTGCTGCTCTTTTACTACAATTCCCGGCGTTTCCGCTCATGGCGCAGGATCAATCGCCCCTGGAAAGAGCCATGTCCCCGCCGTCGAATTTTGAAAACGACTTCGGCGATTTCAAGAGTGTTCTCGAATTCAAGGACGGAAAGAAAGTGACTACTGCGGCGGACTGGGAAAAGAGACGTGCAGAAATTCTGACCGAATGGACAGGCCTTCTCGGAGAATGGCCTGCGCTCATTACCGATCCGGAGATCGAGATCCTATCGACCGAAAAGCGGGAGGGCTTCACCGAAAAGAAAATTCGCTTTGAATGGATCCCCGGGGAAAAGACCCACGGATACCTCTTAATTCCCGACTTAGCGAAACCAGACAATGCAACTCCGGCCGTAATTACCGTGTATTACGAACCCGAGACTGCGATTGGCCGGGGAAAAGAAGAACGCGACTTTGCCCTTCAACTGACAAAGAAAGGATTCGTGACCTTGTCGATCGGGACCACCCTCACCACCGAAGCAAAGACCTATTCACTTCACTGGCCGTCGATCGATGACGCCAAAGTGCAACCGCTATCCATGCTCGGCTGCGCTGCAGCAAACGCCTGGCACGTCCTCGCCGCTCAACGCGAAGTCGACTCCTCCCGCATTGGAATTACGGGCCATTCCTACGGAGGAAAATGGGCGCTCTTTGCCGGCTGCCTTTTCGATAAATTCGCTGCCGTTGCTGTTTCGGATCCGGGAATCGTTTTCGACGACCGCCCCAGTGTGAATTACTGGGAACCCTGGTATCTGGGCTGGCATCCCAAACCGTGGAGAAAACGCGGGCTTATTACGGAAGAAAACCCAGCCCGTGGGCTTTACCCGGAATTAGTCGCCGATGGTCACGACCTCCACGAACTTCATGCCCTTCTCGCGCCGCGACCTTTCCTTGTGTCCGGAGGTGCGGAAGACCCGCCTGCCCAATGGAAAGCTCTGAATCACCTTGTTCGGATCAACTCCCTTCTCGGCTACGAAAACCGTGTCGCCATGACCAACCGGCCCGATCACTCACCGAATCCGGAATCCAATGCCGTAATCTACGGGTTCTTCGAACATTTTCTCATGACCAAAGATTGAGAAATCCCTCGACGAATTCTGCAACCCGCCGTTGTCTGCGCTGTTCAAACTCTATTCATGCCTGTTTTCATTCTCGCCATTTTTCTCAGTGCCTTCCTGCTGTTCCAGGTTCAGCCGATCATCGCCCGCTTTATCCTACCCTGGTATGGAGGAAGCCCTGCTGTCTGGACGACCTGCATGCTCTTCTTTCAGATCGGCCTGTTAGCGGGATACGCCTATGCCCACGTCCTTGTTTCGCTCTTTAGAAAAAGCCCGAAGATTCAAGCTGCGGTTCACCTCTTTGCTCTACTCTGCGCCTGTGCTTTGCTACCGATAGCTCCGCCGGAAAGCCTTCGCCCGACCGGGACTGAGGGAACGCCGGCTCTGGGAATCGTGAAACTGCTCTTCTTCACCGTTGGTCTCCCCTATCTCACGATAGCCGCTTCAGGTCCGCTCTTGCAGCACTGGTTCAGCGAAACTTTTCCCGGCAAATCTCCCTACCGATTGTATGCCGTTTCCAATTTTGGTTCGCTCCTCGGGCTACTGAGTTATCCTTTTGTTTTCGAACCCATTTTTCGACTGGCCACTCAGACATGGATTTGGTCGGGAACTTTCCTTGTTTACACCGTTCTCGCGATTTTATGCGGCTACGTTCTTTTGCGAAAAGGCAGCGCTACCGCCCATGATTCAAAAAAGGAAGAAGAATCCCTGACTCCTCCTCTGTTTTCCGCCCGAATTCTCTGGGTGACTTTCGCCGCCTGTGGCTCCGTTCTCCTGATTGCTCTCACCAGCCAAATGTGTCAGGACGTTGCTGTGGTTCCGTTTCTCTGGGTGCTGCCACTGGCGCTTTATCTCATCACTTTTATCATCAGCTTCGATCACTCACGCTGGTACTACAGGCCGGTCTGGATTCCTCTCGCGGCACTCTCAATTTACGCGCTGGTCTATTTGATGAATCAGCAATTCGCAGATGAAGAGGTCTACATCGGTCTGCAGATTTTGATTTATTCAATGACCCTGTTTACCACCTGCATGATTTGCCACGGGGAAATGGTCCGCCTGAAACCGCATCCACGATTTTTGACATCTTTCTACCTCTCGGTTTCCTTTGGCGGAGCACTTGGAGGGCTCTTCGTCAGCCAGGTCGCACCCCGAATTTTCGACGGCTACTGGGAAGTTCACTTCATTCTGCTGCTGGTCGTTCTCTTAACCGCATTTCAGCTTTTTCGATCTTACCGCACGGGCCTCTGGAAAGTCGCCACCGCCTGTGTTGCCGTCATTGCCCTGTTTTTCCTGAGTTCCGGCCTGCTTCGTCATTACAATGATCTGCGTGATGGTTCGATTGACGTGCGTCGCGGATTCTACGGGGTGCTGCGGGTCTACCAAGGAAACGTAGATACGGAAGATGTATACCGCTCACTCTATCACGGTCGGATCAGTCATGGCCGCCAGTATTTAGACGATCAATATCGGGATCTCGCCACCACCTATTACGGGGAAAACAGCGGAGTCGGTGCCCTCTTCCAGTTTCATCCAAACCGAATTGATGATGATGCGAAGAAGCCCATGCATGTGGGTGTCGTTGGCCTGGGAATCGGAACGCTCGCTACTCACATGCAGGAGAATGATGCGATTCGCTTTTATGAAATCAACTCTCAGGTTGAAGACGTCGCCCGCGGCTACTTCTCCTATCTGGCTGACTGCAAAGGCGATGTGGAAGTAGTTCTCGGTGATGGCCGGATCTCCATGGAAAATGAACTCAAAGCTGAGCAGCCGCAGAAATTCGATGCGCTTTTCGTCGACGCATTCAGTGGTGATTCGATCCCCATCCACCTGCTCACCCGCGAAGCCTTTGATATTTACTTTCAGCATCTCAACCCGGACGGGGTTCTGGTCGTACACATCACGAATCTGCACCTCAATCTGAGTGATCCGGTTCGACGGCTTTCGGATCATTTTGGATACACGGCCGTGCGGGTCATCGAGGACCCGGACTATGACGTCGTCTTTCATTCCTATTACTCCGAATGGGTTCTCATCACGAGAAATGAGGAATTCTTATCCACTCTCGATCAGAAAAGGCTCACCACAGAGTGGGACACCCGCGAGCCCGAGGATCTCTTTTGGACTGACGATTACAGCAATTTGCTCGACGTGATTGAGTAGCTGAAAGCTTGCAAAGCCTTCCAATCACGCCAGTTGACGTTTTGCTGCAGGTTCCCTAAAATGGAGAGTCAGAAACCCGCCGAAGACCAGCACTATGATACGTTTACCTGGAGAAATTGCTAAAGACCTCTGTGATTCCCACCTTAAGCCCGGACGCCGCGACTTTTTGCGCGTCGGTGGAGCAGGTATGCTGGGGATGACGCTGAATAACGTTTTCGCGGCGCAGAATGCGAGCGCAGCTTCTGAACTGGTGGGACGCCCCGGTTGGGGAAAAGCTAAATCGGTCATCATGGTTTACCTGCAGGGTGGACCGAGTCACCTCGATCTCTGGGACCCCAAGCCCGATGCCCCTGACAATGTGCGTTCCATTTTTAAACCGATCAATACCAAGGTCGACGGCCTGCAATACACGGAACTCCTTCCGAAACTGGCCAAGGTGAATGACAAATTCACAACGATCAATTCGATGAGCTACACGCCCAACGGATTGTTCAACCACACCGCCGCGATCTACCAGATCATGACCGGTTACACCACGGACAAGGTGAGTCCTTCCGGTCAGCTGGAACCCCCTTCCCCGAAAGATTTCCCGAACTTCGGGTCTCAGATCATCCGTCTCAAGCCAAACGACGAACCAATGCTTCCCTTCGTGGTGATGCCCCGTCCGCTTCAGGAATCTAACGTGATCAACAAAGGCGGCACTGCCGGCTTCCTCGGAAAAGCCTTCGATCCGTATTATCTTTTCCCTGACGGCGATGACATGGACATGACGAAAATGTCCAACATCAAGGTCGATGACCTTCAACTTCGCCCTGACGTTTTCTCGCTGCGACTCCAGCGCCGCGCCAAGTTGCGCAATGCCCTGAGCCAGCAAATGCCGATCATCGACAAAGCCGTCGAGAGTCACAATCTGGATGAGTATTACGACAAGGCGCTCAACCTGATAATTTCAGGCAGAGCTCGCGATGCTTTCAATCTCGAAGCAGAAACGGATGCACTCCGCGATCGCTATGGCCGGAATACTTTTGGTCAAAGCTGCCTCCTTGCTCGTCGTCTCGTCGAAGCCGGTACCAAGGTGGTCGAAGTGATCTGGCCGAAGGTGGCCAACTCCAACGAGCACAGTTGGGATCAGCACAGCGGACTTCCTGACCGGATTAAAAACAAGTCAGCACCGATGCTCGACTCCGGTTTGTCGGCTCTTTTCGATGATCTCGATTCCCGCGGCCTGCTCGACGAAACACTCGTCGTGGCCATCGGTGAGTTTGGACGCAGTCCGGAAAAGGGAATTTCCACCAGCGGCAACAACAACAGCGCCGACGGTCGGGATCACTGGCCGTATTGTTACACCTCCGTTATCGGCGGTGCCGGCATCAAGCGCGGTTATGTCCACGGTAAATCCGATGCCACCGGCTCAGCGCCAGTCGATGCACCGGTTCATCCGTCCGAGATTCTCGCGACGATTTACCATTCCATGGGAATCGACCCGCAGACCATAGTTTTCAATCACCTCAATCAACCGAGGGAATTGGTAAACGCGCATATGGTCGAGACGCTCTTTGCGTAGCGAAATTGGGAACAATTTCGTCGATCTATCCCCGGCTAGCGCTTTCAAGTAAACTGGCCTGCAAGACCGACACGTTCGGAAACGTGTCCGCACGCTCGAGCGGCATCAATCCTTCGACCAATCGGCCGTCGAGGAAACATCCGCGCGCACGAATTGCAGCACGATCGGATTCTTCCTTTCCGGATCTGCCGACTCAAGCGGCCTCGTCGTTCCCAGCAACATGTAACGTCCGTCCTGCATCGTCAGCTGAGTCGTAATTCTCATGGTGTAAAAAGTTGGCATGTTGGTCATGAATCGCGGGTCCTCGATTTTACGATGCCAGTGGTTCACCTCTTCCAGCTTCACAATTTCCGGTGCGAGATTCAAATCCACGGTGATGTTGTCTGCTCCGAGTACTGGATCCACTTCCAGAGTCGTTCCCAGGTTCCGGGTTTCAAACGCTGTCGGAGTCACTGCGGTCATCGGCGCTTCGGCTCCGTCCTTTAACACAACCTTATTGGGAATCTCTGCGGGATCATACTCCGTCGGATAAATGTACTCTTCGATCGACTCCGTTTTTGCCCGTTGTCCGGATCGACTTGTCACAGTAGCGGAGTCAATAATCTCCGCCCGCCCCGCTTTGATCCATTCCTGCGCTTCCTTGCGGAGTTCCGTGCCATCCGAATCCATCCGGTTTTCAAAAAGCCATGTGCTGAATTCCTTGTGATCGACTTCGATGAACTCCATGTGGATGTGCATGAGTTTTTCAGCACTAGACCGCATTGCATCCAAAAGAATCTCCACTTTTTCGATTTCCTTAGGACCATTGGTCACCTTCAGTTTGAGCGTTTTCGGATTAAAAACTGCGCTGGCTCCCTCGCCGAAAATAATCCCGGTATTAGTCATCAGATCTTGAACCGTTTCCCGGCCTCTGACTTTGCTAGAAGCGGACTCCGGTTCAGGCTCTGCAAAGGGATCGGCCGCGCCCCCCGCAGCCGGTCGGTTGAAATTTGGTAGACCGGTGAGCAGTTGCGGTGGAACCGAATAAATATTGGTGATCAAGGACGATTTTTCCTGCCCTAAGACAGAAAATCCAAAAACAGACAGGATAAACACCTGACAAACAACTCTACTAAATACATTCATATCGAAATGGGAAAGGGATTCACTTTATACGACCATAGGGTTGGTCGGAGTCCTGGATATTCGGTAATTCTACAAGGTCCGCCCGGAGAAACTGCAGGATGATCGGTTTCTTCCTGGACTCCACCGCCGGTTTCAATGGACGGGAGGTTCCGAGAAATGAATACTGACCTTTGATCACTGTCGATTGAGTGGTGACCTTCATCGTATTGAATGTCGGCATCGTTATCGTGAAGATTGGTTCCCCGTTCTTCTCATCCGGCGGCCAGTGTGTTTCGCCGCCTTCTTTGACAATTTCCGGAGCGAGATTTATATCGATGGTCCAATCATCCGCTCCCAGAACAGGATCCAATTCGAAGGTGGTTCCAACTTTCCGGGTTTCAAACGCAGTGGCATTCCCTGCTGTTAATGGTGCTCTCGCTTCCGGACCTTCCAACAAGACATCATTGGGAATTTCAGGCGGATCCCCCTCGGTCGGGTAAATCACTTCGTGAATCGATTCTACCTTTGCCCGTTGTCCGGACCGGGCAGCGACCATGGCGGTTTCGATGACCGTCCCTTCACCCGACTTTATCCATTTCTGTGCCTGCTGGCGGAGTTTCCTACCTCCATCGGAAAGTGAATTTTCGAACATCCAGTCATGATAAAGCGAGGACTCAATCTCGATGTATTCGATGAGGGCATAAATTTGTCTTTCAACACAATAACACCCGGAGAATATATATGCTTCAACCAGTTCGAGTTGATCGCCTGTGTTCACAACCGTAAGCAACTGCCTTCCCCGATTGTATTTCGCGGACGTTCCTTTTTCGAAAAGAATACCTGCGCGCTCGAGTTGCTCCTGAACGGAGAATTCTTCAAAAAGTCGATGCTTCTTAAACGGGTCGGTCGCATTCCCGGAGAAAACGCCCGGCGGCAGCTTGAATACGGCCGTCTGAAGTTTCTCCTCCTGAGCCTGAGACAATGGGCTTGAAATCAAGGCAGCAAAAATCACAGGGAGAATGTTCAACCAATGCCTGCTTTTGTTCATCGTTCCTATCATGCCATCTTGTCCGAATTTCGACCAGCCCATTTCACAAGCGGTCTATTTCAAAGCCACGCCAACACTCTTTCTTACTTTCTTTCTTTTTTTCAGAACGGGCCGATAAACATCCGCTCTCACAAAATTCAACAAGAGAGGTCGCTTTCGCGATTCGAGCAACGGCTCGACCGGCTTCGTGGTCCCCAGAAAACAATACCTTTCACTGATCGTTGTAATCTGAGTTCTGACAGCCATCAGGTGGAAGATCGGCTGGGATTTGATATGAAAAGGATCTCCCACTCCTTCAGGCGGCCAATGGATATAGCCATTCAAGCTCGTAAACTGCGGTCCAAGATTCAGATCGATCGTCCAATCGTCAGCACCGAGCACTGGATCCACTTCCAGGGTAACTCCCAGATTTCTCGTCCCAAATGAACTCGACATGCTTGGCGTAATCGGAGACTTTGTTTCCTTTCCTTCAAGATGAAGCTGATTGGGAATTTCCGGCGTACCCGGTTCTCCCGGATAAATAAATTCACTTACCGACTCGGTTTTCGCCCTCTGTCCGGACCGGGCGCAGATCACGACGGTTTCCACGACTGTGGCCTCGCCAGCTTTCAGCCACTCCTGCGTCTGGAGCCGCAGCCAGTGTCCAGCATTGCTCAATCGATTCTCAAACATCCAATTGTGATAGAGCGCTGCCTCCACCTCGATGGTTTCGTAACAAATTGAAATTTCCCTCGTAGTCCCGCCGCATCCATCAATCCCCAGGTAGATCTCAATCAACTCAAGTTGCTCATCAGTATTGACAACGACCAGGCGCGAGCCAATCGGATGGTAGGTCGCCGAAGCCCCTTTCGGAAAAGAAACACCAACTCTTTCGAGCACCTCCTGTGGATCGGCAAAATCTCCATTCGAGGCAGTCATCGAAGGATCTACCACAGGACTGGCAAAAGGATCAGCGGATGCACTGCCATCCCTCTCAGTTGGCCAAATCTCAACAAACCCGGGCGGCACCACGTAGGTTTCGGTGAACAATTCTGATCCCCCCTCAACCGTAGTTTCTTCCTGCGCCAAGACCCCAGGCTCAAAAAGGAATCCGGAAAACACTGACAGACAAAAAACGGGAAAGAGTTTTTTACCGAAGATCAGGTTACGCATCGCCCTCAAACTGCCATGGTTTTTGAAAAGGGACCAGCAGTTTTCGAAACCCGGAAAAGTCGCGTTCTCCGTATTCCTACAAGCCCTGCACAAATTTTACCGCCGCATCCAACAATTCCTGACACACCGGTAACTCAGGATCTGAATAGGCTTTCATCTGAGACGCATTGTCCATCTCCGCCTCTTTCAAGACATGATTCATTCCTTCCACGATCACCACCGTCGCGTCTTTGGCATTCTTCTTCAGCGCGAGCGCTGCCGACTCCGGAACCTGAACGTCGCTTGTTCCCTGGAGAATTAATACAGGCACATCCACTTTCGCGATTTCCGCCGACGGGTCATAAGCAAACCAGGAAATCAGATAGGGTTGAACACTTGGCCGGTAAAGGCTGTTCAAGGCAGCCGGAACTTCATCATTCATTTCCCCTTTAGTGAGTGAACTCAGAACGTCGTCGGACTGCTTTTTAAGTTGGGGCGTGAGCTTTCCCGCCAACTGTTCCTCCAGAATCTCATTCGCAGGACGCGCCGGCCCCGCTACCGAAATGAATCCGGCGGCTCCCGATTTCATCACCGCAATCATCCCGATCAGGGAACCCTCGCTGTGACCAAGGATGACGACCTTGGAGAACCCGCGTTTCTTCAATTCCGCCGCCCAGGCAGCGCAATCCTCGACATAGTTTTCAAAACGCAAATCGACCTCTTTCATTCCGGCAGCCTGACTGGCGGCGATCCCCCTCTTGTCGATTCGAAGAGAAGCGATTCCCTTTTTACTCAAGTGGTCGGCAATGTATTTCAAACTGTTGTTCGCTCCAGGGATCACAGGAGAATTTCCGTCACGATCAGTCGGACCCGATCCAGGATGAATCAGCACAACATGCGAATTTTTCTCCGGCGCTCCTTCCAGTGTTCCAAAAAGACGCCCTGACTCCGTCTCCAGCGAAATTTCCGTTGCGCCAACCAGTGGCACGAGAACAAGGGCGAATAGCAATGCTATTATCTTCTTCATAGATTTACTCCTTCCGATTTGTTGGGATCATTTTTCCAAACCATCCAGGAATAGACGGTGGTAACTCCCACCAGAATCCCGACTCCTCCGAGAATCACCCAGATCAAATATTTCTCTCCCCCGGGAATCCATCCACCAATCAGAAACCCGAGCCCTGTTAAAGCGAAAAGCTTTCCTCCCAGCCGATGGGTTTTGTTCCAGGACAGCTCACTGCTCAAAGTCCACGGGGTTCGTATTCCCATGACATAATTGCTGCGAATCTTCCCCAGATAGTTTCCGATCACGATAAAAAGCCCCCCAACAGCGGTCGCGATCACTGGAGTCATTGGGAAATTCATTCCCTGAGCTGTCGCAACAATACCTGCTTGCGCACAGAGCATCACTACTGCTGCCCCGACAATGACGGCACAATAGGCCTTGGAGTCCCTGAGTTTTTTCCCGAGCCGTGGCTCAAAAAGCGGAACCAGGGCAAAGGCCAGAAGCTGTAAAATCGTCGCGGCAGGCACTATCCAGAGACCTCCCTTTCCTGCCCATCCGTCGACTTCGCCTTTGGCATTCCAGTGAATCGGAACTTTTGCTCCTTCCTCAACCTGCACGTGTGCCCAGATCGCCCCAATTATCATCGCGAGAATGATTCCTACGGAAACAATGATCGCCTTTTTAAAATGGGTTACTTCTTTCATTTTGTTTTCCCTTTCTGGTTCAGCTTTTCTTTTTCGGAATTTAGATCAAATGCCTTCATCAGCCCCCACATTGCCTCTTCCAGCAAAGTCACATTCAAGCAGTAGTTGATGGTGGTCCCATCCCTGGAGCCCTCAATGAGATCGGCCTCTTTCAAGACCGAAAAATGTCGTGACAGCGTGGGTTTTGCCTGTGGGAAATGTTCCGCCAGCTCACCGGCGGACATATCCCGCTCCCGCAAGAGTTCCAAAATTTTCCTCCGTGTTGGATCGGCCAGTGCTTTGTATACCTGATTCAAATTATTATTTAGCAATATAGCTAATTATATATTTAGCTAATTAACGAAATGATGCAAGTGAATTTCATTTTAATTGATTCCCCCCCGATGAGACCGGGTTAAGAACCCCAATCTTCGGCCACTGCATTCCTGTAGTTCATCAAGTCGTTGCTTGATTCAGTATATGATGTGTTTATGATAGAAAACAGGCTCGTCTTCAATCGGTCGGCCTTTCAATCTCCTATCCCCTCCTTTCTCTATGAAACTCCTCCACGGAATTTCTGCCGCGGTCATTTCTTGCCTTCTTTTGACAAGTATTTCTGTAGCAGAACCTGACCAACTCTCCGCAAAACGCAGAATCCTCAAGCCTGCTGGAAACTGCATCAATCCATTTTGCCACTCGAAACACCAGAATCCGGAAAAATCTTGTGAGCCTCTCGCACCCGACGTTCTCGATGTTTCTATCGTGGGAAACGAAGAAGAAACCGAAACCGGCGAACTAGAAATCAAGCTCGTCGTTAAACCCAGCTCGTTTGCGACGGTGGAACTGGTCACTCCAAACAGCCCGCGGCTCCAGGGTGTAGCCGCTGCCAGAGGAGTTCGGCTCGAAAAGGGAGCTCTTCAAGCAAACGAGTATCAGCTCAGCTACGCGAAGGAAAAGAATCGTAGAGAGAATCTTTCCTTCACGGTGAATCTTCGAAATGAAAACGGTGACCTGCTGGCCAATGTCACCAAAGTGATCAAGATCAACGAGGAGGTCGTCGAAGAGGGCTCCCCGGATGAACGAGTTCCGGTTGTGATCGAAGCCGGTGGTCGTCGCCTTGTCGAATACATGACCCGCTCTGCAGCTGCTGCGCGCGGACTGACTCCGACAGAGCCCCAGGCTGCCCCGGCCGCTGCTCCTGCGAACGAAGAGGATACTCAGGAAGAGGAGGACGCACGATGAGAATTCTCAGCGCGATCCTTGTTCTTACCTTCACGGCTCAGGCAGCTTTTGCTGACTGGACCGCTTCAGGAATATTCCGCTACACCGACCGGACCTATCAGCAATCCGGGTTTACCGGTACGACACCCCTTCCCTGCCGGGAAGTGGACGTCGAAGTTTATGATGTCAACAGCCTGGCCGTTTTGGCCTCCGGCGCGACAGATGGCAGCGGGGCATTCAGCTTTGTCGTTTCTGACAGTGCAACCCGAACCGTAGCCGTCCGCGTTCTTGCCAGCACGGACCAGACCCCAACACTGGATTACTCCATGGTGGATGATGTCAATGGCAACGCGGTCTACACCTATCACGACGCGTCTACGGATGTTGCGAGCCACGGATCGACGACAAATGTAAATTTCGGCACCATGACGATGCCGGCATCCATCGGTCTGGTGGCTTCAACGGATTGGTCTTCCCAGATTTTCAATACCCTGGATCTCTGTATTCGGGTCGCTGACTGGATCGCTTCTGTTGACGGCTCGCGTCCGGCCATCGGCTGTTTTGTGGGATGGAATCCGACTCAGGGTCGCGGCGGTTCTTTCTACAACGGCGGAGCGAATAAATTCAGTCTCAGCGATGATGACGGTTACGACGACCCGAACATTCTTCACGAACTCGGGCACTACGTGGAAGACGAATTCGGCCGCAGCAGGAACACAGGCGGTTCGCACAGTATTAGCGACGACGATCAGGATCCGCGACTCTCCTGGAGTGAGGGATTCGCTACTTATGTCAGCGGAGCAACTCTGGAGTTCGGCAGCCTTCTTTTTCCCAATGTTTACATTGATCGGGACAGCTTCGGCACATCGGGAGGAGGAGGCTTTGGATACGATTTTGAATTTCCCCAGAACGGAGGAGGAACCAATGAAGGGGCAGTTCAGGCTGCACTTTGGGATCTTTTGGATTCCTCGGCGTCCCTCGATACAAATGTGGGGCTGGATGATGATGCCCTCAGCGGACTTGGTGATGAAGTCTGGGATGTACTCGAGGAAATGCGAGTCCGCCAGACGCCAACAACCAGCATGGAAGACTTCTGGGATATTTGGAGAGATCTCGGCAATGGATCAGAACCTGCTGTCCAGACTGTTTTTGCCGCACACCAAATTGATTACCAAACGGATCCATTTGAGCCAAACGATTTACGCTCTCAGGCTACGACTCTTACGGGCACCTATGCAGAAAACACCTTCTATCGCAGTGGCTCCAACCCTGGAGGAGACGAAGACTGGTTTAAGTTTACCGCAACCGCCGGAACCTATTATCGTGTGGAAATCAACGGGAGCGCAAACCAGATTTTTAGCCGGCCCGATCCGGAAATCTGGTTGATCGACACAGATGGAAACTCGGTTCTGGCCTTCAGCGATGACCCGCATGATACGACCCTGAACCTTGCAAACCAAAGCAACAACATGAATGAGACCGTGCCTGAGATTATCTGGCAGGCCCCGGTTAGCGGAACCTATTATGTGTATTGCCGTCACTCTTCCTACGACCTGAACCGGGACGGCCGATACGGAACATACAAGATCCGCGTAACGGCCAGCAGTGCACCGACACCTATCGTCACGAGTGTAGCCGAACAGAGAATGCTTCCGGGCCAGTCTTATGATGTCCTTATTACCGGAGACCATTTTTCCCAAACGGCAAATGTCACGACCTCATCCGGAAACGTCACCGTCACTGATGTTCGCGTCATCTCCAGTTCAGGACTGGTTGCGACTTTCAATGTGGCAGGAGCAGCGGCTAACGGAACATTCAACGTCACGATCCGGCACGACTTCTACAAGCGCCTTTGAGATCAGCAATGCCGCACAGCCTCCATTGATGATTACTGAAGTTGATTTGGGAGTGGATAAGGTTGAAGTGAAAAACATGGGAACGGTTGCCGCTACCCTGACAAACTGGAAATTGAATTCGAACATGTCGAGTTCCCAGTCCTATACCTTCCCTTCATTCACCCTCGCCGCCGGAGCGACTGTTCGGGTTTCTGAGAGTTCGGGAACGAATACTGCCACTGAACTTTACGATTTGAATGGGACCGTAAATTTCCCGTGGAATGCAAACGTGCGGGGCGATATCAACCTGATCGACGACGGAAACCGGAACGTTGACTACATGCGCTTCATTTCCAAATACACGGATGTGTTCGCCGCTCCTGAAGGCACTGGTGGAGCATGGATGCAGGTCGAACGCGCGTCTCCTCCCACCACATTGCTGACGATCTCACGCGATGAGGATTTCGCTGCACCGCACACATCGCTTGGAATGAGCAATTCCAGCCCCACGATGCCAAACGGTTCAGCCAATCGTGAAAACGCAGTGGATGCTTTTGAACCAAATGATTCCATTCGGGAAGCCGCTATTATTGACGCGGATGCCAGTCTGACCGGCCTCGCCGTCAGTCCGCGTCCTGCCACTTATGAAGACGAGGATTGGTATGGAATTCCCCTCGTCGCAGGTGATCCGGTTATCATCAATATTAACTTCACGCACTCGGCCGGCAACCTCGAACTCGAAGTTTACGCCCCCGGCGAAGAGTCCACCCCGCTCGCTTCCTCAACCTCCGCAACGGACGACGAATCGCTCCAACTCAGCACCTCAACAACGACTGCAAACGGATCGGGGATTTATCGAATCCGGGTCTTCGGCAATGGAACCGCAAGCAACACGTATTCTCTGCAAGTCCTCGACAATACCCTTCCCTCTCTTCCGGATCTGACAAATCTATCAGATTCCGGAACGGACAATTCAGACGACATCACGAACATCACCTTGCCAACCTTCACGGGGACTTCGCTTCCCGGCGCAAGCGTTGCCATTCTCAGCGATCAGGATGGGCAGGTTGGTACCGGAGTAGCAAGCGGAGGCGGAAACTGGTCAATCCTAGCAAGTCAGGCTCTTTCTGAGAACATTCATACTATCACTGCCACCGCCAATGGAGGATCCCCGGGCCCTTCCCTGTCCTTAACAATAGACCTAACTCCTCCCGGAGTTCCATCCACCCTGGACCTAATTGCCAGCAGCGATCTGGGGCAATCCAATACTGACGATATCACGAATGATAACAGCCCAAGCTTTACCGGAACCTCTGAAGCGGGAGCACGAGTGGTTCTGTTAGACGGTCCTTCGCAAGTAGGTGCTACCAACTCAGCTGGAACCTTCTTTCTCAACTCCAGTTCGAGACCGGACGGTATCCGACAGTTTACAGCCAGGGCCAGTGATGTCGCAGGAAACGCTTCCTCCGCTTCCAGCCCAATAGCTGTGACAATCGATACCGTGGATCCCACAGTGACGATTAATCAAGCAGCAGCCCAAGCCGACCCTGCGTCCAGCGCCCCGATAGCGTTCACAGCGACATTTAGTGAGTCCGTCTTCAATTTCGTCGGTGCCGATGTTTCAGTCTCCGGTGCCGGCGCAGGGAACGTCACCGTAACAGGAGGTGGAACCACATTCACAGCCACAGTCGGGTCCACTTCTTCGGAAGGGATTGTTAGCGCAACAGTTATCAATAATGCCGCAGACGATTTAGCCGGGAACCGGAGTGACGCCAGCACGAGTAGCGACAACAGCGTTCTACTCGATCTCTACGGAAGTGATATTGCGAGCTCAAGCCCTGTCCCATTCATCGGAAATTCAGGCTCTATCAATGGCAATATCGGTAGCGGGGATCTTGACGTCTTTTCGTTTGAAGTGAGTTTTCCGCGAGAACTTATCGTCCAGACCTTTGGAACGACTGATACCTTTGGCCGGATTTTCGATACGAATGGAATTGAAGTCAATGATCCGACAGCAGATGCAGACGCTGGAGTCGACTCGAATTTCCTAAGTTCAATCGGGCTTTCTCCCGGAACCTATTATGTCGAAGTCACCGGGACCAGCGGTGACTATATTCTGGATATTGCCCTTGGATCTACCGTCTTTGTTCAACCCGATATCACAATAGGAAACAAAGCAGGAAATCAGAGAGGAAACAATATCTACAACATCAGCGGGTCCTCCCAAAAAATTACAGTAAAACTGAACACTACCAGGTCACGACCGGCGAAATACTATTTCGCTTCACAAAACGACAGTGCAATCCGGGACTCTCTTCGGACAAAGGCTAACAAATCCGATCGGAACTTCAGCTTCAAATATTTCCGGCTTTCCGGAGGCCGGGTAAATGTCACCGGAGCAATCTCACGTGCAGGATTGGTAAGCACAAATGTCCAACCTGGTGAAGCGGTGTTGTTTCAGTCTCAGGTAAAGCGAAAACCAAGAATCAAAGGGCGGCGTAAAGCTAAAAACATTTCCATCTTGCTTTCATCTGCCATTTCCGGCGGGCTACCGGACCGTGCTACCGGCAAGATAAAAGGGAAACCATAAGTTTCTATTGGACGGACAGGGCGGTGAGTAGGGATACTCTGAAAACTCACGCAGCAGGCGATGATGCCTCACCGGCTTTCGGGCGGCTCTCGTTTGACATCAGAAAACGGAAACCGCTGACAATGTCATTCATGATCAGGTAGTTGATGGGAACAAGGAACAGAGTAATCACCGTCGCGAAAAGAATCCCATACCCGAGGCTGACTGCCATCGGAATCAGAAACTGAGCCTGAGTTGCCTGCATCCGAATCAGGGGGAACAATCCGGCAAAAGTAGTCGCCGAGGTCAGGATGATCGCCCGGAAACGGGCAGCGCCCGCTGTGCTAACCGCCTCCATCACCGAAACCCCCGCCCGTCTTTTTCTGTTGATGTAATCAACCAGAACCAGGCTGTCATTTACCACCACACCCGACAGTGCCAGCATCCCGAAATAGCTCAAAAAGCTCAGTGGCATGCCTCCGGTATCCTGTTTAAAGAAGTCTTCGATGACGTGCCCTAACACAGCCCCGATGAGACCGTAGGGAATCACGGACATCACAATCAATGGTTGGACATAGGATTTGAAGGGAATCGCCAGCATCGCGTAGATTCCAAAGACAATCAGGATACTGCCCAACAGCATTCCACCGCCGTTCTCGCGCTCGTCCTTGGCCTCGCCTTCAAAGCTGTAAGTCATTCCCGCATACCCGTTCAGATTCTTCGCCATCCACTCGCTCATGTCTTCCCGGATACTGTCAAGATCCGCGACATCCTTGTCGGCATCAGCAGAAATCTCGACAGCACGATTTCGATCAATTCTTTCGATCCTTGGAAAACTTTGTCCAATGGTGGCATCAGCAACCGTGGAGAAGGGAACTTCCTGACCGTCAACCGTCCGGATCATCATTGACTCAAGTGCCGCGATCGATTTCCGGTCGGCCTGGGGATACTTCAACATCACCCGCACCTCATCTCTACTCCTCTGCAGGCGCTGAATTTCTTCTCCGAAAAATGCCTGCCTGACCTGTCTGGCAAGATCGCTCATCGTCAGACCAAACTGCTCGGCTTCGGGCCGAATCTTCAACTGAATTTCATCACGGCTTTCATCGAGATCGTCGGTCACATCGTAAAGCCCTTCATATGTTTCCAATTTCGCTCTCACTTTCGAAGCAGCCTTCACCAGGTCCTCCACTCTCGAACTCCGCAGTTGGACTTCGATCGGATCGCTTCCCCTTCCAATTTCCGCTCGAAAATAAAGTTCCTTTGCACCCACGATTCCACCCCGCGCCTGAATCCGGTCCCGCCACTCCCCGGCGATTGCGCGAGTGCCAATTTTTAAAGTTCGATCCTCCGGCGGTGTGATGAAAAATACCACCTCGCCTTGGTGCCCCTGCCCTGTTCGATTGCTGGACCGGGAAGAAGACACTCCCTGTCCTCCAATGCTACTGAAGATTTCTTCGATTACGGAAACGCCATCTTCCCCGACATACTCCTCTTTCAACTCGTTCACGACATCCTCCATCATGAGGACATATTTCTCTGTAACTTCGAAGGGAGTCCCCTCCTGCATCGTCAGTCTGCAAGTAGCTCTCTCACTCTCCACCCTGGGAAAACTCACCTGCTTGATGCGACCGCCGCCGAAAGCCCCGATCAGAACGATCATGGTGCCGATAAACACCGAAAGCACGATGTAGCGATTCGCGAGGGCGAAATTCAGGGCTGGCTGGAAAATCTTCCTGACAAACAACTCAATGCTCGACGCAATCTTCTGCTGAAAATAGGAAAAGCCTCCATAAGCTTTCCCGATCCACCCTGTAAGGGTTTCTCCCACAAAGAATTTCAAAAGAGCCTTAATCCATCGGCGCGGACTGTGCGTGAGATGGTATGGGAGAATCAGCTTGGACTCGATCAAGGAGAACGCGAGAACCAGAATCACTATCGTTGCGATCTGCGGCATCCATGCCCCATGGAAACCACTCATAAAAAACAGTGGAACAAAAGCCAGCATGGTTGTCAGAACGCCGAAAATCACAGGAACGGCCACTTCCTCTGCCCCGGTTACCGCAGCTTGAACTGGATCGTCCGAATCCTTCTGATGCGTATAGATATTCTCTCCCGTGACAATAGCATCATCCACCACCACTCCTAACACAAGTATAAACCCAAACAGGCTGACAATATTAATCGATACATCAACCCAGGGCATCAGGGCAAAAGCCCCGAGAAAACAGACGGGAATTCCGATTACAACCCACAGCGCCAGACTGGGCCGCAGAAACAGTGTCAGGAGAATGAATACGAAGATAATCGACTTCCATCCTGAATCGATCAGCGTGTTGAGACGGCCCCTGACAATCTTAGAACTGTCGCTCCAGTAACTCACTTCTACGCCACCCGGGAGTTTCGGCTGAACTTTCGCCATGTGCGCCCTGACTTGATCGGCAATCGCAATTGCACTCTGATTCCCTTCCCTGAAAACCGCAATGAGGACACAGCGCTTCCCGTTCATCCTCGCTACAAACGGATTCTCGTCGAAGCCATCCGTAACTTTTGCAACATCTCCTACTGTAAGCCGCGATCCGTTCTCAAGCGCGAGAAGAGTAATTTCTTCGAATTGTTGTTGGTTATAAGCGCGCCCTTTCGTTCGAAGCACAACTTCTCCAGCTGTGGTCTCCAATGTTCCAGCAGGCACATCAATGGATGAATCCCTGAGAGCCTGAGAAATTCGATTGAAGGTCAGGCCATAACGCTTCAGCGCTGTCTCATCAATCTCAATGGCCACTTCAAAGGGCCGCACTCCCTGCAACTCGGCACTGGTAATATCAGAAGGAGGATTGAACTTTTCAATCAGTCTGCCGAGAGGAGACATGGCTTCGAGCTCTTTCTTTGTTTTACCCGTGCTATTGGTAATGCCATCCCGGACCTCAGCGCCCAGCGCAGCCATGTCCTGTTCACTCAATTCCCCTGAAAGCACGACACTTATGACCCAGCGGCTCGACTCGGCCTGCCGCACCGTCACATTCTCTGCATCTCCGGGAGGGAAATTCTGAATGGAATTGACCCTCACTTCCAGATCATCACGAACTTCACGGATATCGTAGTCTTCATCCACTTCGACGTTAACGGTTCCTCCGCTGGATCCTGCTGTTGAGAAAATTCCCTCAATTCCTTCGACATCTGAAATGGCCTCCTCGATCCGAATGACAATGGACTCCTCGACTTCTTCCGGCGTTGCTCCCCGATAGGGAACACTGATCGTTATCCTGCGGCTCTCGAATTCCGGAAACACCTCGAGGGGGATAGTTCGGGAACACAGGGCATAGAGGCCCGCCAGAATAATGGCAAGCATTAGAAGGTTGGCCGCGACTCCGTTTCTGGTGAAAAAATTAATCATGGCTGCCGATGAAAACTAGGAACGACCGGAAGCGGGTTCTTCTTCAGCAAGGTTTCCCTTCCCTTTTTTCTGACTCTTCTTCCCCTTGCCCTTGCCTTTTTCTTTGGCACCAAACATTCCGGGTCCGCCTTTCGGAGCCTCAACATCCGGAGTGACGCCATCTATTGTGGGAATCACTTTTGCGCCATTGGCAGGATATGCCCTGTCTCTTATACACATCTCCGAGCCCACGAGACCGAGGCTGATC
>OJCB01000144.1_pt1 | contig 30041 bp, 25 predicted proteins | sample 1591501 | NCBI WGS metagenome assembly OJCB01 (sample SAMN05416813, study PRJEB24817) | seawater metagenome | isolation source: Sea water | place: Canada:Atlantic | collected 2013-07 | reverse complement strand
CTATCCTCTTCGTCGGCAGCGTCAGATGTGTATAAGAGACAGCTACCGAGGCGGTCCGCATCAATTCCCCTCCGATAATCCTCCTGACAACAACAGCAGAAAGCCTCCGGATACGACTCTCGGAACGACTCTTAAGCAACTGGAATACGGCAAAAGCAAAGAGGCAGCCCGCCATCGACGAAGCAGCCATCGTAATCCATTCAGTCGTCACTTCCTTTTTCGAAGCGTGAAGAATCATCTTCAGCGAAACTCCAAATGCGGCCAGCAGGGAAAGGCGATTCAGCGCCGGCAGCATGAAATACCAGAGCACGAAAACTTTTTCGCGAGATTTCAGCAGAGCCCACAATTTCCGTGCCCGTGAGACATTTGCGGAAAGGAACTGCATTATCAGCCTTCCTCCTTCGAAAGGAAGTCAGCATAGGCAACTTTGAGGCCGTCTTCCAAGTTTGTATGTGGCTCCCAGCCGAGAGACTGGATCAAGGAAGAATCCATCAACTTCCGCGGAGTTCCGTCGGGTTTGGAGGTGTCGTTAATAATCTCCCCCTCAAACCCAACCGTCTTCGATACCAACTCTGCCAAATCCTTGATCATCAAATCGGAACCGTAGCCGATGTTCACCAGCGAGGGCGGATCTTCCAATTGCAAAAGATGAAGGGCACCTTCAGCGAGGTCATCGGCAAACAGGAATTCACGAAGGGGCGTTCCACTTCCCCACATCACAACCGATTCATCCCCGGCCCTGGCGGCATTGTGAAAACGCCGGATCAGCGCGGGAATCACATGGGAGTTTTCCGGATGGTAATTGTCACCGGGCCCGTAAAGATTGCAGGGCATCGCGGAATGAAAAAGTCGACCGTGCTGAGTCCGGAAATATTCGCAGAGTTTCAGTCCGGCGATTTTCGCAATGGCGTAAGCTTCGTTGGTCGGCTCAAGCGCACTGCTAAGCAACGATTCCTCCTTGATCGGTTGCTCGGCGAACTTGGGATAAATGCAGGAACTTCCCAGGAACAAAACCCTTCCCGTTTCATTCTCATGAGCAGCATGAATCAGATTCGCAGCGATCATCATGTTGTCGTAGAGAAAGTCGGCAGGATAAGTGCTGTTTGCGTGAATCCCCCCTACTTTCGCGGCAGCGATAATGATCACATCCGGTTTTCCGCAGCGATAAAAGCGCGAACCGACTCCTGGTTCCGAAGATCCAGATCCGCACTGGTCGCAGTTACAAGTTTATGACAGCCGCGTTCCCCGAGAGCCCGGACAATGGCGCTACCCACCATGCCACGGTGGCCTGCCACATAATATTTTAAGGTCGTATCCAAATTAACTTTTCACCTCAGCTGAGATTATTTTCAGGCTCGAAAGGAGCCGCCTGCTTTGCCTAGTTGTGCACGTCCCGAAGATTTCCGAGGTAAGTTGCATAGGAAGTATTCCCGAGTTTCTTCGAACGCTCCTGCAATTGCTCGTCGGTAACCCAATTCCGGAAATAGGCAATTTCTTCGAGACAGGCAATATAAAGGCCCTGGCGACGCTGCACGATCCGAACAAATTCAGAGGCCTCCATCAAGGAGTCATGACTGCCGGTATCGAGCCAGGCAAAACCCCTCCCCAGAATCTCGACGGACAGGTCGCCACGTTCCAGGTAAACATTGTTCACACTGGTGATTTCCAGTTCCCCGCGGGGCGACGGCTCGATGTTCTTGGCTATCTCAACAACATCGTTGTCGTAGAAATACAGTCCGGTGACCGCATAATTGGACTTCGGAACAGCGGGCTTTTCCTCGATGCTCAATGCCATCCGGCTCTCATCAATCTCAACAACACCAAATGGGGTCGGGTCCGGGACCCAGTATCCAAAGATGGTGGCACCGGAGGGACGAGCGCCGGCATTAGTCAGCATCGCGGTGAAGTGCTGGCCGTAAAAAATATTATCTCCAAGCACCATGGCCACGGAATCATTCCCGATAAATTCCTCTCCGATAATGAACGCCTGCGCCAGTCCACCCGGGGTGGGCTGTTCCGCATAGGTGAACGAAACTCCAAATTGCTCGCCCGTTCCCAATAAGCGCCGAAAGGCCGGAAGATCTTCCACCGTAGAAATAATGAGGATGTCGCGGATTCCCGCCAGCATCAAAACCGAGATGGGATAGTACACCATCGGCTTGTCGTAAATCGGAAGCATCTGTTTCGAAACACCCAGAGTAATCGGGTGAAGCCGCGTTCCTGATCCTCCGGCAAGAACGATGCCTTTAGATGTATTGGTTTCGCCGTTCAAAATAATTTCTCAGTTTCAGTGCCACTCCACTCAACGCTTCAGCCACCTGATGACCATTGGAATAATGTTCATTCCCCGTTTCTGCCATTTCTGGAGAGCCTTGATCCGTGTCACCACTCCCGCATTCTCGGTGCCACCTTCCTCCTGCTCCAATTCTTGAGCCAGCCTCAGGATTTCTTTCAAACGGCTTTCCCCGTTGTCCAGTCGCGGCTGCAACTGATTGTCGAAAAAATGGGTTACGATGCGGGAGACATTGATGTCCGCCTTGAAATGTTCTCTCCGGTCACCCGGAATTTGCTCAGACGCCACCGCCCCGAGTCCCTTTAATAAAGTGAGTCCCTGGCTGGAACTTCCCTTGCTGATCCCGAGATGCTCCACAATTTCATCCATCGCCAGAGGCCGGACCGAAACGAAAAGCAGCCCGTATATTTGACCGACAGATTTCGGAAGGCCAAAAATTTGGACAAAAGACACGAAATACTCAATCGACGCCTCTTTCAGCGAAGTGGTTTCCGGCTGTTCTTCGCCGGCCAATGACCCTTTAATTTTAACAAGCACTGCCTGATACGAAGGAAATCGGCACGCTACCGCCACTGGTCAGGAACCCGGATTTCGTCCGAATTCGACCGTTTGCGTTTCTGCCGTCTGTGTTTCGAATACCCACGAGATGTGGAAAGTTCGCCCCTAACTAAATCGCTATCCCGGTTTGTTCAAATAAAAATGAACAAATCAATTTTTGACCTCTTTGACCCGGCATCAGCCGAGAATGGACTTGGCGATTGCCTCCTGGTCCGCTTCCGTCACGTAGGGACTCATGGGAAGGCTGAGACAGCGCCCGGAGACGTCTTCCGTCACTGGAAAATCGCCTTTCTTATGGCCCAAATTCTCAAAAGCGGGCTGCAGATGAAGGGGAACTGCGTAATAAGGAACAGAGGGAATCCCATCATCACTCAATTTCTTTTGAAGAGCATCCCGATCATCGGAGAGAACAGTGTATTGAGCATACACCGAGGTATTCCCCTCTCCCAGAACAGGCAATGTAAGCCCGGATTCAGCCAATCCGGCCGCATAACGATCCGCTATTTCCTGACGCAATTTGATTTCTTCATCAAAAATCTCGAGCTTGGTCAGCACTATCGCCGCCTGCAAAGTATCGAGGCGTCCATTGATGCCGATGATCGGGTGAAAATGCTTTCTTTCCTGACCGTGTAAACGGATCCAGCGCATCTTCTCTGCCAATTCATCGTCGTCTGTAAAGATGGCCCCGCCATCCCCATAACCACCGAGAGGTTTCGATGGGAAAAATGAAGTGCTGCCTATTCCGGACAAGGCCCCTGACTTCTTCCCGTGATGCAAAGAACCGAAACTCTGCGCCGCATCCTCGATCACAGGCAAATTCCCCGCTTCTTCGGCAATCCGGTTGATCGCAGACATATTACTCGTTTGACCGTAAATCCCCACCGGCATGATCGCCTTTGTCTTTTCAGTGATCGCATCGCGAACCAGATCCGGATTCATATTCCAGGTTCCCGGCTCGATATCCACAAAGACAGGAGTTGCGCCTAAGAGCGCAATCACCTCTGCTGTTGAAATCCACGTGTAGGGAACCGTAATAACTTCATCGCCCGGACCAATATCCAGAGCCATCAGGGCGATTAAAAGGGCGTCAGTCCCCGAAGAAACCCCCAAGGTGTGGCCCACATCGAGGTATTCACACAAGCACTCCTCCAGTTCGACCATTTCCGGCCCCATGATGTACTGCCCGTGATCGAGCACTGCGTCAATCCGGGCCTGAATTCGCCCCCGGATTTTCTGCTGCTGGGTTTTTAGATCAATAAATTGCATGCCCATTTCAGCTCACGGATACGGGCAAAAGAAACCGGCGGCAAATCAAATTCGTTTTGGAAAATCATACAAGCCGCTCCGGCAAGTGTTTTCACGCCTTGACCCTGTACCCGTGTCTCTTATACTGCTGCGACTGACTACGAAACCTCTATCAATACTACAAATATGGCACTTTCAATCGGCGACAAAGCCCCGGATTTCGAACTCGTCTCCCTAGGCGACAATGGCCCCGAAACAGTAAAACTCAGCGACCAGCTTGGAAGCGGGAACATCCTGCTTCTCTTCGTCCCAATGGCCTTCACCGGCGTTTGCACGACTGAGTTCTGCTCCATCACCAGCGAACTCGACGAGTACAAGAATCTCAATGCATCCGTATTCGGAATCAGCGGCGACAATCCCTTCGCACAGGCAGCCTGGGCCGAGAAGGAAGGCATTGGCATCAAACTGCTGAGCGACTACGAGCACACAGCCACTCAGGCCTACGGAATCGCTTACGAGTCTTTTCTTCCTGAGAAAAACCTCATCATGGGCGGAGTTCCCAAGCGTTCCGCGTTCATCGTCGACTCCGAAGGCACTATTCAGTATGCCGAAGTCAAGGACAGCCCCGGCGATCTTCCCGACTTCGACGCGATCAAAGCGAAACTCGGAGAACTTGGTTGAGCAAGTTTCCCCAATCTCTTTTACCGAAAAGCCCGGAGCGATCCGGGCTTTTTTTGGCGTCCTTCTGAAAGCCTTTCGTAATTGCTGTAGAATGCACTGGCAAGACAAGGCCCCAATCCTCCAAAATTCACAAGAATTGCGTAATCTTTGTCTGAAATTGATGCAGAGAGTTGCCGATTTGCGCATTCGGCATTATAGGAACGGCGAAAACGCGGGACAGACGCGGAATTTCGACCAGGCAGGGTTCAATCGATCACACACCCCTGTCGAATCGACGCCGCCTCTCGCGGGTAAAATGATCTAAATCACCTTTCTTTCTATGAGTTTTGACGTCGAACGCACCTTCACCACCGGCTCCGGAGCCGAGGGAAAATTTCATTCATTGCCGGCCCTGGCCGAATCAGGAATCGCTCCAAATTTGGACCGGCTTCCCGTCAGTATCCGAATCGTTCTAGAGTCCGTCCTCCGAAACTGTGACGGTCGTAAAGTAACCGAAGACGACGTCAAAAACCTCGCATCTTACAAGGCGGAAAGTCCCGGCGAATACGAGATTCCTTTCACCGTTGCACGGATTGTCCTTCAGGATTTCACCGGAGTTCCTCTTCTCGTGGATGTCGCCGCCATGCGCGACGCAGCTGTTGCCCGGGGCGCCGCAGCAGAAAAAATCGAACCACTTGTGCCGGTTGACCTCGTGGTTGACCACTCCGTTCAGGTCGATTTCGCCGGATCTCAGGTTGCGCTTGATCGTAACATGGCTATCGAATTTATTCGGAACCGCGAACGCTACGAATTTCTGAAATGGGGCCAGCAGGCATTCGAAACCTTTTCCGTGGTGCCTCCCGGAATCGGAATTGTCCACCAGGTGAATCTCGAATATCTCGCCAAAGGTGTCCTTTCCAAAGACGGAACCTACTATCCTGACACCCTCGTCGGAACCGACTCCCACACGACCATGATCAACGGCCTCGGCGTCGTAGGATGGGGTGTTGGCGGGATCGAAGCGGAAGCCGGAATGCTCGGCCAGCCGGTCACTTTCCTTGTTCCCGAAGTGGTCGGAGTCTACCTCCACGGCTCACTCGCCGAAGGAGTCACCGCAACGGACCTGACTCTTCGCGTCACCGAAATCCTCCGTGCTCACGGCGTGGTTGGAAAATTCGTCGAATTTTTCGGCCCCGGCGCAGAAGCTCTTTCTCTTCCTGACAGAGCTACCATCGCCAACATGGCTCCGGAATACGGCGCCACCATGGGATTTTTCCCTGTCGATGGAGAAACCATCAACTACCTCCGCGGAACCGGACGTTCGGAAGAACTTTGCACTACGGTGGAAAATTATTACAAGGCCCAGGGCCTCTTCGGTATTCCCGACAAAGGGGATTGCGATTACAAAGATCTTCTCGAACTCGATCTTGCCAGCATCGTTCCTGCTGTGGCAGGACCAAAGCGTCCCCAGGACCGGATCGATGTTCCTGCTCTCGGGAGCAGATTCAACGAACTCTTCACGACTTCAGCAGGAGACGGTGGGTTCGGCGAAACGGCAGACAAGCGCGACGCGAACATTTCGCTGCACCTCAATTCTCCAGCCGGCGAATTCGACAATCCGCTCATTGAAGGGGAAACAATCACTGCGCTCGACGTCGATACTCAACTCCGTCACGGCTCGATCGTCATTGCTGCGATCACCAGTTGCACGAATACCTCGAATCCGAGCGTGATGCTCGCCGCAGGTCTTGTCGCCAAAAAAGCCAACGAAAAAGGACTGACCATTGCCCCGTTTATCAAAACTTCACTCGGGCCGGGTTCCCGTGTTGTTACTGATTACCTGAACGCCACCAACCTTCAGAAAGAACTGGATCAACTTGGATTCGAAACGGTCGGTTACGGCTGCACCACTTGTATTGGAAACTCCGGTCCGCTACACCCCGCCATCGAAGGAGCCATCAAAGAAGGTGACCTCGTCTGTGCGTCTGTCCTTTCCGGAAACCGGAATTTCGAAGCCCGTATCCACGGCTCAATTCGGGCAAATTTCCTGATGTCACCTCCACTGGTCGTTGCCTATGCACTTGCCGGAAGAGTCGATCTGGACCTCTCCACCGAGCCGCTCGGGAATGACACCGAAGGAAACCCCGTTTTCCTCGCAGATCTTTGGCCGACTCAGGAGGAAGTGCGCGTGCAACTGGAACAAGCGCTCAAACCCGAAGTGTATGCGAAACTCTACGGCAACGTTAACGATGCCAATCCAAAATGGGGCGAAATCAACGGATCCACCGGCGCGACCTACGCCTGGGACGAAGCATCCACCTACGTGCAGTCTCCTCCATTCTTTGAAACCAAAGAAGGCGGAAGCCAGGACGTCATCGGCGCCCGCCCTCTCGGTATTTTCGGAGACTCCGTTACCACTGACCACATCTCCCCTGCCGGAGCGATCACTGCAACCTCGCCTGCCGGTCAGTACCTGATCGACAACGGAGTGGAAAAAGCATCTTTCAATTCCTACGGCGCACGCCGCGGAAACGACCGCGTCATGACTCGCGGAACTTTCGCCAACGTCAGGATTAAAAACCAGATGTGCCCCGGCATTGAAGGTGGTTACACTCAGTTCTTCGGAAATGGTGACGTCCCTGCGCCTGATAAAGACATCGCAGCCTTCGACGGCGCGAAACCGACATTCATCTACAACGCATCCATGGCCTATCAGGAAGCGGGAACTTCTCTCGTCGTCATCGGTGGCGATGATTACGGAATGGGCAGTTCGCGTGACTGGGCGGCGAAAGGCACCCGCCTCCTCGGAGTCAGTGCTGTAGTTACGAAATCTTTCGAGCGGATTCACCGATCCAACCTCATCGGAATGGGTGTCCTTCCTCTAAATTTCGTGGACGCTGCCGACTACGAGAAGGTAAAAGACCTCGTCGACGCCACTTTCGACATCACCGGTATTGCCGGGGAGTTGAAGCCGATGCAGACAGCGACTCTCACCGCTCACAAGAGCGACGGCGGAACCATTGAAGTGCCGCTCAAGGTGCGTCTCGATACTCCTGCCGAAGTTGACTACTACAACGCCGGTGGAATTCTCCCCTACGTGTTGGGGCAGATTATCGAAAGCTAGAGACATTCCCATATCCTTTCAATTCGAGTCGGGGAAAGGTGGATTTTTCCCCGCTCACTTGATAGGCTTCAGGCGATGGCAATGAAGCTGGGACAGTATCACGAACTGATTGAAGACTACGAAGCTCAGTTTCGTAAGTCTTCATCGCGTTACAAGACAAAGGTCTTTCTCCTGGCGGCGGCTGGCTATGCCTTTCTGTTTCTGATCATTCTCATCAATCTCGCGATTCTTGGCGGACTACTTCTCTGGCAGAGGTCCGGCGGTCCCGTGGAGTGGATCATCATCGGCTACGGCGTGTTCGGTCTATTATTTTTCTCAACCGTTCGCAGTCTGTGTGTACGATTGTCCCTTCCCTCCGGGGCGGAAATCAAGAGGGAGCAATATTCATTTCCCTTCCGGATCGTCGACTCGTTGAGAGGCCCCCTCAGACTTCGGCGCAGAAAGATCCATATCCTGATGGATTGGAACTACAAGGCTTATGCGTTCAGCCGTCCTCTCTTCGGGATGTTCGGACCTTCCAAGTATTACCTGGGAATCGGATTCCCCCTGATCGCGACACTCAATGAGCAGCAGGTAAAAGCCATGATTGCCCATGAACTCGCTCACTTTTCCAAAAGACACAGCAGTTTCATTTCGTGGATCGGCCGATTGCGGATGATCTGGATCGATCTGCTGACAAGACTCGAAGACAGACCTTTCACCGGCCTGCCATTCCTGGCCTTTGCAAAATGGTATTCCCGCTATTTTGAAGCAGCCACAACGGTACTGATGAGGCAGGACGAATTCGAAGCGGATGCGCTCGCCGCTTCAGTCACCAGTGAGCGTATTGTCGGACAGGTTCTGTTGAAGACAGCGCTGAGGGCGGAAACGGTGGTGGAGAATTACTGGAACGAGACCTGGCGGAACGTTCTTGTATCCGATGAGCCTTCCCGAAAGACGGTCAGCCGTCTTCTTTTCCGACTCAATGAACCGCTCGATCGCAAAGTGGCACTCGATGAACTTCGCTGGAAAAAGGGCGATGTGGCCGACATTTTCGACACTCATCCAACACTTCCCGAGCGGCTCGAATCACTCCACATCAATCTTCCGGAAGATGAAACCCATCTCGCCAATTTTCTCGACGAATGGAGCCTCGTCAGAGGCGAAAGCTCGGTCGGTCTGTTTCTGGGAAATATGAAGAAAGGCTCCGAAGTGTTTCTCGACGCCGTCTGGGAAGTGGCGTGTGCACCGGAATGGTCGGCGATGCATCAAGAGTCGAAGCCGGTCAAAGCCATGCTCATTGCTCTCGACGATGAATGGAAAGAGAAGGAAAAACTCAGTATCGAGAAGGCCTGGAAACGGGCGAATATCACCATCCAATATTACGGGGTAAAGGATGCGATGCCGATCCTCGACTACATTCTCGGACTGGATGAGTCACATCCTCACGCGAATTTCTACAAGGGCTGCGAACAGATAAAGAACCGGGATTCTCTTGGTATTCTTCATCTCGAAAAGGCAATCGAAGAGGACCCCCTTTCCTATCAGGAATCCGGGCTGGCGATTCTATCGGACTACTTTCGGCGAATGGGAGACGAAAAAGATTTCCGCGACACCCGGCACGAATCTTTTTCCGCCGGTGAAGAAACTCAGATGGCCATCAAAGAAAGGAAGCGGAATGTATCCTTCTTCAATACTTTCGAGCCGCACGATCTCGACAGGGATACCGTTGAGGAACTCCGTGAGTATTTTGAAACAAGCAAAGGTATCCGAAAAGTCTTTCTTGTAAAAAGGGAGGTCGAGCATCTCCCCGGAAGTCCGGATTATGTGTTCGTAATCATTCGGAAATTCGGAACCTTCTCCCTTCGGAGAATTCCGGGTACGCCGGGAGATCCATTCCCTTTCTCACGCAGTTTCAACACGGTGATTCCCGGACCCACGCGCATTCTTTTCCGCAGAAAAATTGGTAAGATTGAAAACAGTCTCGTCTTCAATGCTCCGTTCTTTCGATCAAAACCAGCGAAGGGAAAGGGACACGCCGACGGCAATAAGTCCCCTTCACCTGCCTGACGAGTCGCTCAAAACTTTCTGCGGAATACCTTCACGCTTTCGTTTCTCCAGGCACCCTTCGCGCTTCCACCGGAGCCACGATCAGCCCTCCCCGTGAGCACCGGGCCACTATTGAGCGCCGACCCGTGCCGCGCCTGGATACAGTAGAGAACATACAGGCCTACAACAATGGCCCCGGAACTCCATGTCACAATGCTCCCTACGAAGCTTTGATCGTATCTCCCTGAAGGGAAAAGTAAGCCAACGACAAAGGACACGAAAATCGACATCACAATCATGATGATCGCCCAGAGTGCTGCGATCGCGATGGGTGCAATGATCGTTGCAATCATAGCTTCTCCCCAGCATCCCTTCGCCCAACGCAAAGATAGAATGACTCCCAGAGGAACGGCAATCCAGAGAAAAACTTCGAGCACTTCTTTCATGGAGTCTATCTTTCCATGAGCTCAAAGCCCCTGCAGTTATAAGCGGAGACGGTTTTTGTAAGAACCGGAAATTGTCCGGTAAAATCAATCCTTCGAGGTCTTCGGGTCGAGCGCGTCGCGAAGTCCGTCACCAAGGAAGTTGAGACTGAACAGAGTCACACTGAAAATGATCGCAGGATAAATGAGCAAGCCGGGAGTCGTCACGATTCGGTCAGCTCCTTCTTTGATCAGAGTCCCCCAACTGCTGTCGGGCGGCATCACTCCCAATCCAAGGAAGCTGAGGACAGCCTCAAGTCGCATCACAGCCGGCACGGTCAGTGTAGTGTAAATGATAACCGGTCCGAGCGTGTTGGGAATGAGGTGACGAAAAATAATTCGCGCATTGCCGAGACCGAGCGAGCGGGCTGCTTCGATGAACTCCATTTTCGTCAGCGACATTACCTGTCCCCGCACAATCCGCGCCATGGTCAGCCATTCCACCGCACCAATGGCGACGAAGAGAAGCCACAGTTTATTCCCGAAAAATGTCGTCAAAAGAATCACAAAAATCAGGAAGGGCATCGCGTAAAGGATGTCGACAATTCTCATCATGATAGCGTCAAGACGCCCGCCGAAAAATCCGGCTACGGTTCCGTAAACCACCCCGATGGTCATGGAAACGAAGGTGGCAAGAAAGCCGACTGCCAGGGAAATTCGTCCACCTGCGAGGATCCGCGCAAAAACATCGCGACCGAGATGATCCGTTCCCACCCAATGCTTAAGCGAAGGTCCCGCCGTCTTATTGTCGAGCGCCGTTTCGTTCGGATCCGCAATAAAAGGCAGAAGTGGAGCGAGATAGCAAAGCAGGGTAATCCCGACAAATACCCACAGGCAAATCATGGCAACCCGGTTCTTTTTCAATCGATACCAGGCATCGCGACCAAGCGACGAACCCTTCTCCACCCTACCGCTGGTATTAACGGTGGTGTCTTGATTTGGGATTTCAGGTTCAACCATGGATGAAAAAATGCAGGAGAAAGATTCGCTCAGGAAGCAGCTTTGGTTTCGGCGGAACCGCCACGCAATCGTGGATTCAGAAGAATTTGTAAAACATCTGCCAGAAAGTTCGCCACCAGGATCAAGACTGCTAGAACAGCTACCGTTCCCTGAATTAAACTGTAATCCCGATTACCGGCCGCGTTAATAAAATGAGTTCCCAAGCCCGGCATATTAAAGATCGTCTCGACTACGAATGAACCGCTGATAAGTCCCGCAAAAGCAGGCCCCAGATAATTCACTACCGGAATCAATCCCCCTCTTAAGGCATGGATGATGAGGATTCGCCACTCCGGCAGCCCTTTCGCTTTGGCCGTGCGAATGAAATCCTGCGAAAGCGTATCCAACATTCCACTCCGTGAAAGGCGGGCGATGTAAGCTCCGTAAAAAAGGCCCAGCGTTACACAGGGCAGGACCAAGTCTGCCGGTTCCCCCCAACCCAGCGCAGGAAACCATCCCAGCTCCAGCCCAAAAACAATTGCGAGCATGGGCCCGATCACAAAGGTGGGCAGGCAAATTCCAAACAGTGCCAGAGACATTATACTGTAATCGACTCCCGTATTTCTGCGGGAGGCGGAAATGACTCCAGCGGGAACTCCGATGGCCAGGGCAATCAACATTCCGAAAACGGCGATGGTAAAAGAAACAGGAAAAGACTGAGCTATAATCTCCCGAACACTAAACCCCGAATTCCCGAACGACGGTTGAGGGAATCCCTGTGCGGCATTAAGAAGTGATTTCCCCCATTGCACGACGAGGGGTTGATCGAGTCCCCAAGCTTCCTCAATTTTCGCCCGAATATGTTCAGGGATTTGTTTATCGTTGTCGAAAGGATTCCCCGGAGTGAGGCGGCACAGAAAAAAGGTCAGTGTCAGGACACTGACCAGTGCAATGACCCCCTGAAGAAAACGGCTGAGAATGATCTTAAACATCGTCTATTCTTTTCTTTCAGGAGTCTCCAGATCCACCTTTTGGAAAGGGCGGTGATCCAAAACTGAGGGATTCCAGTTTTTCACTGACGGGTCCAGCAAATAGACTCGGGTGTACCAATAAATCGGGAGGATAGGTAATTCCTCAAGAAGAATGGCCTCGGCATCCATCAGTCTTGCCAGACGCGTTTCCGGATCCGCAGCCTGAAGCGCTTCCTGAATAAGCCGGTCATATTCTGCATTGGACCAACCGGTTTCGTTGTTGGTGTCGTCCGTTTGCCACAGAGTCAGGAAGGTCGTCGGATGCACGTAATCACCGATCCAGCCGGACCGGGCCACTTCGTAGTTCAGATCATGAAGAGTTCTTTGGAATACTTTCCACTCCTGGTTGTTGATCGCCACATTGTCGATATTGAGATGCTCCTTCCACATCGCCTGAACGGCTTCCGCAACCGCACGATGAGCCTCCGTCGTATTGATTAAAATCTCAAACCCGGGGAAGCCTTTCCCGTCCGGATATCCCGCCTCAGCGAGAAGACTTCGTGCTTTTTCCGGGTCGAAATTCACTCCTTTCGGCGGATCGTAGACACCCTCGAAAGGAGGAGTAAATCCGTAGGCGGGAGACTGTCCTCCTAGAGTGACATTTTCCACAAGAGATTTCCGGTCGATCGCAAAAGCCAGAGCCTGCCTCACTCTTTTATCGTCCATCGGCGGCTTCGTCACATTGCATCGATAAAAATAGGAACCGGCATAGGGTTCGGTGCGCAGAACTTCGGGACGATTCTCGCGATACCATTCGACCAGATTGGAAGGGAGCACGTAGGTGTAATGCAACTGTCCGTCACGAAAGGCACGCTCCTCGGTGTACTCGTTGGGGAGCGGCCTGAAAACGATTCCATTGAGCTTCACATTCTCCGCATCCCAGTAGTGAGGATTTCGCTCCACCACCACCGAGTGATTGATCCGCCATGATTTGATTTGAAAGGGTCCGTTGCCGACATGATTTTCCGGCCGCTGCCAATCGGTGAACGGGTCGGTCATGTCACCGAATTTCTCAATGGTGGCCTGATGAACCGGCAGCCAGGTAGCGTGTTTCAAAATCTCGGTAAAATAATCGATCGGACCGATAAGAGAAAGCTCCAGGGTTCGGTCATCGATGACCTTGACCCCGACGGTGGAGAAACCGTCGGTATCACCTTTGTTAAATTCTTCAGCACCAGTCAGGAAATACAACATCGAGGCATAAGGAGAAGCAAAGGCAGGCTCGAGAATTCGCTGGTAGGCGTAGGCAAAGTCATTCGCCGTGACGGGGTCTCCGTTCGACCATTTCGCATCCGGACGAAAGTGAAAGGTCCAAACGGAAAAGTCTTCATTTGGTTCCCATCGCTCTGCCACTCCCGGCAAGGCCACAGAATCTTCTGTCTCGTGAAACGTCACGAGACCTTCGAAAACGGCCCTCATGATGTTTCCGTCACCGACCGACTGGATTAACTGAGGATCGAGAGTTTTCGGTTCCGCACCGTTCCCCAGAATCAAGATCCCCTCGCGGTTCGCCTTTTCGACCTTGGTCTCTCTCCGACAAGCTGACGAAAAAAGAAGCGGAGCCAGAATCAGAAAGCAGAACCCCAACAGGGTTGAATCAAAGAGCCTACCCTGCCCAATCGACGAAGGTTTCCGTCGGGACTGGCAGGGTGAATGATTCGGAATGAATGGCGTCATACTCAAGAGATGGCTCATTGTTTGCCAGAGTGAGCAATCTTTCAATGCTGAAATCTTTCCTCTTCGTGCTTTCCCTATTCCTGTTTTTTGTTTTAGTCTTTTGTAAGATTTTATGAAAACTTGGCATTACGCGAATACTGCAGATCAACAGGCCCAAATCAGTGAAGACGAACTGGCTTCCGCCGTCGAACAGGGAAGTATCACTTCCCAGACAAAAGTCTGGAGCGCCGGCATGGCGAACTGGACTTCAGCCGGTGAGGCTCTTCCCCATTTGTTCGGAGCCGCTCCTCAAGCTGCGGGCGGGCCTCCCCCCATTCAATCGAAGCCAAGCCAGAAGTCTCACGAAGTCGATTACGAGATTTTCGGCGATGACATGCAGATCGTGGAAGTGGAACTCGACCCGGGTGAAACCGTGATCGCCGAGGCCGGAGCGATGAACTACGTCGAACCTGATATCACCTTTCTGGCGAAAATGGGCGACGGTTCCAATCCCGGCGAAGGAATGATGGGAAAACTGCTTTCAGTGGGGAAACGAGCTCTCACCGGGGAATCCATTTTCATGACGCATTTTACCCACAGTGGTGGAAGCGTAAAAAGACGAGTGGCCTTTGCTGCTCCCTACCCCGGGAAAATTATTCCTGTGGATCTGGCGAAAATTGGAGGCGAACTGATTTGCCAGAAAGATTCCTTCCTATGTGCTGCGTTCGGAACTGAGGTCACGATTACTTTCAACCGGAAGCTTGGAGCCGGATTTTTTGGCGGAGAAGGATTCATCCTTCAGAAATTGAAAGGCGACGGAATGGCCTTTGTTCACGCCGGCGGAACAGTGATCGAGAAGGAACTGACTGGTGAAACTCTTCGAGTCGACACGGGTTGTATCGTCGGTTTTTCACCGGGGATCACCTATGACATTCAGCGGGCCGGAAATTTGAAGTCTATGTTCTTCGGAGGCGAAGGGCTTTTCCTCGCAACTCTGAGCGGACATGGCAAAATCTGGTTGCAGAGCCTCCCCTTCTCAAGAATGGCGGACCGAATCATCGCGAGAGCTCCAAAAGCTGGCGGAAGTTCCCAGGGCGAAGGCAGTGTTCTGGGCGGACTTGGCCGGCTTATTGACGGGGACGGCTGATCTCGACTCCTGATTTTGTTAGAGACGAACCTTGAGCAGTGCGGTCTCGACCGTAAGGCCGGGGCCAAAAGCCAGAGCTGCAGTGTTGTCATTGTCTTTCGCCGTTTTCAGCAATTCTTTGAGCACGAAAAGAATTGTGCTGCTGCTCATGTTTCCATAGTTCCGTAGAATCTCTCTGGAAACAGCGAGCACTTCCGGTGGAAAACCCATGGCTTTCTCCACTTTGTCGAGAATCGATTTTCCGCCCGGGTGGACAGCCCATTGATCTACGGTCCCGGGATCGATCGACAGTCGTTCAAAGATTCCCGAGACTTCAGCTTCGATTACCCCGGGGACATAACTGCTCAGGACAAGTTCGAACCCTGCATCCCCTATCGTCCAGGCCATGTCATCTTCACTGCCTGGAATCGTAGCCGTGGCAAAGTTTTCGAGAGTATAGCCGGGAGTTCCCCCTTCCGGTGACTTCGCGCTGACAATGGCCGCGGCTGTTCCATCTGCAAAAACCGCATTCCCGCGAATGTTGTCGATGTTTCCGTCGACCTGCATGTGAATGCTGCTGAGTTCCAGGCAGACAGCAAGAACAACGGCATCGGGATCTGCCAGGCAGATGCTCCTGGCCATTCGCAAGGTGGGAAAAGCGGCGTAGCATCCCATGAATCCAATCACTGTTCGCTCCACCGTTTCTTTGAGGCCCAGATCTTTCACCAGATAGAAATCCGGTCCCGGGTTGGCAAATCCTGTGCAGCTGGTGTAAATCACATGAGTGATATCCTCTTTCTCTACTCCGGGAGTGTTGGCGATCACATTTCCTCCAACTTCGACCGCCAGCTTTCTGGATTCGAGGGCGTAAACTTTGTTTCTTGCTGCAGTTGTTGCCTGCCCCTTTTCGTCAAAGGGTGGCTGATTGACCAGCCCCTCACAAACCGAGTGACGAAAATCGATTCCTGATCTTCGATTGCCGGCCTTGATCAATCGACGGGTCCGCTCATCCTCCGTAATAGCGCAGAACTGTTCAGTTACGTATTCCTGCGAATGGCGAAATGAAGGAACACACGTTTCGATGTGATGGATATGAACAGGCACGAGGAGGAAGAAGAGGCTACGCAGAAACGTCAAAACAAAGGTTACGCTCCTTAGACGAGTCTGCGCAATTTTTCTTTCAAGCCATCCGCTTGCCCGATCAGTTTCCGCCTGCCTGAATCGTAACTCCGGCCGAGCCAGTGGTCCCGAGAAGACCCAGACCTTCCTGAACCGCCACAGCCTGTGCAGCCGTAACCAGAACAGCCTCGGTGTAGTTCTTCAGATTCGTCCAGGGGCTGCGCGGCACCCAGACAATGTCGCCACCTTTCAGGGAGAGATCAGAGGTTCTGCCTTTCATCAAGGCCTGAATATTCACTACGGCTACTTCAGGATTACGAGTCCCTCCACGGATCAGCAGCGCCTTGGTCACAATCGCATCCCGACGAGGTCCGCCGGCAGCGGCAATGGCAGTAAGAAGGGTTGCACCCGAATCATAAAGGATCGGGCCTGGAGAATTGACCGCACCAAGCACGTATACCGAGCGGGCCTGTACCGAAGGAAGGTAGATGTAATCACCCCCTTTGATGTAGACATTCTGGGACATGTCGCCGCGCTCAACCAGTCCCTCGAAATCGATCGGGACGAGTGTGTCACCACGAATCAAAATGGCGCGCTCAAGGTCGACCACATCCTGATTCTCGGCGTCAAAACCAACCTGACTGGTCAGCATTCCACCGCTCTGAGAGATTGCATCAATAAGAGTGGTCGGCTTTTTAATAGGATAAGCACCGGGAGTTTTCACCTGCCCGAGCAACCAGAAACGCTGGCTGTCTGCTTTGGCAACATTCACACTCACCACTGGATTGATGTAATCACCATTCAGCAAATGGCCCAATGAATTGGAAATGTCAGTGAGGGTTTTTCCTTTCACATTGATCCCGGGAGCCACGTCATAGTGGAGCATTCCATCGGGTAGAACTTTCGTCTGCGCTCTTGTTGCTTCATTCTCGGCCACCTCGATGTCAAGAACATCACCGGGACCAACCCGGTAGGCACCGCGGGGAAGATGAGTCAGACTAATGTCGAGGTTCCTATCAAAGGAAAGCTTCTCAAAATCCGGTTCGGCCGGCACAGGGAGGGATTCCCCCTCCTCCATTTCCACCGACTCTTCGATAGGTGAAGCCTGAAGAAGCTGGTGGCTCTTCGAATTGAGCGGGGACGAACATCCCGCCAGAAGCAGAGCCGGAGCGATCAGCACCAGCGCCCAGAGACGAATGTTAGAAGTTAGTTCTGTTTGTTTGTTCATTTCAAAAGTTTCGTTTTGAGAGTTTCGCGGTCTCAAATAATTCAGTTCCCCAAAGAGAACGGCGTGTAATTCTGATTCATCGCCTCGGCGGTCACAGTCTGAACAAAGGTGACCATCGCGTTGTCGAGGACCTTCTCGACGATTTCGAAAGGTCGCTTGCTCACAAAGATGATGTCGCGACTCTGAATCTCGATATCCGGTTCCTTACCGGTCAGGATCGCTTTCATATTCACGATCTTTGTATCCGGACGATGGATATTCCCACGAATCAGAAGAACACGCATCTTGAAGGCGTCATTGGCAAAGCCGCCAGCCTGCGCAACTGCCCCTGCAAGAGTTAACTTGATCGGCATTTTATAACGTCCCGCATTGTTGACGGCACCAAGCACGTAGCACTCTTTCTTCAAACTGGACGCCACATAAATGTAGTCGTTAGGCTCGAGGTAGGCGTTCTGGCTGAGATCGCCTTCGTAATAGAGTCGGGACATATCGACATCAAGTTTGCGGCCTCCCCGGGCTACAAAAGACCTCTCGAAATCCGCCAACTCGAAGGCGGAGCCACGGACTGATCCCACTTCAATTCCTTCAGCGAGTGCAATCCCTTCAAGAATACTGACAGGGCGATCCAAGGTGAAACTCCCCGGTTTTCGAACCCGCCCAATGATGGAGAAATTCTTACTGCTGATCTCAGCGGGAGTGATAATGACTTTTGCATCGGTCAGCAAAAGCTTATCCTCAATCTTCTTTTTCAGCTGATCGAGAGTCAAGCCCCGGGCGTGAACCGCGACAGCCTGAAGGTAGCTGACTGTTCCGTCGGGAGCGATCGTGACATTTTTACGTCTCAGGTCCGGTCGATCATAAACAGAAAAATTCAAACTGTCCCCGGGTCCCAGCGTGTATCGCGTCTGCCAGGCAGGATTATGAGGCGGCCTCATCCGGCTTTGTGCCCGGGGAACTGGCTTCAAATCCTGGTTCCCGTAGTTTTCCCATTCGACAACCTTCCCTCCACCCGAACGTTTGGCCCAGGCCAGGGGCTCTTCCGCAATGGAAGAAAGAGACGCAGTTAATGCGAAAAGTAAGATGATATTGGCTATTCTCATTGCCTTTTTGTTTCGTGTTCTAAATTATCAATCACAACAACTTATTATAATTTTCATAAATATCAAACTTATTGTCGGGTATTTATGATAATTTGGAAACCCAAAACAGACAGATCGATCCAGTAGGAGGAGATCACGAACAGGCCGCTTAGCCTGTTGCTACAGGAAACCGGCGACGAATCAGCTGTCGAAATCGGGCTTATTCACCCCGACACGAAGCAAACGGTTTTCCAGCTCTGAACCGTTTTCTGTGGCAAATGCCTCACGAAAATCCCAGCCATCTTCGAGAGCCGCCTCTTCGTTAAAGGCTATCAGATTGTCTTTTTCGAAGATGCTCTTCACCAATTTAATCAGACCAGAGCGATGGGAGGGTTCCGAAGGGTCGAAATATCGAATCGCGGAAGTCAGCAGCGAATCCAGAAACGGATTCCAACTCAATGGCTCGCTTTTTTCCAAACCTGCGGACAGGGCCCATTCGAAGCGATCACTATCCAGCAACCAGGCGATCAAGGCCGGAAAAGTCTTCCCATCAAATTTCTGAACCAGATAACTCCACGGAGAATAGAAAGACTCCACAAACGCCTCTGCCGGAGGCTCAACCCGCAACTTCAAGTCCCACGCAGGCCAATTCCGAATCTCCGTGTTCTCGATCAAACCCGGAATATTTTCTGAGGCTTCGGACTCAAAGAAAATCTCGATCTGCCAGGGATTCAATTCTCCCAGATCAAACTCAGCGCTTTCGAAATGATACAGAATTCTATCGAGCTGCTGAGCAATTGCCATTGCATCACGCACAGAGAACTGAGTTCGGCGCGCTTGAAGACTTGGCAGAGGAAACCCACTAAAGCGTTCAGATACGATCAGGGTATAATCATATTCGCAACCGAAAGACCTTACCCGAACCCCGTTAGGGTGAGTCTTCAGATAACTATCGAACATTTTCCGGTTCAGAGACTCGACAATAGTCTCTTCGAAAAGCCTTTCCGGCGGGAGGATATAGAGCTGCACCTTGTCTTCAGGGTCTTCAGCCTTCGCCGCTGACAGATTAAAGGGCGAGTAACTGAATCTGACGGCATCGGGCCGGAGAACAAACCGCTCAGAGATAGCAGCTTCCAACTCTCCACTTTCAAATACCAATTTCTGCAAAGGGCCAATCCCGACCTGGCCTACTTTTTGAATTCTCCTGATCTCCACCGGAATTCTGGCTCCAAGGTCCCCGGGGAAACCTGCTGCTTCACGGATTTTCTGTCCGAAGTCCCGCAAATGAAGAATGGCGTCGACTCCTGACTTCTTCTTCAATAGATCCAGAGCCGGAGAATAAATTGGATGGTTGATTTCGCCTGAATCCGCATCATTTACAGTTGCCCCTTCCATCAGGGTGCAATGCAGGGAAGCGATTTTTCGACACCAGGAATCAGCGATCTGGAAGTCGCTCATTGGCTGGTCTTCCCGGGAAAGCCCATAGTCACTGAGCCTGACGCCTGGAAAGATACCTCGATCGAGAGTCACAGAGAAATCGCTCAACTTCAAGGACGACAGAAGACGGGGAAAGTCCGTCAGATAAGAAATCGCTTCAGCCAATTGAAGAAGCAGAACCCCGAGAGTTTCGGAAGGAAGGTCTGGATTTCTTTTGAGATACTCCAGAAAGGATTCGCCCTCGACCAATTCCCGGACGTAATACCATCCCTCGTTAGGAGTCGCACCGTGTTCAAAAAGCCTCGCAATTCCTGAATGTTTCAAGCGCTTCCCCGTATCGAGACGCTGCCTCAGTGAATTCAGTTGAGGACCGGAACTTCCGGCGCTGGCATGCCAGAACCCAATTGCGACGAACTTTTTGGAAACAGGATCGTAACCAAAATACTCAAGGACCGGATATCCCGGTCCAGCTTTCCCCGGCACTGGTTGAGGAGAGCCTTCGACCGTTTCGCAAAGCCGGTATCGGCACTCTTTGGGTAGCAGCATCGTAGAGTGAGAAAGATTGATTAACTATTGAGTTTATCAAAACTATAACTCATCTTCTCAAGGCTGTCATCTTAAAGAAGAGATCCGGTTCTCCGTCAGAAGCTCCCGGTCAGTTCGCCTGCCAGTTGGTAATGTACTTGGCTTGAGCAGATGAATCGGATGACTCGCCTGGTTCCGTATCCACGATTGACCAAAGGTCATAAGTAGGATTTACCGTCTTCCGCTGATCGGCGGTAATATTGGGTGGATCCGCCAGATAGCGCATCGGACTATTGTAAGAGTCTACAACCGCATAACTGCCTTGATAAGGCGTTGAACGGGGGGCTTTCGAGTTCTTGTTCCGGTCGTAATCCAGTTTCGGAACATAGATTTCTTCGTCCTCATCAGTCTTTCCATCCAGATCCCAGTCACCGGAAAGGTGCTTGTAAAGAACGGTTGAACCTAAAAGTCCTGTAGCATCCCTGTCACCGGAAGCCGGATTCTGGGGATAAATTCCATTGTCGATGTGGTATCCGGAAAGACCCCCCTCAAGCTCTGCAAGCAATTGCGTCACTTTAGAACGGTTAATCCTGTTCTGGATTCCGGGAAGGGAAGCGATCAGCATTCCTGCCAAAAGGACAATAATCCCGATCACCACCATCAGCTCAATCAAGCTGAACCCCTGCGCACCACTACTGAACTTGCGATTTTTCATGCTTTCAGAATAACCGCAAATCCGCAGCCATGTCAATACAATGTAAATTTTCTAGATCTTTTTTCTTCTCCGAAATCAGTTCTGATTATTCATTTCTGTAATAATCGTAATCATCGGCATGAAAAGGGCGATAACGATCGTTCCCACAATCAGGGCCAGGAACACGATCATAATGGGCTCAATCATCGAGGTCATCGCATCCACCGCGTTATCCACCTCATCGTCGTAAACATCCGCAATTTTCAGCAACATGTCCGGCAACTGACCGGTTTCCTCACCAACGTCGACCATACTGATCACCATGGGAGGGAAAATTCGACTCGCCTCCAGTGGAGCAACAACAGATTCCCCTTCCCGAACCGCTTCGTGAACTTTTTCAATCGCATCAGCGACAATCGAGTTCCCCGCTGTATCACGGGTAATGTTCAAAGCCTGAAGAATTGGAACACCACTGGTAACCAATGTACCCAAAGTACGGGTGAAACGGGAAATCGCACTCTTCAACTGGACCTGCCCAAAAACAGGCATGTAGAGCTTGATCTTATCAATAATTCTCAATCCAGCTTTGGTCATCGAGAACACTTTCCACGCTGCATAAAGCACGGCTAAGATCCCCAGCAAAATAAAGAAATTCCCCTGAATCCACCGACTGATACCGACAACGAACTGCGTCAATGGAGGCAGAGGTTTATCCCCCAGCATCTCCGCAAAGATCTTCTCGAACCTCGGAACAATGATCACCATGAGGAACACCAGAATCAACACCGCGATAACAATCACGATGATTGGATATACCATCGCCGCGACAATCTTGTTCTTCAGTTTTTGAGCTTTTTCCTGATACTCTGCCAAACGAAGGAGAACCAGTTCCAAAACACCGCCAAGCTCACCGGCTTTGACCATGTTCACATACAGTTTGTCAAAAATTCTCGGGTGCTGGCCCAAACTTTCAGAAAAAGTGGCACCACCGGAAACGGAATCCGCCAAGTGATTAATGGCACCGGCCATCACTGGATTTCTCTCCTGTTTCCCCAAAACGGAAAGACCACGCAAAAGCGGCAATCCCGCATCCACAAGCGTCGCCAACTGTCGGGTAAAAATCATCAGCACTTTGCTCTTAACCTTACCTCCACGTTTTGTTTTCGCCTTAGTCCGTGCCTTTTGACCTTTGCTAGCACGGCGTTTCGCTCCGCCTGAAACGCCCCCTTTACCTGCCGCGACCACTTGAGTCGGATAGAGTCCGGTTTTCCGAAGCTGACTGATTGCATCTGCTTCATCATTCGCCTTGATGGAACCAGTCGTTTCCTCGCCCTTGGCATCCAGGGCAATGTATTCAAAATTCGCCATAATATTGACTGTTAGTTTCTAGTGTGTTGTAAAAATTCGCTCCTGAAACCGATTCTATTCGGTAAGAGTCTTTCGTGTCGATCTAAAAGAATCACCTGACAAGAAATTGATCAGGTATATTTCAAAACCTCTTCAATCGTGGTAATTCCTTCGAAAATATTTCTGAGTCCGTCCTCACGAAGGGTTCTCATTCCCATCTCCTGAGCCTTTTGCTTGAGAACCACCGTTGCGGCACGCTGCGCAACCAGTTCCCTCACTGGATCGGTCATATCCAGCAGTTCGAAAAGCCCCTGCCGTCCTTTATAACCGGTGTCATTGCAGGTATCACAGCCCTGACCGGTAAAGAAATCTTTTCCGCCAGTATCCGCCGCGGTCAGCCCAATCTGAGCCAGAACGGCCGAACTGGGCTGGTAAGCAACCTTGCAATCAGGACAAATTCTCCGAAGAAGACGCTGTCCCAACACCCCTTCAAGGGTCGCGGCAACGAGGAAGGGCTCGCACCCCATGTCAATCAGTCGGGTCACCGCCCCCGGTGCATCATTGGTGTGAAGCGTACTCAATACCAGGTGCCCCGTAAGTGATGCCTGAATTGCAATCTGAGCGGTTTCCAAATCACGCATCTCTCCCACTAGAATTCGGTCGGGATCCTGACGAAGGAATGCCCGAAGAATTTTTCCGAAAGTCAGGCCGATCGCGTCATTCACCGGCACTTGAATAATTCCGTCGATGTCATACTCAACCGGATCCTCGGCAGTCAGCAACTTCGTATCCATCGTATTGATCTTCCGAAGACAGGCATACAGTGTCGTCGTTTTCCCGGCACCGGTCGGACCGGTACAGATGAAGATACCGTTCGGTTTTTCAATCGTATCCGTGACGTACTCATACATCGAAGGAATCAAATTCAGAGTCTCTAAATCGAGATTAACATTGGAGCGATCCAAAACCCGCAACACAACACTCTCACCGAACGCAGTCGGCAGCGTGGAAACACGCATATCGATAGGCTGCCCATTGATCTCTTTCGTGATTCGACCATCCTGCGGAAGACGAGTTTCGGCAATATTCAGAGCCGACATCACCTTGACACGGGAAATAATGGACTGCTTCAAGTGCTGAGGCGGCGGAGCCATCTCATAGAGCGCACCATCCACACGATATCGAATCTTGAAGTCATCCTCGAAAGGCTCAAAGTGGATATCGGAAGCCTTTTCTTTAATCGCCTGGTAGAGAACCAAATCCACATATCGGATAATCGGAGCAGCATTGGACTCATCTTCGAGATCCTCAGCTGAAAGTGCCGCGACTTCCGCAGCGATTTGAGCCATGGCATCACTTTGACCGGAGCCTGAGGGACCATCGGCAGCATCTTCCCCTCCGCCACCGCCATAGTAGTGAAGATTGATCAATTGATCTATCTGTTCCGGCGGGGCTACAGCGGGAACAATGGTGGCGTTCAAAGTAAAGCCCAGCTCCTCAAGGTTTTGAGGATCAAGAGGATTCGCAATCGCCATTTGCAGCCCTTCATCAAGGAACTGGATCGGAAATGCCTGATACAACTTAGCTGTTCCCGCAGGAACAGCAGCCAACACCTGGGGTGCCGGCTCGAACTCAGAGAGATCGTAAAACTCGCCACCTATGTCTTGCGCCACCAACTGAAAAAGCTGGTCGCGCTGGAGCAGGCCGAGTTGTTCCACGGCCTGAGTCACTTCCAGGCCGGAATCTCTCACCGCCTGAATGTGCTCGTCCCGTTGGGAGTCTTCGACCAACCCCCGTGAAATCAAGAGGTCAATAACGCTATCGGTCGTCATAAAAAAATGAAAAACTTGGTTTGAATCTAAGTTCAGGGTCAGTCGGAATCAGCCATCGTGACACGCATCACTTCCGCGGCAGTCGTTGCCCCGGCTAGCACCTTCCTCACTCCATCTTCCCGCAATGTCCGCATCCCGAGCTCTCGAGCCCGTTTTCGTAACTGCGGAGTCGATTCGTCTCCGTTGATGAGAAGGCGAACCTCCTCGGTAATGTTAAAAATTTCGAAAAGCCCCATACGGCCTTTGTGACCTGTCATCCGACAGGTTCGGCAACCGGCTCCCTCTTTCAATTCCGCGCCCGTAAGCTGATCCGCCGACAAACGAAGCCCGCGGATTTCTTTTTCGGTCAATGCCGCACCCTCAATACAATCCGGACAGATCTTCCGAACAAGGCGCTGAGCCATCATGGAGCGCACAGCACTCGCAATCAGGAATTTTTTCACTCCGATATCAGCAAGTCGGGCAACTGCGGAAGGAGCATCATTGGTGTGAAGCGTACTGAACACGAGGTGACCAGTTAAACTTGCGTTAATCGCGATCGAAGCAGTTTCCAAATCCCGAATCTCCCCAATCATAATGATATTGGGTGCCTGACGAAGAATCGCCCGGAGAGCAGCCGCGAAGGTCATTCCAATCGACTCCTTCACTTGAACCTGATTGATCCCCGAAAGCAGATACTCCACTGGATCCTCAACCGTAATGATCTTGCGATCCGGTTTGTTGATCGCATTGAGGCAGGCATACAAGGTCGTCGTTTTTCCCGATCCGGTTGGGCCGGTCACGAGAAGAATGCCATCCGGCAAACGAATCAGATCATCAAAAATGGCTTCATCATCAGAGAAGAATCCCAACTGGGGAAGCCCCAGAGTCAATGAACTCTTATCGAGAATCCGCATCACAACACTCTCACCACAACTGGTGGGAATGGTGGAAACACGAAGATCGAGATCACCGCTTCCGAATTTTGCCTGAATCCGTCCATCCTGCGGGATACGTTTTTCAGAAATCGCCATGGTGCCGGTCATGATCTTGATCCGGCTGATAATGGAGGAAAGCAATCGCGGCGGGTGACTCTGCACCTTATGCAGAGAGCCATCAATCCGGTAACGAACCCGGGTTTCCTCTTCAAGAGGCTCGATGTGAATATCGGAAGCGCGATTCTGATAAGCTTCCTGCAAAATCGAATACACCATTTTGATGATCGGGGCATCGCCGCCTTCACCGTCCTCCGCAGTAACAGCAATTGCCTGGGAATCCAGCTTACCCAGCTGATCGGCATCCAACTCACTGGCGTAAAAATCAACCTGACGCTGCTTAATACCGGCGTCCGTTGCACAGACAAACTCAGGCTCCACTGAAAGAATGTGGCGAACCGAATCCAGCGCGTCAAAATCAAGCGGATCCGTTACCGCAATTACCAAAGTATTGGCCGTTTGGGCGATGGGAACAATCTTGAACCGAACAGCAGACTGAGCATCCACCGCCGAAGCAACCGACGGATCGATATCCATCTTCCGGATATCGACAAACTCCATTCCGGAGTTTGTGGCGAGAGTCTGAGCAATGTCCTCTTCGCTGATTTTATTTTGTGAAACAAGCGCTTCAAGCATCGACTCCTGCGAACCTTTTTTATGGCGAACGTCTTCGACCATATCGTCGTCGACTACAGAAGCTTCCTGAAGCAATTGAAGGAGGTAATTATCGTTGGCGTACAAAGCAGAGGAGATTTCGAATTAAAACTATTGTGTAGTGTTTGGGCGGAAACCAGAAGGTGGCATCGTAAAGACACCACCCTCAATGAACAAAGGTTAGAGGATTCATATCGCGAACGGAAGAAAAAATATCGCGATTATGAAAAAAGTTTTGAGCTATCGAGCCGAAAACACATAGTTCCCGGCCTCAACGTCCACATCCGGAGGGAAATTGGCGTTTTCAAAGAAGTCATACCCCTCTTTTAAGTTCACCCAGAATTTGATCCACTTCGGCTGTCCTGCCCACTCTTTGTCCATTCGCTTGTCCGTCATTCGAAAAGGAAAAATATTCACCCGAAAGAACTTCTGCCCCCCCTTGAGAGCGCCCTCTGCCAGAGTGTACACCTCATTCATGTTGGCGTTCACCAGGGAGAACGATCCCACCGAACGTCCCTCTCCATGAATGAGAAGATCACTTCCCGTCCTCGAATGGTAAGTATCAAAAGCATTAGGGAAACCGAGTTCCAGCCCCAGGTGATATTTGGTTCCCGGACGCAAGCGGGACGAAGTCACATAATAAAACCCTTCAGGGCACTGTCCGTCCCCTTCCCGCACTTTTGGCCCCGGATTGCCTGACCAGTGGGAAACCCGGTAGACTTTATAAAGAGCGTAGTCCTGCTTACCTTCGGGCAGAATCCAGACTTCCAGCTCCTTGGTTTCTTTAAAGACCCTGATAAAAACCGGATCCCCGATCTTCATATTCATCTTTGCGAGCGACTTCTTAAGCTGCGGCGAAGTTCCGGCGACAACCCCTTTTGACCTCACGTTCTCCGGCGGGGTATTTTTTTGAAAAAACGAGAGCGCTGGAGTTGCTGTTGCTGAAATCGTACGCGGAACCAGCCCCTGAACCACCTTCATCGCCTGCGAAGCAAGAGGGTAAGATCGTTCAGCATACCCGGTCGAACCGTCAGGTTTCGAAGTGCTCGATGCGAAGGAAACCCCTGATGGAGCAAGGTCCTTATGCGCCTTGTGATAAGCCTGCCATTCAAGCCAGTCGCGCACCAGCCAAGGTGACGCGACTCCCATCACGATCAAAACCGTTGATATTATCAGTCGGAACAACATTTTAAAATTTAACTCAAAAATTTTAAAATATCAACATTACTTAAGTATATGGCATAAAAAATTAGAAATTGGGATTGGTTAAATTGCCAACAAGCTCGTAAAATTCGCCCCTATGCCTACACAGGAGCCAGCAATCGGAGTCATTGGCGGGTCGGGTCTCTATGAGATTGACGGCCTGAGCAATATTGAAGAAATCAAAGTGGAAACCCCTTTCGGTGATCCCTCAGATGCCATTATCAGCGGCGAATTTGCCGGACGCCGGGTCTGTTTTTTACCCCGTCACGCGAGAGGTCATCGGATTCTTCCATCTGAATTGAATCACCGGGCCAACATCTGGGCGCTCCGCTCATTGAATGTCCGCTGGATTGTAGCAGTAACAGCAGTGGGATCTTTGAAGGAAGAATACGAGCCGCGCCACATCGTTTTGCCCGATCAATTTTACGATCGCACGAGCCAGCGGGCCAACAATACCTTCTTCGGAAAGGGTATCGTTGCTCACATCGCCTTCAGCGATCCAATCTCCGACGAACTCAGGGAGCTGCTCCATGATTCAATTCAAAGTCTTGATATCCCCGTGCACAATGGCGGCACCTACGTCAATATGGACGGACCCGCTTTCTCCACCCGCGCCGAATCGGAAACCAATCGAAAACTCGGATTCGACCTCATTGGAATGACGAATCTCCCCGAGGCGAAACTTGCCCGTGAAGCTGAGATTGCCCTGGCAACTCTCGGCATGATCACCGATTACGACTGCTGGAAGGTCGAAGAGGAATCCGTCAATGCCCACGCAGTCATCGAACACGTAGCCGCCAACGCCGAGAACGCGAAAAAGGTTCTCCGTCAGGTGATTCCTTCCATTCCTGAATCACCAGACTGGCCTGAGCACTCCGCCCTGCAGAATGCGATCGTCACTTCCCCTGATCTCTGGCCAGCAGAAACAACAGAAAACCTGAGACCTTTAATAGAAAGATTTATTAAAAGTTAACTTTTCTGTCATATATGAGTTGCAAATTTTAAAATTTTTCTTACATTTGCACTCGACTCACGTCTGAACAGACTTTTGCCCTTCATCATGAGATTTCCTTTTCAGGCGACCTGCCTCGCCTCAGCGCTGTCCTTGTGCCTATCAATGACAGGATGCCAGACTACAACGACCAAAACTGCCGACGGCAGGGACGAGGTATTCGTATTCGGAGCGCCGAAAAAGAAAACTTCCAAACCGAAGAAGAATTCAAAAGGCAAGAAGGATACCGATTCCGCCACACAAATGGCAGGCTCAAACACTGTTCCTCCCCCGGCAACGGGACCTCTGGGAACGAAGGACTCTTACAGTTCGATCAAAACCAATCTCCCACTAGTGGCCTTGACCTTTGACGATGGGCCACACCCCGAGAATACGCCCCGTCTTCTCGATTTGCTGAAAAGCCGGAACGTGAAGGCCACCTTCTATGTTGTGGGAACCAATGCCCAGCGCCATCCCGGCATCCTTAGACGAATGGTCGCAGAGGGACACGAGATCGGAAATCACACCATCACTCACGGCAATTTGACGAAGATGACCCCGGATGCCATTCGCAAAGAATTGAAGACGTCTCACCAGACTATCCTTAGTGCAACCGGAGTGGCGCCACGCTCGATGCGCCCACCCTACGGAGCCATTACCAGCGATCAAAAGGCCTGGATCAAACGCGAATTCGGATATCCTTCCATCATGTGGTCGGTGGACCCCGAAGACTGGAAGCGTCCCGGACCATCCGTCGTTGCCAGCCGTCTCGTTTCCGGAGCCCGCCCCGGCGGTATTCTTCTCGTTCACGATATCCACAAACCAACGATTGATGCGATGCCTTCCGCCATCGATCAACTACTCGGAAAAGGTTTTCAGTTCATCACCGTCTCACAACTCGTGGCGATGGACGGAAAAGGGTAAAGCAGGAATTTTTCCTTACTCTTTTTTTACAAGTCGGGAGTTCACAAGGTCTCCCGAAAACGATAGGGTCGGGAATGATATACCCGAAAGTCGTCGTTCTGGTTTTTCTTGCCTCAGCCCTTTTGGCACCGTTCAGCAAGGGTGAAGAGAGCCGGGAGAAAAGGCAGCAATACCAGGAACAATTTGCCGCTGCGCAAAAGGCGGCGAAGTCTGGAGAGATTGGAAAGGCGCTCGGCGGATTTCTCTCTGTTCCCGGCGGCGAAGTGTATGCGCTTGGGCTGCTCAATAAGCATCCCGAAGAAGCGGAAGCGGCTCTGAAACAGATTCTATCGGACCAAACCAATTCCCCTTCGAAAATTCGCGCTCTGCTTCTTCTGGCGGAAACCAAAATGGCGAAGAGTGACCCCTTGTTTGCCCTCAAATCTCTCAGGAAATTCGTGAGTCACATTGCGGAACCCGGATCAGACCGGGGCTGGGATGAATCTGTCGTCCCTTATAACTATTATCCTGTCGAGACTTCAGATGCACCCGGGTTTTTATCTTTTCACCGACATTCTCTCTCTCCGCGAATCAACCCATTCCAATCCGGTCCCGGTAGCTATACCAACAACTGGCTGCTGCGGCGATTCATCGCATTGGAAGAGTGGGACGATGCCACCAGAGAATTCCGCCGGATCGCAGCCCTTCATGTGGAAAACATTGAAGAAGCTGGAAGCCCGGACTCCTCGGCTCTTGAATTCGCAATCGAGTTTGCGTTTTACCTGAACAAACAGGATAAAAAAGATGAAGCGGAGTCCTATTTGATCAAGACATTCCTGGCCCTGAACATTGAGTGGTCCCGGGAGCTGTCTCTTATACACATCTCCGAGCCCACGAGACCGAGGCTGATCTC
>OJCB01000143.1_pt1 | contig 30094 bp, 27 predicted proteins | sample 1591501 | NCBI WGS metagenome assembly OJCB01 (sample SAMN05416813, study PRJEB24817) | seawater metagenome | isolation source: Sea water | place: Canada:Atlantic | collected 2013-07 | reverse complement strand
CCTCTTCGTCGGCAGCGTCAGATGTGTATAAGAGACAGTGCTCGAATAGTGCTGTCGGCTCCACAGCCTGTGCCGAAAACGTCAAACCCAGAGCAACTGCTCCCATGAAGGCTCTACTTAACATACTCAATCTCACTTCAAATTTTTGCATTTTTTATTCCCTGTGACATTACCTTCACATTGAACTGGAGTTTGCATCCGAATCATTGCATGCCCAGACAAAGGCAGGTAATAGCCACCATGTAATGCTCCCATTGCCTTGCAACGATTCCACCCTTTGGGGCTGCCCAGCCCGCCAAATGTATCCAACGTATTCCATATCAGGCCATTCACCACTGGTACTTTCATTTCCTCGCACCATGTGGAACGGATACGGAGTAAATTTGCATCCTGGATGTTAATGTGTACGCCACCAGCCTTCACTGTGTGGGTGGGTCTCTGTTTTAAATTATCATTTGGTATTTGATAAGGCCGATTGTTAGCCGACACCTCTCGATAACTCCCCCTATGGGGGCATCCATTTTTACTCGGGCACTTTCGCAACACCCACCGGCGTTTTGCAATCTTCTGAAACATTGCCTCTGTTGGCGAAACCACCTCTACTTTCGCTCCCATTGTATGGGTTGTCTTATAAGCAATAACCATTTTTTCCTTGGAAAGCTCATAATTAAGCAAACTCGGTTTATCTCCCGGTTTAACCGCATATTGACTTGGCATCATCCCCCTGACCAAGGCATCTTTCATCTCTTCAGTATAAGCATGATGCAAGCTTCCCTCTCTGGCGGCGCGAAAAGTTGCATCATTGAGGGTGGCCTTCGTTCGATACAGCATACCGAGCTGAACAATCACCAATAACAAAGGGATCCCCCAGGCAAATGTAATCAGCATTTCGGTCAGGGCTTGGCCTTTTTGCTTCCGCCCCACCTTTTCCATGATCATTGCGCTTTTTTCTCCGAACCTTCCGTTAGAGCACCTACCAAACGAGATCTAAAATGACTAAAGCGCAATGCCTCTTGTGGAGACTCTTCCATAAAACGCTGCTGCGCTTCCGTTGATATGCGAAGCGATTGCCGGGCACGAACTACTGATAGGTTATACCATGCACGCGCTTGATCAGGATCCAACTCCAGACATCTCTCATACATTGTCACCGCAGCGTCAAGCTGACCGCTTCGCGCATAAATATTCCCCAAGCGGAACCAGGCCTGGTATAAATCCGGGTTATCTTTTAGTAAAGAACGATAGTAAGACTCCGCCTCTTGCCAAAGCCCTTGCTTATAGCTCTTTTCAGCCATACTCAACCGTTGAGCAGCCTCTTCGCCTGGCACTTTCGATGTGGAAAGGCTACTGCAACCGAATAACAAGCTAGACACAATTAGTAAAATCAATCTGCACATACGCCCCCCTTTTTAACCCATAGTGACTTGCACGCCCTGCAGGCAACTCCAAGACTTTACTTGCACTCCATGACGCAGCAAAACGCCACGGTTTAAGCTCTGTATAAATTTTCACAACTCTTCCTTCGCGATCAATAAACAAAGCATCGATAGGAAATCTCATAAACAGCATATGAATTGCACGGCAGCGGGGAAAACATATAGCATCGGCATCATTCATGGAGTGCCTTCCTATCAACCCTAACGCCCTTTTTTTAAACGACTTAGCCTCAACAGCTTCTATAATTATGGGATTTTTCATTGGCCTATCCATTATTGAAATGTCTCCCACAGTTTCATCCCAATGGGAAAGCCGATAATTAAGAACGTCGTGGGGAAAATGAAAGCGACTAGAGGTAATATCAATTTTACCGGCGCTTGCATGGCTTGCTTTTCTGCCAATTGAAAACGCTCCACTCGTCGCTGATCTGCTTGCGCTTTTAGTGTTTCCCCTACACTGGCACCTGTACGCTCAGCCTGTACAACGGCATTGACAAAAGTGTTCACTGCATCAACATCAATTCTATCAGCCATCATTCGTAAGGCATCAAAACGCCCCATGCCAGCGCGAATATCACGGATAACCTTCGCCATCTCTTCCCTTAAGGGCCCTACTGGACCCTTTTCAACGGCATGCTGAATGGCACCGGTAAAGTTCGTTCCTGCCTGAACACTCATTGCCAGATAATCGAGAAAAGTCGGTAATTGACGGACTATTCTGTTTCTTCTCTTCTTGCCAAGCTCTTTCGCCTTTAAATAGGGAAGCAAGAAGCCCAATACAGCAGCCATAAGCAACCAAAGCCAGTCGAAAGAATCAGCCAGGATTATTGCCACGAGGCACAATAATGTCGAACCAATAGACTGGACTATTTGCAACCCTAGAAACTGCTGGGCGTTTAACATGAAGCCTTGCCCGGATTGTGCCAGCAATCGGTTGTAACTAACCACCTGCTCCACTCGCATCAAGCCGCCCAGGTAGTGAGCAAAGAACCCGATCAAGGGCCACATTATTCTCAACCTAAAAGGCAAGGGGTCCATAAATTCGCGCTCGTCACGCTCTACTTCCGTATAAACACGCCAGAGCCCAAGCACTAGAACCACTATGGCTAGCGGCAACAGAATCAAAGCAGAAACGGCATAAACCACACTTGAATCAGACATCGATAGTTACTATCTTTTTAATAAACCAAAACCCCATCCCTTCCATCACCATGATCAAGGCACAGGCCCCCCATCCCATATAAGTAGTAAACAATTTATCCATGGCTTCAGGCTCGATCTGAGCAATCGCAAAACCAACACAAAACGGGAGAACTGCCATGACGAATCCCTGAGCTTTCCCCATTGCGGTCAATGCTTTGATCTTTCCTTCAATCTCCAGCTTGCGTCGTATCGTATCTGAAAGCCTTTCCAGGACTTCCGCCAGGCTCCCCCCCACATCGCGAGCTATCTTCATTCCAGCTACAGTCATTTGCAATTCATCACTTGGAACTCTTTCCAGCATATTGTCTAAAGAGTCGTTAAAATCGACGCCCATCTTTGTTTCACGAAGCAACAGACCAAACTCCTGTCGAATCGGGCCGCTTGATTCCTGAACCATCAGGTCCATTGCTGATGACAAATTTGATCCAGCTCTAAGCATTGAAGCAATAGAGGCAAGGGCATCAGGCAAAGCGTAATTAAATTCCTTTTCTCTTCGAGAATACAGCAATGAGTAGATAATTTTTGGTGATGATGCCAAAAAAGCTGCAACTATTAAGCTAATCAAAAGGTTCCCGCTAAAAAGCCAAACAATCAAAGAAGAAACGGCCATTATTCCGAGAGCAAAAACAAATAAACGAGCAGGATCAATAAAAATGAAAAGATCAGCCAAATTTGTCTCAGCATTTTCTTTAAATTGCGCTTCATACTGTAGTGCAGCTTGAGTGAAAAGACGGTAAATAATCACAGAAAAAACAAATACGCTAACGGCCAAGAGAAAGGCGATAAGAACTATATTAAAAGCCATTTTGAACCGCCTCAGGCTCCTGTATACCGCCAAACAAGCTCATATCCACTTCAATATGTCTACTGCGCAACTCTTCAACAAAATCAGGGATATTACCTGTCGCCCCAAAGTCTCCTTTTACTCGACCCTCTTCGTCGTAACCACGCTGCGAATAGCGATAGATTTCAGAAAGCTGAATGATTCCACCTTCGAGCCCATTCACTTCTGTAATGCTTGTCACTTTGCGTGTTCCGCAGGAAAAACGACTTTGCTGGACAATCAAATCGATAGCTGATGAAATTTGTTCACGGATAGCCTGAACGGGTAATTCCATGCCGGACATCAGCACTAGAACTTCAAGTCGGGAAATACAGTCGCGAGGTGTATTAGCATGAACCGTTGTTAGTGAACCTTCATGGCCAGTATTCATAGCTTGAAGCATGTCGAGTGCCTCTCCGCCTCGACATTCGCCGACTACAATCCGGTCTGGCCTCATGCGCAAACAATTTTTTACCAGATCACGAATATGCACTGCACCCTTACCTTCCTGGTTTGGAGGTCGTGCTTCCAGGGCCACCAAATTTGGCTGGTATAGCTTCAGTTCGGCAGCATCTTCTACCGTGACAATTCGCTCATTGTCTGGGATAAAATTGGACAGAACATTTAAAAGGGTTGTTTTTCCCGAACCTGTCCCACCGGAAATAAGTATATTTTTTCTTTGAGCTACCGCCAATTCAAGGAACGACACCATTGACTCATTCACGGATCCAAACTTGATCAAATGGTCAGATGTCAACCTTTCTTTCATGAACTTACGAATAGTGATGTTAGGGCCTTTTAAGGCGAGAGGAGGGATTACGGCATTAACCCTAGATCCATCCTTAAGTCGCGCATCGACCATTGGCGAGCTCTCATCAATACGTCGACCTAGTGGTGAAACAATTCGCTCAATGGCAGATAGAACTGCTGCATCATCGGTGAAAGTAACCTCAGATTTTTTTAAGCGGCCGGCTTTCTCGTAAAATATCTCATCACGCGCGTTCACCATGACTTCAGAGATATCATCATCAGCAAGCAATGGCTCCAGAGGACCCAGACCTACGGCCTCAGCCAACACTTGACGAGCCAATTCGTCTTTATCGATTTCGGAATCAATATCCTTATGGTCCTGAATAATTCTATCGATAGCCTCTGCAGTGAAAATCCGCAGGGCATCATCATCCATGTCAGCAACATTAACTCTCCGCAAGTCCATATAACTCACTAACGACCTGCGAATTTTTTCACGCCAACGTGTCATTTTTTCATTATTAACAGGAGCAGCATCTTCAACTGACTTTACTGGCATCAAAGCTTCTTTTTTTGATAAGGAATCGTCTGCATTTTTATCAAGCCCCACAAAACGACATTGGAGCCGGTAATCACTGATCGCTATTACATCGTCTTTATTAATCGGCCCATATTCTTTTACTCTTATATTATTCACCATCGTGCCCGCACGATGACCACGATCAATGACGTACAGACCATCAATGCGCTCTTCAAGATGAGCATGTTCATCAGCCACCTTTCGGCCTGCCATCGGCACCAAGCTTGAGGAAGAACGGCCCAATATACAGCCGGCTTTATCACTACTGTAGTTGCCGACCAATGTCCCTTTCTTGGTTTTTACCAAAACATATAACATTGATTACTCCAGCAGCAGTGTATCCAGTTCGGTTTCCAGTTTTACTTCTTCAATAAATGCTTCCACCTTTTTTATCAGTAACTGGTTATCATCATCCTCAGGCGTCACAATATATGGAGTAACCATAACCATCACCTCTGATTCTTCGATGCGATTATCCGTACTACTAAAGAGTTTCCCCAAAAGTGGAATATCTCCCAAAAAAGGCACTTTATTTGTCTGTTTAGACGTCGTATTAGCTACCAATCCAGAAACCACCAAAGAATCGCGATTTTTCATGTTTATCGTTGTTGTGGCTCTTCGATTCAGCAAACCGGGAATACCATTAACCTGCACAGCAGGGTCAATATTGCTAACCTCTACCTCTAGAGCCACTTTGATGTTCTCACCACTAACAACAGGTAAAATATTAAGCAGGATCCCATAATCACGAAAATCTACATTAACGAAGCCATCCTGATTAATAACAGGAATAGGAAACTCCCCCCCCGATAGGAATTCAGCATTTTCACCGCTACGGGCTACGAGTTTAGGAGCAGACAAAATACGAGCCTGGCCAACTTCCGCAAGAGCATCAATTCTGGAACTGATACCAGTGGTCACCCCAAAATATTGCAACGTATCGTAATTATTAACAGGGTAATTCGCATTGCTAAGTATCTCTCGAATTTCAGTAGGCAACCCGTTTTGGGAAGTACTAGCAACGCCAAAAACCGGATTCGTTGTAAAGGGCGAGTGTACGCCATAGGCAGGCCCACCTATCTCACTATCCCAGCGAACACCTAATTTCTTTAAATCCTGCCGTTTTATCTCAACAATCTTAACATCGAGTCGAACAAGCTCAGACAATTCGAAGCCGTCACCGCGTACCAGATTAAGTGCTCCGGGGAGCTGCTGAACAATTTGATCTATACTCTCTAAAAAAGCTGCATCGACACTACCTTTGAACACAAGGTTATGTCCTACCGTTTCAACGCTTAAGCCTTCAAAGTGTTTGACCAATTCATTGGCCACTTTCATTTGCCGGTCCATCGGTAGAGGCAAAACCGTAATTTCTAAAGTGTCACGCCGATCACCATCCTTCCATATTGAAACCGTAGAGATACCTGGCTGGACACCGATTAAAAGAAGGCTGCCATCTTCCAGAACTTTGTAATTTACTATTTCAGGATTACCAACAGCCACCCGGGTTATTGTTCCCAAGCCCAAGGTTTTAGCCTGGCCGGCATACAAGTCTACGGGGCGTCCTGAAGCACTTGTCTCAATAGCTATTATTAACAACACTGGCAGCAATATAAGAAAAGGTACGTCTTTCTTTATCTTCCCTAATAAAATGAATAACTTATTCATGCTATCAATCATCCTTTACTACATTATTGCTTTTGGCACCTTCAGATTTCGACCAAACATTATCAGCCAACCGAAAACTTCGACCTGACGAAGACTCTTTTCTTTTCATTCGCTCTTTCTCACCGCCTTCTATGGGCTGCTGACGGCTACTTAAAACTCCTTCATTCGCCTTTCCTCCAGCAATTGCTTCAATAGTAGGGCCAGAGTCATGATCACCAAAACGGGCAACACGGTCGTCATCAGGATGGCGAAGCAGGAAGAAAATTTCGCCTTTTTCCGAAGCAGTAAGCACTTCGGTTATTTTTTCTACCGGCACCCCCATTGTTATCGACGTGTATAGCTCTTCATTACCCTCCATATTCATATCAGCCAGAGTCTGCATCCCTGTAGCCAGAACAGCTACATTATCGAGAAGATTTACCAGGGGTGAATCGATTGCTCCTTCACTGGCAGATGAACCAGTATCCCGCATTAATACCAGGTCAATGTGGTCCCCTGTCTTGATCATGCCTTCAACAGATTTTAGCGGGCTAACTTCCAATGTTACGGCTCTTTCTCCAGGACGGAGCAGCTCGGCGAAGCTTCCCACACCAGGGGCACCTGCTATAAATGCCTGTATCAAAGCCGAACCAGAGCGCATAGGAACCTGTAAACGTAGCCCTTCAACAGCGTTAAAAGCATCAACCTCAATAGCGCCAGATGGGACGTATTGACGTGGAATATCGCGCACAGCCATAGTGGTCTCACCAATGATATCCCCCGGATACAAATCTGACTTTGCAACCACCAAGCTGACCGGCTCCTCGATTTGTTCCAGTTCACTACGAAGTGCTGTTTCACGTTGTTCCAAGTAGCTAAAGCCCAGCCATCCAGCTAATGCAGCCAAAGCTACCGCTACAACCAGCATTATTATGGCGGCATATTTTTTCATAAAACTTCCTATACTAATATTGAGCCTGATAATAATCATGCGGCCCTGTTAACATTAGTCCGGCACAGACATTGCCCAAACGTAAGATTCCTGATTTGCTTTTAACGATGCATACAAAAGACTTATCGCGTTTTCCCCATTAAAGACTGGAGCCCAAAGCGCACCAATAATCAGCACAGCAGCCACAATGTACTCAACATAAGCCTGCCCATTTTGCTTGTAACCTCGTTCTCTTAAAGAAGACTCTCCGCCTCTTATTCTTCGACTCGAAACCTCTTTTTTTTGAAGCATTATCTAGCCACCTCAACAATGACAATATGCGATTTACTTCCCTGTCGGGACACCACAAGCTCAAGTTCACGACCGCCCTTGTTCACACTCAAAATTGCCCCTGTTTGTCGCGGGTCCATATTCTGTTGAATCACATTCCAGTTTTGCTGTGAGAAATGGCTAAGGTAATAACGAAAATTACTTGCGATAGAGTGGCCATTTTCGATCAAAAGGGTTCTTGAGCGAGAGCCACCATCAACTGCATTGATATCACTCATCACGCGTGAAGCCGGTAGTCTGGGAAAGCCTTTCCCCAATTCCGGCAAAGTATCGCCTACAGCGCCCCAGTTACTTATCCCCACTTGCGCATAAGCACCATTGCCTGTATCTGTAATTTGAATCGTGACATAGTGCTCGCCATGGGGAGCACTCAGAATTTCCCACTGATTGCTCTTGTGCTGCTTGAACTCTGTCCCTTCATTCGTCCATTCTTTATCGTAGAATTCCAGCAACGCCTTAACCCCCGGCAGGTAATCGAAGCTGAAAATTTGCATGGGGACCCCATTAAAGACCATGGCATCAGCGGCCCATTCAACCTGAACACCGTCTGGGACAGGCACATCCGGCCAGTCATTAGCAGCCTGAGCAACACCCACGGAGCAGATAACCAGAAAAATGCATTCCCTTAATTTCTTCATCATCCATGAACCTTTTATCGACATGCAGAAGGTGCGGAGCCTCCACCATAAGGAGATAGTCTTTGGCAGGGTGAAACTTCAACGTCTACTTTTCCGAACTCCAGATTGCTAGAGTTGATCTCAGGAAATATAGATCCAACCAAATTCCTTGCTTTGTTGAGTGCTGAGCTATCCAGCTTATCCGTTAAAACTGCACGCTTGATTCTTTTTCTTGCCTGTGCCGGACTCGCAGCATTCCAGGCATTATCCAGCAGTACATAGCGGCTACTAATGGAGACCTGCTTCATTGGAAGCCAATTTTGATCCGCTTTTGCCAAAGGGACCGATACTTGCGCACGCCGATAGCCTGTAGTATCCAGATCAAGGCCTTTCACTACGGCCTTCATTACAGTGCCGCCTAACACCCCGCCTAGACTTGCTTTAATCTCACCGGTGTTTACATTGAGTCCGGGCTGGCTCTGATTTGCTTTATCCGCCAACGCGTGGTTCCCGGGTTTCGCTAGATAGCTGCTATAGAGAATAGGATCTAATCGACCAGCAGCCGTACTGCCAGCCGATTTACCGTCTTTTTTACTGTCAATGACCCTGTCTGCCTTGCCCATGACCCGGTATCGCGACTCCCACGCCAACCTCTGGTCACTTTTTGCATGAGCCCCCCCGTTGTCTGGCCAAGCGGTTTTTTCCCAAGCGCTATAGCGGGCTGCCTCATAGCTACGATGGCGTAGTTCACCTGTTTTTGCTAAATAGGTCATGCCGATAAAGGTAGGAACCAGAACAAAGACGGCAACGACAAGGAAGCCAGCTAAAGATTGGCCTTTCTGCTGTCGTTTTAGATTATGTGCAATGTTCATATTAGGCACACCCAAAAAAACATGTCACTACTCATTTTCATAGCTATTAGCTAGAGATATAGATTTATCAATGAAAGAGGTAACTTCGGCATGCAATGCATGCCAGTCACGAAATTCTGGCGGACGGTAAGTAAAATAGTATCCTATTTTGTTTTTATTATCGTAACCTGAGACGGAACAGCTCCCCTTTTCCTGCTCTGGATCTGAGCAGGAGACAAAAAAACCATCATTAATATCAACCACATAGTAATATTTATTTTTCTTATCATACTTATTTTCATTGCTATAAACCTCAACACCACTCTCTTCACTTATTTTTTTTCCCGACCTACCAACGCGAATATCGCCTCTCAAGTTAAAATTGTTAGCATCTAAAAATAATGTTATATATTTTTTTTCTTTATTTTCTTCTTCCGACTTACATGCTTTCCATCCAGGCATGCACACAATCAGATTTACACCCTCTTTCTTCCTGTAAGCATTAGTGAATGGATCAACATTACTTTCAGGATCTCGGCAAGCCGCAGAGAAAGCCAAAGCCTCTTCATATTGATCAACACCCTTTACATTGAACGGCACTCGTTTATCGACAAGAGTCTGAGTAACTAGCTCACCACCTAAACAGCCATATTGATCTTTTCCATCTAATGATCCACTCTCTTCTTGGGAACACCCCAAAAGCACAACAATCATTACGATATAAAAATATTTCATTTTATCACCTTACTTATTCCAATTTTATTAGCATCGAAGTGCTATAAATTGACTCACTAACTTCCGAAGCCATTCTCTTAAGCTCATTACGAACATGCTGCTTGCCATCCATGGTCATGAATGGGTCAAACTGAATTGACTCTAATTCTGGCCCATCCAATGTCACGCCAGATTTCCAGAGGAACTTTTCAGCTGTTCCGATAGCAGTGATAGCATGCATCAAGCTCTGCTCAGCTTGCCATTCGGCCTTGTCAGCGTTGTCTCTATTGGCGTTCAGTCTATCAATTTTCTCTTGGTCATATTTCTCTTCACCAAGCTGCAGCGCCTTTTCGTAAGCATCCCAATCATTCCTTGCTTGCTCACGCAAAGCGATTGCTTTCTCTAGATTTACTCGCGCCAAATCTTCGCTATCTCGCAACATTTCAAAGTACATTTCCGCTTCACTTTCATACAACTCCGACAATCTTTCCTCAGCTGCTGGTTTACCGGCTTCCTGCAATTCTTCTCTAAGTTCCTCCCGGCGTTCAAAATCTTCTGCCGGGCTACGATAGGATTCTTTTTGCAATTCAATCGCCCTGGCCATCAGCTCATTCTGTACTTTCTGAAGAGCAGCATGTACACGAGCCAGGTCTAAATCATAAGTAACAAGTTCACTCAGGCTATCCACACCTTCATCATTGAATACTTTTTCTACTGCTGGCCCAACCCGATCAAAACGATCCGTCATGATCATTAAGTCTATTATTCCATCGAGAACAGCCATATTTGCCAAATTCTGTGTTATATCGGCAACTTTAACTGCAACTTGAACTCCCTTATGAAGTTTTTTAGCTTGTGCGGCTGCATCTGCTATCTCTTTTATCCAGCCAGAAGCCTCGCTGATATTTTCTGAGTCTTTTACTATTTGTTCTATGAATTTAATATCGCTGGATAATGTTAAAAACTCAAAAGCATCAATTTGATCTGTCCAGCGTCTCTCATTCCAGCCTTCTGGCTGCTCTTCTTCTGTTACACAGCCCTGTTGATAGCTGCCGTAAGCAGCCTCAATCATTGCTTCTTCTCTCCAGTTCTGAGCATCTTCCATAAGAATTTGCCCCATGAGGTCTAACTTCAATTCGCCGCTGCTGGAATTCGCACTTGCACTGGCCCATTGGCTCGATAATGGTGTATCGGTTTTTACTTTTGCTTGCGGCTTGGCAGTCCTCATTAACCCACCGGAAAGGCCAGAAGATAAATCGCTCTCTAATCCTTCAGGCGCCAACCCCAGAGGATCAGTAAATTGATGCGGCTGCCCAAGGGCAAACAGATAAAGATCAGGCCCAACTTCCAGGCCGAGAGGGTCCGGGCTCAGGTAGCGTCCTAGGCTCGGATCTAGGTAGCGGTGAGTGTTGTAATGCAGGCCCGTTTCCGCATCAAAATATTGATTTGAACCACGCAGGGGTAGATCAAGCCAGGCGCTAGAGGAAAGGCTGGCTGCACCGTTGTCCGATACTTCAGCCTGCCATACAACCCGCTGCTTTTTGTCTGTTACCGCTAGCGGAGCGTGCCTGTGATCAGTGTGAATAGCATAGTGCTCACCGTCCTGCAGCAGCATGACGGGCCGCTCATCCAGATGTAGGTATTGACGAATGATATCCCCTCTTGTTCCCACCTCAGCGATAAGATTGCTGCCATCGTACAAGAACCTGGTAGTAACCTTCTCAGATTCCCCCGTTGCTCTATTGGGTTTTTCCTGCGATGAAGGAGGCGAGGAGGCAGAATCCGGATAGACGGTCTTGGCAATTCGTTCGCCAAAGACGTTATAGCGATAGCTCGCCAGAAGGCGATCATCCCCGCCCTCTTGCTTACTGAAAATTGCCACCAGCCGGCCATGCAGATCCCACTCGTAACGGCGTTGACTGTCTTCAGCCAATTGGCCACGGCGGTTATAACGTGCTGAATGCCAGTTTACGGGGCTGCCGGCGCTCTTAGTTGAATCAAGATGCTTCGGCGCCGGCGCGAGCTGTACAGTCTCCAACGTTTTGCGCCATAAGCCTCGCTCATCAGGCAAACTCATGGCTCGTGGGTAGTGATAGTCAACAGTCGGCGGGATTCCAGAACTGATCTTTGTCTGTGCAACACGATGAGGCAGCACACGGTCAGATTTTGTACCACTATGCGATTTATGACTACCAACTGATGACGCTGGTTTGCCTTTGCTTTGTTTTTCGCCTTTATGCTCGCTGCCTTCGAGCCAATATACTTCACTGTAAGCGGTAGCCATGCTGCCGGCAGATGTCAGCTGACCTTGCAGGTTGAGGGTGCGATGATGCTGCAGCCCGTTAAAATAAGTGAAGCCACGTTTTTTAAGTGTTTCTCCTGCAGGGTTAATGCCCGTCAGCAATGATTGATGGCCCAAAAGCCCTTTCTTATCGACGGCGGCCAGCGCTCCAGCTTTCGGATGATCAGCAGGGTTATACCGATATCGGAGGACCTCGCCACCGGGCAGTTGTTTCTGTTTTAGCCGGCCGTGGCCATCATAGCTATAGCCGGTAGTGAACACCTCCCCATTGAAATCACGCCGATGCTCAATCAGACGAGCATGCTCATTGTAAGTGAAGCGCTCTTCATAACGAGCGCCGTCACTTTCTTGTTGGCTGATGTGTGACAACTGACCTTGTGTATTCCAGGAAAGCTCCACGCTCTCAGCCTGACTCAGGCGACGCACCAGACGACCCGCTACATCGCGATTCAGCTTGATTTCGCTTCCATCAGCATAACGAACCGCGGTAAGACGGTCCGCCTTGTCATATTCGTAATAGGTGGTACCGGTAACAGGGCTGCGCTCACTAACCAAGCGGCCAAAGTCGTCATAGTGGTACCAGGTTAAACGACCCTGGCTATCCACGGCGATACGGCGTTGCTGATGGTTGCCTCCAACCTCCGGCGAGATCATTGCTGCTTGTAATGTAGTACCCGCTAATTCAGGGGTGGTGTTGAGATGTTTTTCCTGAACGAGAGAACCATTCGGCCCCAGCAGTTGGCGCTGGAGTAACTTCCCCTTGGCATCATACTCCCAGTTGATACGCTGACCTTCCTGATCAATGATGGCGACCAACTGATCCGCACCGTTATGCTCTAATTCAAAACGTTGGCCCAAGCTATTTTTCATGGTATCAATGCGACCTTGAGCATCGTAGCTCAAGAATAACTCTCGGCCTGCGCGAGCGAGGCTGGAAAGGCGCCCTCGGGGGTCATAATTGAGGTGTGCTAATGTACCATCACGGTGACGATGACGGATAATTCTGCCCAGCGTATCGTATTCAAAGGTCTCTGTTTCGCCCAAGGGATAATGGATTTCCTTGAGCCACCCCTGCAACGTATAATGGTAACGGGTAATATCTGAATCTGAACCATCCCCATTGGCACCATTAGGTAATGGCCCATCAATTTCGACTAACCGGCCATTATTCCAGGTATAGCGTGTCTGCCGCTCGATGGGGCGGTATTTTTTTATGGGACTGCCTTGTATTGTCGGGGCCCAGCCACGCTCGGTAACAGTGATTGGCTTACCTGATTCATTATACTCAACCAGAGTTACGTATTTATCATCAGGGTTAACGCTAGAACGTACAAGACGAAGGGGTAAGCCGGCTTCATTGGCTAGATCTGACTGCCAACCGTTGGCTACCATCTTACCATTACGCGCATCTTCATGCTTTTCTGGTTGAAAGCGATCATTATAAGAAAAATCGACATCTCCGGTACCGCAAGCAGAGCAGCCAGGCCCCAAAATTTTTACAACATGGGGAATGCCACCTGCTTTGCTAGTCAGATATGTGCTGACATTTCCAGAAGAATCCGTAACCACCGTTTTGCCCGACTGATAATCAAGCGTCACATTTAACTCTCCGCCTTCATGACGAATAGAGGCAACAGCCCGACCTTCCTCGTCGTAGCGCCAAGTGGCAATTCGTTTCTTAACCGTATCCTTCGATTCTTTACTCCTAGAAGGACTCGACACACTAATTCCTGTCAGGCTGGTAGCATAGTCTTCATTTTCATAATGATAATAACGCCGCACTCCATCAGCATATTCAACCCAAGCCAGTCGCTTATTTCCATCATAACCATAACGGACATTTTCAACTGAACTTTCATTTTTTTCTTTTTCGCCCCCCCCCAACCTTCAACTGTAACTTTAGTCAGAAGGCCATTTTTGTTATAAGAGAGCTTCATTTTTCTTGCTGTTTCCCAAGCATCAGAGTCTTTATAGCTCTGAAGACCAGAACCGGGTTTGTACGATTTTTTTTTGTATTTTTTCCTTGATGACTTCTCGCCTTTAGGCTCTTTCGGATTACGCTCAATCAAACCCGACAATAGCCCTTCATAATTATAACTTAAAATTAACTGTCGCCCATCCGGTGCGTTTACCTTATGTAATCGACCACCGCGCTCACCAGTTAGCAGCAATTCCTGGCCATCATTAAGGAACCAGTGATACTGGTTTTTCTCGGCAACAAGGAAACCATCACCATACTGCGCCGCATAAAATTGCCTCGCCCCGTTATCACGCACCTCTTGCAACTGGAAATCCAAACGACGACCATCTGCCTGCCAAAGATAGAGCCGATCACCTTTATCGAGGAGACGAACATCAAATCCATGCCTCCAATTTCTACCCAGGGAGCCTCGAAATTCAGAGTCGCTGTTGTAATGTCGAACCCAATCAAAGCCGCCCGGCAACGAGATATCATTTTCTCTCTGATATTTATTTCCGGTAACAACCTGGATAGGGTTACCGACATGTGTACCGAGTATATCTGTAGCGTTAGCAGCACCTAATTCGGTTAGCCAGCTATCTTGTTTGGTCGTGAATTGAGCAAAGCCATCGAACAAGCCCGATCCCCCACCATTAACAGGGGACATTCCAACGTCGGAACCACCAGGCTCGACTGGAGAGGAACACTCAGCAGGCCCGCCGTTTCCCGGACCATCCGGTCCGTCTGGAGTCAAGTCAGAGCCCAAGCCATCTGAATCATCACCAAAACCACACTGCATCATCGCAGCCCATGCGTCTTTAGCTGACTGCGAGACAAAGCAGACCCCCGGGTCCGGGCATTGGGTCAGCGCCTGGACTTTCAGTGGGCCAAATACCAGTGAAGCTACAACTAGTAGCCATAAGGGGAAGCTTTTGACTTTCACCCTTTCATCACAATTTTGGGTTCTGTGGTTCAGACCGTCCGACATCCCTGTCATTTTTTTCCCTTAGACTTAATTGTAGCCATTCTCTTGAAGAAAACGCGTAAACTCAGCCTCACGTTGAGCGCTATGAATTGCGCCAAAGAACATTTTCACCCGACCATTGCTATTGCGAACTAGAGTGACCGGCGTTGCTCCAGCCCATTCCTCCCAGTCCTTTTGCAATTTTCTTTGATAGATGCTCAATTCTGACACCACATCAGAAACAGGCCAGGCTCCATGCTGAATTTTGATATCATAATCCTGGAAATTACGCGCCAAGGCGGCCGAAGGATTTTTTGCAGCCAATAGTGATGCCGCTAAAACATCACTATCATCTTTATAATAAGCTACCGGTACCCAACGCATGGCCAAATTTGAAAATGCGCTTCGGAGTTTTTGGTAATGCACAGCGCTATACGGGCAATTAGGGTCGAACACGACCTGGATGTCATGCCCCTTGGGACTGGCCGTAAGAATACCTTCCGCCTGGTTCAGTAATGGCCAAATACTTTCAGGTAAGGGCTGTGCATTCACAGCAGGCACGATTGCCAGCCCCCACAATAGCAATCCTACTAATCCTTGCTTAATGTAGAACAAAAGTCGGCCGAGGCCCGAAGCGCGGCCTATGCTGATAATCATAGAGGTTCCCCCCAGGGAAGATCTCCGCCCAGAAAACCGGGCGGAGGAACGTTACAAAAAACAGCGTTGAGCTTTCAGGCTTTCAATTTCTGCATACGTGTAGACCTTGGTGCTATTCCCATTCAGCTCAACGGTGACTGTTTTCGCAGTTTCGTCATAGGTAACGATGGCTGTATTAGCGCTTTCATCTTCCATTTCGAGATTGCCATTTAGTTCGATACCCTCTCCATAAAGGGTGCTGTTTTCTTCTTCACCTTCTACCAAACTAACATAGAGACCCACGCCACCCGTTTTGACATAAAAGCGCCCTTGTGGGCAGTTCGCGGATGGAGTAGTGCCATTGAATTTAAGAATTTCCAGCCCATAAACCCCCTGATAGCGCTCAATGTAACTTTCGTCTACCGAGGCATCGCCATTAGGAGCGTAGCCGATCTCAAACATACTCTCTGCGTTGGCGCCGAACTGTATCAATGAACTGTATTTCCCTGCTCCGTCATTTCCATCGTAGTAGACAATCGAATACTGTTCTGCGGCCCCACCTGCATCGCCATAACCATCATTATCAGGGTCATCTCTCCACAAATGTGTGTGGCCTTGCCACCAGCGACGCTGAGTCACATTCGAACCAAACAACCCGGACACTACGTAGGGGTCGTCCAACCCCAAACCGGATTGCTCATAGCCGATAAAATCAGTTTCTTCCGAAAAATTATCAGACCCCGCGCCTGAAATAGGATAGCCTATTTTCCGAACCCCATTTGCCAAAGATTCAACTCCTCCGGATTCCAAGGTACTTTCGCGGCAAGAATTTTCTCTTGTAACAATGACATCAAAATTAGCCCCGCTGAACGGTGATTCAACCTGTTCACTATCTCTGCTCAGCACTTCTAAATCGCCACCTCCACCGCAATTTCTGCTCTCGGCAATACGATCACTACCAGTTGCGTCAATACCAAACGCCAACGATAGACTCGCTACAGACCTTGCTCCTGATAAAAGAGCTTCATCTAACAGTGATCCTGGCGCGAGCAAGACCACATCATCTTCATGTGTAAACTGAGCCGCTTTTACTTCACGAAGCCCATCCGGCGTAGAGCTTGTATCATTGTCATTATTCACTGCTCCCGAACTACTGCCTCCACCACCACATGCGCTCAAGACAAGTAATGCCGACACAGCCAGAAAGGGAGCTGCCATGGATAATGGTTTATGAGTCGACTTCATTAGTAAATTTTCCTTTATAAAATCAAACTTTATAGTTTGGTCCAGAATTTAACGATGAGAAGGGTTATTTCTATCAAACAGGCCCTTTACGCCAGCCCAATTGCATGTTCTTCAAAATTTACTTTCTGAGAGAACAGGTTTTCTGATGGCTCACACTCTGGCGGCTCATCGTCGTCCTGGCTGCCACCTCCATCATTACCACCATTGTTATTATCACCACCATCAGAGCCACCTTCTCCGTTTCCAGCATTATTTCCACCCTGATCGTTACCTCCTCCATCTGGATTAGTCCCACCATTTGAACCACCAGCATCAGAACAGGCCTCCCCTACCTTTTCACCTTCAGCGCCTTTGGTAAGGCCTAGTTCGGCACGAACTAGCGCTTTTTCGGTTACTTTCATGGCTGCTAGTGACGGCTCCCAATAAGGACTGTACAAGCTACCGTATTCTCGACGGCCACTACTTCTTGGGTGAATATCGTAGGGGTAACGGAATATAACTTTTGCCTTGGCCATACTCGCTAACCGACCATGTAGAAAGTCTTTTTTATCCGCAAGCGCCGCGCAATTTTTCGCCCCGGTCAGATCTGTTGCAGTTGCAACACCCTTCTCTCCAGCCGGTTTGGTCAAAGTTATAACGATTCCTGGACCCTCATCCAGTAAGCCAGGTTCCGCCAAGGCTCTAAATGAGCGCATGCCTTCATACCGGGATATAGGACTTTCCTTGCCATACTCCCAACGCGCCAGTTCAGATGCCCGTCTATTGTCTTTCCAGTACCATTTCTTTCCATGAGTAGCGCGAAAATCCACTCTATCACCACTATTCTTTCCGCTTTGGGCTGCCCCCCAGCCTACTGGAATCCACTCTCCCCTTCGCTTCCACTTACAGCCCTTCCAACTACACTTAAATTTGTCTTGATGAATCGATAACGTATCAATTGCAGACCATTTGAAATAGGGACCGCAGTTGCTACTACTTTTGGTAAACTCAGTACCACCTCTGCGTTCTAACTTGTATTTACGAAAAGCAGGAATAGTCACCTTCGCAATTCTTCTATTTCGCGGCTTTCCCGAACGTGTAAACCTGTCCCGGCTTGCCAGTATCAGGTTTCTGAACTCATCGCTATACTGCCTGTGAACTTTATCGCCTTTTGGTGGAACCCATGTACCAGGAAAAATCCACCAGCCACCTTCCCATCTTCCACAGCTTTCATACGCTTTTTTAGGCTTGTAATTTTTAGAGAAATCAAAATGCGCTTCTTTAAAGCTGTTCAATGAAACAAGAGTGTAAGCATTATCTACTTTCTCATCATTTTCTTTAACAACGCCTTCAAACGCCTGCTTAGCCATAAAAACCGTATTAGCGTGCATTACATCCTGGCTACCAGACAGAACTGCTATCCATACATTCAATGCCGTAGCAGCCACTTTCATAAGCGGCTCCATTACTTCTTTTATGGCTTTGGCAGCGTTTTCAATAGCCGTTGTTACAGCATTAAGATAAGGTATCCATTTCGTTATTGTTGCAATATTCCTTGACGTATTATGAAGCCAGCGAGACCAGCTAACGAGAGTAGTTGCCTGGGCCACAGCAACATGGTTTGCGATCATTGCTCGATTAGTATAAGCCTGAAAGTTCAAGTTTCTTGCTTCAATCGCAGCCACACTATATGCAGCCGCATCAGTCGTTCCCTGTAATCGGGTTTTTTCGTTACTTACCTGATATCCATCAAATACATAAAATACTGAACCGGCAATAACTAACAAAAGAGCTGTGACGTACACCATCATTTGCCCTTTTTGGCGCTGCATAATTCTGCCTGAACCTATGCACGTCATATCCCCTCCATGGGCCCAAACCCCAATGCAATTCACTACCCAATATCAAAGAACTTATCACTAGCCACAGTGACACCGAATACAAGTAAGAAACTTGTATTCGGAAAAATCTAAACCGTCTATTGAAAATTAATTATTGCCTGTATAGTTGCTTAAGTTACGTGAACTTTGTGCATTACTTTCAGCAGATTTCGCTTTGTTTTTCGCCGTATTTCTAGCCTGCGTACCATCTTCGCCTGCAAGCTCCATCGCCATACCCGCGGTCTGGTTTCTAACTGTATCCCCAAAGAGTCGATAAACACCGATTGCAGCAACAGCAATCAAGGCAACAATAATGATGTATTCAGTCATCCCTTGACCAAGCTGTTTTTTTTTGATTTGCATCCCTTAACCTCCAGTTATTGATTATCTGATCAAACCAATTAGCACCAATGTGCAACATTAAGTGGTCGACATAGTGCTTAAGGCTATTCTCAACAAGCACCTTGCCAGGGCGGGTAGTGAAGCATTCGAGACAGAAGCATCACAGAGGACAATCCCCTAACTCCTTGTAAGCATTTTCTTACAAACTATAAAAATGCTTATCACGTCGTGTTTTCTCATTTATTTCTACAAATTTTTATCGCAGACATTTATGTGAACCATGCACATTGCTTTTCATTAAAGCAGACAATAAAGTCCACTTTTTTGATATCTGTTGCTTTCTATAGCACTGGTTTTGCTCAGATTCCCGCTTGGCTTCTGACGCCTTAGCACGTCAAATTCTTTCATTTTTCACTGGAGATATTGAATGAATAAGCTCTCCCCTATGATCCCCCTTCTTCTTGGTACTGTATTTTCAACTGCCCAAGCCGGCCCCTATGACCATCTTCCTCCGGAAATGCGTGATGAAATTCTCAGCAATATGGCTGAGATGGAGGAGGACTTTCAAAGTGTTCAAGAAGACGGAGTTAACGTCTTTAACCGTGATAACAGTGAAGAGAATGCCTGGATTGCTGGTAGCACCGCGCTGCCGAAGAACATCGACTGGGTTGCCGGGCCTCCTGAAGGGGCCGAGCTGGTAAGTTTTATGCAGGGTGAGAACGGCCAGCTACCTGCGGGAGTTTTTGGCAGTGCCAAGTCGTTGAGCCAACTGGATAATAGATATAGATCCATGTTGACGGTTGGCTGGACTCGCCACGCGATCACTGATTCTGAGATCATTTATCTGCAGGGTCGGGCAAAGCCGTTGACCGATCGTGACGTGGGTATGCTCATGGAGATTCTTGCCACCACACCACATGTAGCAATGTCCTCATTGCCGGACGGTGCGATGATGTTTGATGAAGAGCATATAAGCTCTCTACAGATTAGTGCTAAGTAGCTCACTATGGTGGATTACGCCCTTCGGGCTAATCCACCCTACAACAGACCTTATTTCCCCAGCACCTTGAATCGATGACGTAATCGAAACCCCTGATCATCCACCAGCGTCAGCGTATGCCAGCCGGGTTCAGCGATGATGGCCTGTTCATGGAAGTGACGGGTCTTGCCGAGAAAACGATCGTCCAGATGCCAGAACAGCTCTGCCTGGCTGCGCTGATGGACCGCGCGGAAAACGGCGCGGCCCAAGCGACCATTCAGCTCCACGGGGATGTAGATAGCGGTGCCGGCATGGGGGTAAACCAGCGCCATGGGCGGTTCGCTTTGCATGGCACGGGCGCCAGCCACACAGTCGGCCCGCCAGGCCGGCAAAGGCCGATAGCCTGGGTGATGACGGCGATAGAACCAGGCCTGGGCCGGTGGCAGTACGAACCAGTCCCGATGCTGCATCTGACTCACTGATTCACACTGACTGTGCACCCGTTGGCCGTTGGCATCCAGGTGCACGCGGATATGGTGTGGTGTGACGGTCTGAAAATGGCTCTGTCTCGGAGCCCACTGGTCCACGGTCTCGCACCGCCCCCCTGCCAGGTAGCCATCATCGGCACAGACCTGCACGGTTTTCAGTTCGCCCAATGGCGGCTGCGGCCAAGATGCAGTGCCCAGCAGGCTGAACACATCCAGCATCAGCGGTGCAGCCGTCGCTGCCCCGCCGAGGGACGGAGCCGGTTCACCATTGCCGTTACCCGCCCAGACACCCACCGTGTATTGCCCATTACTGCCGATGGCCCAGGCATCGCGCAGGCCGTAGCTGGTGCCGGTTTTCCAGGCTATCGGCTGGCTGGAGGTGAACAGTCGCCACTGTTGTGCCGTGCCCGGTCTGGCGACCTCCCGTAAGGCCTGCAGGGTAAGCCAGGCGGCGCCGGGGCTGATTGCCACTCCCGGCACCATCCCGGGTTGCGTTCCTGTTAGTGTCCGCACCGATTCAGGAGCCTGCCCATTGGCGCTGACCATCATCTGCGCATAAATCGCGGTGAGTTCATCCAGCCGCCCTTCTGCCCCACCGAGGATCAGGGTGAGCCCGTAGTCTTCTGCGCTACGAAACAGGGTGGTCATGCCCAGGCGCTGTAGTTCGCTATGAAATCGCCCCAGCCCGTAGTCCTTCAACATACGTACCGCGGGAATGTTCAGTGACTGGCTCAGGGCCTGGTGCGCAGGTACTGCACCCCGATAGCCATGATCAAAGTTTTCCGGGCTGAAACCGCCATAGTTGGTGGGCAGATCCGGCACCAGTGTGCCCGGTAGCAAACGCCCGTCATCCAGCATCAACCCGTACAGCAAGGGTTTGAGGACGCTGCCGGTGGAACGGGGGGCGCTGGCGATATCCACCGCCGCCCCGTATTCCACAGGGTCGCCATGGGAGACATTGCCCACATAGGCGCGGGTTTGTCGTTGCTGATGATCAATGACCACCACCGCCACGTTATGGACCCCATCGCGGGCCAGCCGCCGACCGTGCTGCCGGGCCAATTCCTGAACCCGTCGCTGAAGATCCGCATCCAGCGTTGTGGTCAGTAGCCGTCGCAGGGAGGTCTTCGAGAGGGTGTTGAGCAAGTGAGGGGCCAGCCCTGGCAGAGGCCTGGGCGAGGTAGGTAAAGGCTCCATCAGCGCCAGGCGCAGGTCAGCCTCTGCCATGGCACCCTGGCGGTGGAGCTGCTGCAGCAAGGCATTGCGCTTGGCCAGTAGACGTTCGCGATTACGGCCCGGGTGGATCAGCGAAGGCGAATTGGGCAGCACCGCCAACAGGGCCGCTTCCGCCCAGCTCAAGGCTCCCGGTTGGCGGCCGAAATAGCGCCAGGCGGCGGCACGCAGGCCGACGATATTGCCGCCAAAGGGCGCACGGCTGGCGTACTGGACAAGGATCTCCGGCTTGCTGAAGTGCCACTCCAGCTGCAATGCCAATAGTGCCTCACGGGCTTTTTCAATCAGGGTTCGCGGCGGGTCGTCACGCAGCAGCCGAGCCAGCTGCATGGTCAGCGTAGAACCGCCACTGACCACCCTGCCCGCTTCCAGGTTCAGCCGCATGGCGCGGCCGATGGCCAGCGGGTCAATGCCCGGGTGCCGGTAAAAGCGCTTGTCTTCGAACAACAGCAGTGCCTGTTCGTATTTGTCCGGCAGCTGTGCCACCGGCACGAAACGCCACTGCTGATCCTCGGCAATCCGGGCATCCAGCAGGCGGCCATTGCGATCGAGCATCAAGGTGGCGTAGGGCGTGTTATCCAGCCGCTCGGGCAGCGGCCACCATTGCAGGGCCGCCAGCATCAGTAGCAAAGCAAGCAACACGCCTGTGAGAAGAAATCGTCTTTTCCGGTATTGTCGCTTCATGGGCTGGCAGGCAGAGGGAGACACCGAAAGCCTACTCAACAATGAGGAAAGGGTCGACCGAACAAAAAAACGGGCGCATTAAGCGCCCGTTTTGCGTGGTTCAGGAATGACTTAAAGGTGAAGGCCGCACTCGGTCTTCTGCTGGCCTTTCCAGCGACCTTCGCGGCCTTCGCCCTTGAAGGTACAGTGGCTGCAACCGATAGAGTTATAGCCCTCCGCCACCAGCGGATGGAACGGCAGATCATGTTCTTCGATATAGCTATCGCGCTGTTCCTTGGTCACGTCGATCATGGGGTTGAACTTGATCATCCCGCCACGCTCTTCGAATACCTGCAGCCCGGCGCGGTGCTCGGTCTGCCAGCCCATCAGGCTGGAAATCCACAGGTCGTAGTTTTCCTTGGCCTCATCCAGGGGGTTCACCTTGTTCACCTGGCAGCACAGGTCCGGATCGGATTCCCACATGCGGTTTTCCAGGGACACCTGGTGATGATCCGGGTCCGGGGTCACATCAATGACCGTCAGGCCAAAGCGCTCCACCAGGTAGTCCTTGTACTTGAGGGTTTCCTCAAAGTGATACCCGGTATCAATGAAATGCACCGGCTGCTCAGGACGAATCGTGGAGATGATATGCAGGAAATACGCAGAGGTAGCCGCAAAAGAAGAGGTGATCATGATGCGCTCGGGGGAAAAATCCTCGAAAACGCGCGCGATACGCTCTTCAAAACTCAACGGACCATAGACACGATTCAGCTCCGCCAGGGCTTCTTTGGACAGGCCGGCGGTGTTATCTCCGAAACGTGTAATAAGCTGTGCACTACCCATGATCTACAGCACCTCAAAACAGGAATTGCGAGTGCCATGATAGGGGCTCAGCGAAGAAGATAAAGGAATATATGGTGATACTTTTATAACTATGGAGCATATAAGAGGCGACCGGTGACCGCACCGGAAATCAAGGCTAGTGGCCTTATCCCCGGTGCAAACCGACATTTCCTCTCTCAGAACTTGTAGTTAAGTCCCAGTCCAATCAGTTCCTGAGTACCGAAGTCATTGTCCACCAGACGCAAATACTCCAGGCTCATGCTGATGTGCTCTTCCATCCCCAGGTCGAAGCCACCACCGTAGGAGGCACCGTCGTCACGCAGGGTTTCGCCATTGAAGTCATTCTCCACATAGCTGTAACCCCCAATCAGATAGGGACGAACCGGACCTGCCATCGGTGGTGTCAGCCGGGCATACACGCCGTAGTGAAAGTCATTCTCCACCTCCACGCCGCGGTAGGAATCATCACCGAATGCCTTGCCGGCATGAACCTCGGCGCTAATCAGCTCGTGCAATACCATGCCACCACGCAGTGTCAGACCGGTGAGGGTCACATTGCTGACCGAGCCACGATCTATGTTCAGCATATTGACCTGGGCACCAGTGTAAAACTCAGCCTGTGCCGCCGTGCCGGCCAACAACATCCATGCTACGAGCGTTCCGCGAACAATTCCGGTTCTTTTCAACATTCAGCTCTCCTTGGTTTTTCTTATCAGTCCCATCGTGGACGAAATCCACCCACCTATTGAAACGGTCATAGCGTAAAAAGGAAAGTGCCGAGGACAGCAGGATCTTTGACTATCGATTACCGGTGATACGCGATGAATGACGATCGCCACACATATTTACACAACTTAACAAAAGGCAAGGAACGGATACTCACAGGTTTGTCGGACCTGTCAGGTGCCATGCGCGATGACCCGATACGCCATGGCACAAAACTGCCCTCTGACATTCATGCAGGGGGGCATGAATACGCAAAGGAGACTGATCTATGAAAAAGCCAATAACCGCCATGGCCGCACTGCTGTTTACCAGCGCTCTGACCGCCACCGCCATCGCACAGCAGCCTGGCACCACCGGTGCCCCGCAACAAGGCGCTCCGCAGACCCAGAACATGCCTCAGCAGCAGAACCTGCCGGATGCTTCCGACTTTTCCGATTCGGATCTGGATGCATTTGTTGCCACCCAGAAAGACATGGCAGGGATTCAGAAAAAGTATTCCCAGAAGCTGCAAGCCAACCAGGACAAGCCCAAGAAAGCCATGGAGGTTCAGCAGGAAGCCCAGCAGAAAATGGTGGAAGCCGTGCAAGACAACGGCCTGGAACTGGAAAAATACAACCAGATCGTCCGTCTGGCGCAGTATGATGCGGACTTCCGCGCCAGCCTTCAGGCAAAATTGTAATCGTAGGCCTGAAGACAAAAAACGCCGGCTGATGCCGGCGTTTTTTTTGCACAAACCATCAGAAGTTCATGGTTACGCCCAGCCAGTAACGCCGGCCATCTTCCACATAGCCATACTCATCCAGCAAAATTGTCTTGTCGGTGAGGTTATAAATGCCAGTGTTCAGTTTCGCCTGTGGTGACAACCGGAACCCCAGCCCCGCATCCACCAGCATATTGGACGGCGCGATGATGGCACTGCTGGAAGGCCCGGTAGTCGGCTGGCTTTCCTCTCCGCGATAGCGCACCGTTGCCCAGGGCGACACGATGTCCGTGGCCTGCCAGTTGGCCTGCAGACTGGCCAGATGTTCCGGCAACTGGTTCAGCGGTTCTCCCTTGTACTCCCCGGATTTCTGCTCGGAATCCGTATAGGTATAGCTGAGGTTCAGTGTCAGCACTCGATACAGCGTGGTCGACAGGGCTGCTTCTACCCCCCGGGTTACCGCTTCGTCCACGTTGACCCGATAGGTGGGATCGGAGCCGAACTGATTGGCACCGTCGGTGCAAATAGCAATCGGGCAGGCAATGCGGGTAATCTTGTCTTCAAAATCATTATGGAAAACGGTGACGTTCGCCATCAGGCTACGCCCGGCATTGAAGTACAGCCCCAGCTCCTTGTTTACTGACGTTTCCGGTTCCAGATCCGGATTACCGTAGATATTGCCACCACGACTCACCTGCCCCCAGTCCGGGGTGATTTCCCGCAATGACGGAGAACGAAAACCGGTGGACACACCCCCTTTCAGGGTCCAGCGAGGGCTGAAGCCCCACACACCATAAAGTCGCGGACTGAAGTGACTACCAAAGTTGTCATCGTCATCCAGCCGTGCCCCGGCTGTGAGAGAGAAAGTATCAGTTAGCATCCATTCGTCTTCTGCGAACAGCGCGTATTTTGCGGTATCGATACGGGTTCGTTCGGAAATCCGGTTGGAGGTCTTGTCGGAGAGCGCTTCCTCAATAAAGTCCGCGCCCATGGTGACCCTGTGATTACCCAGCGGCATGACCAATGACGATTTCGCCGTGGTGTTGGTGATCACCATCTCGCGGTTTTCGTTTTCCGCCCTTTCCCGTTGCACATAGGTATCAGAGGTTCCTATCGCCCAGCGCCCGGTATGGCTCAGCGAGAAGGCTTCGCGGCTGCTGCGATTATCGGAATCTGTACAGCCACCACGACAATAGGTGGCCGGGGCGCTGTAACCGACCAGCGAACGACGACGCTGGTCCACCTGGCTGGCCTCCAGCACAAGGTCATGATCCTTGCTGGGCGTCACCGACACCTTGGCAGTCAGGTTCTTCAGGGATTTTTCTTCAAAGCCGTTTTCAAACAGATCCTCTTCCCGGTCCTGGAAGCGACCGTAAAGCTGTAACCCCACCAGCCCTTCCTTGAGGGGGCCGTTGAGACTGAAATTACCCTGCTTGATATCCCCGGATCGGGAATCATCCTGAATGATGGTGTCCAGCTGCACTGAACCACCCCATTCATCGGCCACCTTGCGGGTGATGATGTTAACGACCCCACCAAGAGCATCGGAACCGTACAGGGTGGACATGGGCCCGCGCACCACTTCGATCCGCTCAATGCTTTGCAAGGGCGGCAACCAGTCCTGCTCGAAACCGGCGCTGCCGTTGGGGCGGGTTTCGCGGGTGGAGACGCGTTTGCCGTCGACGAGGATAAGGGTGTACGACGAAGGCATACCACGCATGACAATATCCGTGCCGCGATCACCGGAACCGCCACCGGTCACAACGACGCCGGGAATATCCCGCAAGGCATCGGTAGCATCCTTGTAATAGCGCTGCTCGATCTGCTCCCGGTTGATTACGCTAATGGAAGCCGGAGCATCTTCCACCTGCTGGGCGTAGCCCCCCGCAGTCACCGAAATCTGGCCAAGCTCGTGGCTGTCCTGCTCTGCCCAGGCGATACCGCTGGTCACCAGCAAAACCAGCCCCAGGTTCCCCAAACGCATTCCCATCTTCCTTATCTCCTCAATAACATCGACAACATGACCAGAGCCCCGGCGCCATTTCTGGCAACCAGGCGCTGATCCCCCCGCAAACGCGGCATAAAGCCGCCTAAGGAATTAATGAACATTATTCACGGGTGATGATATTGATTCTTGTTTGCATATAAAGGAGATTTACAAACTATACAGCCGCCGGCAATCGCAGATGGACCCGCAGCCCAGGGTCGGCGTTTTCTGCCCACAGTTGGCCGCCAAGCCACTGCACGGAGCGAAAGGCAATGCTCAACCCCAGCCCGAAACCACTGTTGCCGGCACGGGCACTGTCTAGACGGACGAAAGGTGCAAAGATGTCTTCCAGACGATTCGCAGGCACACCTGGCCCCTGATCAGTGACCCACAGGTGCCACCAGTCCCCCTCCCGGGTTCCTGACAGGGAAATCCGCCCCTCCGCCGGAGAATAACGCACCGCATTGCGCACCAGATTTTCCAGTACCTGGGCCAGCGCATTGAGATTACCGCGGACCTGCGCATCGGCAGGAAGATCACAGGGAAAGCGTGACTGGAGCCAGCCACTTTCGAAGGCGGCGTTGTCGCTCACCACATCCCAGAGGGCCAGTAACGAGATCGGCTCCTGCCCACCGTCACCGGATTCCGTATCCTGCCAACCCAGGGTAAGCGTATCGTTGACCAGGGTACGCATCTGCACCAGCTCACGCGCCACCCGCTGCCGTAGCCCCGCCTCATCCAGATCACTCTCCAGCGCCACCGCCAGACGACTGAGTGGCGTGCGTAGCTCATGGGACATATCGTTGAGAAGCTGCCGCTGGGTGGCCAGCATAGCCGACACCTGCTCGGCCATGTGATTGACACTGCGAGCCACATCGCCGAATTCGTCACGACGGTGGCTCAGCGAGGGCTGAACCCGGGCCTGCGGATCATCCTTGAACTGCAGCACCTGATGCTGCAATTCCCGCAGCGGCACACGCACACGCCAGAACAGCAGCAGCCCCAGTATCAGTGCCACCAACGCTGGTAGCCCCACCATCAACAAAGACTTCCAGAGTGGCCAGTCCTGGCCGGGCATGTAACGGGGCGGGAGTTGCATCACCAGACTGCCTTGCTCCGGGCTTTTGGGGAAAGGGACACCGATATAGGGCATGGAGCGATAGCGAAAACTCATCCGCCATTCCAGACCCCGTTGAAACCGCAGGCCGGCCCGTTCTGATTCCGTCAGGGGAATACCACTGAGTGACTGATCATCCTGGCTCACTACCATGATGTTACCGGGTTCGCGATCACCCATGGCAGCAATCCAGTGCTCCACCCCCGCTGCACCGTTCTCCAACCAGGCCTGCTCTGCATCGGCGGCATAACCGCGCAGGGCGCTTTTTGCCTCGTCGCTGAGCAACAGGGCACGGCTGCTGAGAGTACGGTTGAGCCAGTCGCTGAGCGTCACGGTGCACACCGCCGTCACCATCAGCAGCAACGCCAGCCGCCACAACAGGGAATGTCGCCCCAGCATCACAGGTGCTCGGTGATCAGGGTATAGCCCTGGCCCCAGACGGTGCGAACAGAGGATTCCGGCGCGCCGGAATCCCGCAACTTGCGACGCAGATGGCTCACATGCAGGTCCAGGCTGCGATCGTGGCGACCACAGCCCCGGTACAACACCGTCTGGTAAAGGAAGGGTTTGCTCAATACCTGGTCATGGTGCTCCAGCAACACCTGCAGCAAACGAAATTCCGTGGTGGTCAGCCCCAGGTCACGCTGGCGATAACAGGCGGTCTCGGACGGCTCTTCCAGAATCAATCCACCTACCGAATTCGACGACACCGTCCGGTGTCGCTCCATGCTCACCCGGCGCAGCACCGCCTCTACCCGCACCGCCAGTTCTGCCATGCTGAACGGCTTGGGCAGATAGTCATCCGCCCCGCCGATCAGCCCCTGAATCCTTGCCTGCTCATCGCCAAGTGCAGACACCACGATCACCGGCACCGGGCTCCGGTGTCGAAGCTGGCCTAGCAACTCCAGGCCATTCAGTCCAGGCAACAGAATATCCAGCAATACCAGATCAAAGTCTCCGGAGGACGCCGCCGCCAGCCCCAGGGTGCCATCCGCACAGAGGGTGACCTGGTATCGGCGCTCGGACAGGAAATCATGGAGATGCGCACTGAGCACAGCATCATCTTCGATGACCAGCAAACGGGAGGGAATTTGGGCAACAGCATTCATTCGCGAATGATAAAAATTATCATTTAACAAATCCAGAATTATTTGAACTTAATTCACTGCCACCAATACCCCTTACATTCTTTACACCCTTACGGCTGTTTAAAAAGAACCATTCTCATTACCATCCCTGCCACCGAAATATGCCGAGCCCTTTCCGTGGTGAACAAGAAACGCAAAGCCTTCTGGTTGAAACAGCTCCACCAGTGGCACTGGATTACCTCGGCCCTTTGCCTGATCAGTCTGCTGCTGTTCAGCATCACCGGGATCACGCTTAACCACGCCAGTGCCATCAGCGCCGACCCGACTATCCGGGAACAGGAAGCCTCCCTGCCCGCCCCTCTACTGGAAGCACTGAGTCTTCACCAGGAGGGCCCCCTACCCGTTCCGGTGCGCGACTGGCTGGATCAGGAGATGCAGATCCGCACCGGTGACAAGACCGCCGAATGGTCGGCCGGGGAAGTCTATCTGGCCTTGCCACGGCCCGGCGGAGACGCCTGGCTGGCCATTGATCTTGATGATGGCTCGGTGCTGGCCGAGCAGACCGACCGTGGCTGGATCGCCTTTTTCAATGACCTGCACAAAGGGCGCCATACCGGCATCGCCTGGTCCTGGTTTATCGACATCTTTGCCGTGGCCAGCCTGCTGTTCGCGCTCACAGGTCTGGGGCTGATGATGCTTCATGCCAAACGCCGCCCGGCCACCTGGCCGGTCACCCTGGCCGGGCTGGTGCTGCCCTGGCTGCTGATCGTGGTTTTCATGCATTAACAAGGACTGCCCTATGCGTTTACTTCCTCTCGCACTGTTTTCCCTGCTGGCCAGTTACGCCAGCGCCGACACCTTCCAGGTAGAGGTAGAAGTCCCCCGGCTGCGGGTGGCGGAATACCACGCCCCCTACGTGGCCTTCTGGGTGGAAAACGCCGACCGCAGCAGCATCGTGCCTCTGGGCCTGTGGTACGACGATCAGGAAAAGTGGCTCAAGGATATCCGCCAGTGGTGGCGCCGCACCGGCCGGGGCCAGCAAAAGCCCTGTCTCTTATA
>OJCB01000142.1_pt1 | contig 30103 bp, 18 predicted proteins | sample 1591501 | NCBI WGS metagenome assembly OJCB01 (sample SAMN05416813, study PRJEB24817) | seawater metagenome | isolation source: Sea water | place: Canada:Atlantic | collected 2013-07 | reverse complement strand
GATCAGCCTCGGTCTCGTGGGCTCGGAGATGTGTATAAGAGACAGGCGTTGAGCTTCGCGAGATGGTCCGCATGCAATTTCTGTTCGGCGGGAATGGCGGCGGCGGCGTCATCGACGACCTTCTTAGCTTCATTAAATTTAATCTGCGCATCCGACTGGGTCTTATTCAAGGCCACCAGGGCTGTATCGGCGGTGGTGATTGGTTTGGTCGCAGCAGTTGCCGCGGTCTCCGCGTTCTTAGCGTCGGTCCCGGCCTTCGTTTTGGCTGCGGTTAATTTCGCGAAATTGGCTTTGTGGGCAGTGGTGGCTGCCAGGATCGCAGCGACCGCATCGGTGACGGACTTCGTCGCGGCGGTGGCCTTGGTCTGAGCGTCGGGGACCGCCTTGGTCAACTGCGCTTTGACATTTGGATCAGGGTTGGTGTTCGCGGCCAGCGCCTTTTTCGCGGCCTCGAGGACTGCGCCGGACTCTTTTGCAATTCGATCCGCGTTGGTTTTTACGTTGGTGAGTTTGGTCAGATTCAGGTTGTGAGCAGCGACCGCGGTGGTCATGACGGTGTCAGCGTTCGCCGCGGCTTTCTTCATCGCTTCGGATTTGGTGCGCGCGTCTGCCAGCGCTTTTTCCAATGCAACTTTGGCGGTTTCCTTGCCGGTGACACCCTTGGTAGCATTGGTCAAGGCCAGCTGCGGCGCCTTCATCGCCGCGTCGGCTTTGGTCTTGGCTTCGACCAAGGTCTTTGCGGTGGCCAGATGCTCGGCAGTCACTTGGATAATTTCCGATGCGGCAACCCCGGCGGCTTGTTTGGCTATTCGCAAGCGGATATCCCCGGTGGCCGCGGTGTTGGCCAAGCCTACACGTGAGGTGAGATGAGCGGCCAGCGTCTTCTCCGCTGCGGCGACTGCGCTGCCGCTTGCCTTGAGCGAATCCTTTGCGGCCAGGACTGCCTGTTGCAGTGTGCTTCGATTCTTCTCGTCGGCGGCGACTTCGGCCTTGAGGGTGGCCTCGGCAGCGGTGGCGACCTTCCTCGCGGCCTCGGCCTTGGTCTTCGCGTCGGCGGCGACTTTCGTGAGCGCTGGTAAGGCACTCTGGTTGGCGGCCCGGGCGGATTTTGCAATCACCAGCCAGGCTTCCGGCACAAGCTTGCTTGCTGTCGCGGCATCGGTGGCGATCTTTTTCGCAGCATCGTGTTTGGTTTGTGCTTCTGTCAGGGATTTCGCCAATTTATTGCGATTGCTATCGTGGGTGGTGAGTGCCGTCCCGGTGCTAGTCAGCAAACGATTGGAGGTATTGGCGGCGCTGTCCGCCTTGCTCTTGGCTGCGTTCAAACGGGTGGCCAATGCATCGATTTCCTTCTTCCGCGCGGCCCAATGGTCAGCGGCATCCGGATTCACCCGGTGTTGACCCAGTACCCCGTCCATCCGCAGGACGAACTTTCCCTCACTCGCCACGGGCTTGTCATTGCCGTTTGGGTTGAAATTGGCCTTGAGCACGCCCTCATCACCAGGAACGCTCAGGGTGGGAGGCCGGGTGAAACCTGGCAATCCGTAAGGGGTCACTCTGAAGGGACCCTTGACTCCCGTTTGCTTGGTGAGTTTGAACGGTAGCTCCAGTACCTTCTTCAACTCAACCCGCCAGATCTTCGTCTCTTTTGCTTGTAAAACCAGATCCGCCGGTTCGCTGGAAACTTGCAAAGCAAAACGATTGGTGAGGCGGGACCGCGTCCGGTTCTTGAGAGGGTCTACGGCGCTCCACACCAGTGTGCCGGCCTGCGCAGGCATCGAAACTTGCTTTCCATTGAGGTTTGCCGTGCCGGTGATCTTGACCTCGCCTTGCCAGTCCTGCGCATGGGACGAGGCGGAGATGGCCAGGTAACCCTCGTCGTTCGGCCCCCAGACCGACATCGGCGGGGCGAATACTCCGGTGGGCAAACCGCTCACTGATAGTTCGATCGGGCCATCGAACCCATCCTCTCGCAGGGCCATTACCCGAATGAAACTGGTTCCCCCGGCATTGACACGCGTGACCCCGGCCATCGCGTTGCGCCCCTCCTGAAAGGTCTTGTCCTGCACCGCGATGAGACGAAATCCCGGACGCGCCTTGCGGATACCGAGCCGATACGGCGCCAGCACACCCGAGTGGCTCATGTTGTTGCCGAGAACGATCCGGTATTCCCCGTCCTCCGGAGCCGTAAAGAGAAGTCGCGCGTCGCGTGATCTCGAGGCGAAACCTTGTGCGCCCAGCGCGAAAAGTGTTTTCAACACGGTGTCGTCTGCTTCCGCGATGAACTTGCTGGTCTCCTTTTGCTCGGGGGCATCGGGGGCGGGCTTCACAATTTGTTGCAGGATTAAGGTCGGGTCAGTTGCAATTGCCATCCGGTCCGCGATGACTTCGATCACTAGTTCCTCGTCTTTGGTGGCGCTGAAACGGAAGCGGTCCAGGTCTCCTCTTTTGTCGAAGCGTCCGACCACCTCGCACGGGACTTTCACCACCTGCTCGTCCAAGTTCACATCCTCAATGATAATTTCGTCCCGGGCCAAGCCGATGCGGAGTGGGTTGGACTTGCCTTCCCGGTAATCGAATCCCTCCGCGATCCCCTGCAGAATCTTTCCGCCATTCACCTGTGCCGCTTGGCCCGCCGCGGGGATCTGGATTTCCACTTCCTTCGTTTCCAGTCGGTCGCCGTTCGCGGTAGTGAATTCGCTGGCTTGACCGCCGGGAAGATTGCGACCGTAGAGGACGAACTTTTGCAGGGATCCGGGTTTGCCTGCGGGCGGATAAACTCCGTCGATCCAAGGTGCTGTGGTCGCCAACAGTCGGTAGAAATAGGGAGGTCCGCCATTGTAGAGATAATCGGAGACCTTGATAATGTAATCGCCGTCCTCCGGGGCGGTGAAATCACCCAGAGGGTCGAGCCCGATCTCATTGAGTGACGAGGCGATCTCCTTTCCGGAGGGATCGAAGACTGACAAGATAGCGTCGATGCGGGAGTCGATGCGCTCGCCCCGGACGTGGATGATGATGCGCTGGCCCTTCTGCACAGACAGCTTGTAGTGATCCACACGACTGCTCGTGGTTTGACCATTGACAGCTTGTTCGAGTTTGATCGGGATGGCGGTCTCGATCGTCTCGTTGCCGTCCGCGACGGTCAATTCGTCCGGACCATCCCCGGGGCTTGCCACGAAAAAGCGGGGAGTGGACAGCCCGAAAAGTCCGACGGTGCGCACTTCATGTTTTCCCGTCGGGACATTGTCCGCAATCCGCACCGTAAACTTAAGCCCGTCTTGTCGCGGCTCCGGCCAAATTTCGTCGGCTGGCAGGATTACTGGTTGGGCGGTGATCCCGGGATGGGTGAAGCGTAGCCCGGTCAGTCCGTCCAGATCGGTTCCGTTCAACTCGACTGCAAAGCTTGTTCCGATCTTGCCGCCTGGAGGAAAAATTGCCTCGATCGAGGGTGAAGGGAGCTGCGCTAACGCCACTGCGGGCGAAACCACGAGCATGACGAAAATAGAGAGTCGTATGCGGGCTTGTCTTCCGAAATCCATGGCTCGGTCAGTGGTTGAAAAGGAATTCTTTGGTGCTCAGCAAGACCCAGAGGATGTCCTCGTATCCTTCACGCGCCGATTGCGCGAGATTGGCGTTCGGTTTTTCCTCCGCACGCTTTCGCTTGGTGTCGAGGTGACTCAGCGCGATCTCCAGTTCGTCGGCTCGCGGTGGGCGTGCCAGGGCGGCGAGGTAGAGCTCCTTGATTTTGTCCGTGTCGCTACGCTCGGCTTCGGCTGCGAGCAAAGCGGCGCGCCCCTCACCGGAGGTCAACTTCGATTGGATGGTGGACGAATTAACGAGGTGAAGGCTCTGCGCGAGATTTCCGTCGATGGTGCTCTCGCATTCGCATGCACTGTCCATTTCGGCCCGACCAAACACACTGAGGAAGTAGATGTCCCTGGTATACTGGTCGTCCGGGAGTGCTACGGCGCGCGTTCCCGGTTCCTGGTTGGCGAAAGCATCCTCGCTCTTGGTTACAAGGTTGATTGCGTCCAGCAGAACTTCGGCCGGGAGGCGGCGCGGACGATAGCGCGAGTAGTTCTGTCGGTCGTTGCCGTTGTATTGGTTTGGCTCAGAACTGAGTTGGTAGGTGTGGCTGTTGCAGATCAAGCGGATCACGGCCTTCATGTCGTACCCACTCTCGACGAAATGCCCGGCCAGCTCATTGAGCAATTCCGGGTGAGTGGCGGGATTGGTCACGCGCATATCGTCCTCTGGTTCGACGATTCCCCGGCCAAAGAAATGCTTCCAATACCGGTTCACGAACATCCTCGCGAAAAAGGGATTCGATGGCTCGGTCATCCAGGCGGCGAGTGGTTGCCGGGGATCCTGTTCCTCAGGCACATCCATCACGGGTGCGCCCAGAGGAGTTGGCTTCTGGCTCTTCTTGGTGCTCGGGTTCATCGCACTAGCCAGTTTTCGCTTGTGGAAGACCATCTCCTCACCGGGCAACTCACCCGGCTTGCGCTGGAGTGTGGAGAAGAAGGCAGTCATGCCGAAGTAATCGTCCTGGCTCCACTTCTCGTAAGGATGGTGGTGGCACTGCGCGCACTGGATTCGGATGCCGAGGAACACCTGTGCGATGTCCTGCATCTGCTCCTTCTGGTCCTTCACTGCGCGATACCATGCAACCGGGGCGTTCTGTCCAATCTCGCCCGAAGCGGTTACCAACTCTTCGACGAACTGGTCGAAAGGCTTGTTGCGCTGGATGCTGTTTCGCACCCAATCGTGGAAGGCGAAGGTGCCGCGGGCGTACTCGGCGGAAGTGCGCTTGTTGCGCAGCACGGCGGACCACTTATTCGCGAACCAATCAGCGTAGGCTGGAGTCTCTAATAAATCGTCGATCTTGCGGGCGCGTTTGTTTGGATTTGTATCGGCCACGAAGGCCTCGGCTTCGCGGGTATCAGGCAGGCGGCCGGCGATATCGAGGCTGACCCGGCGGAGGAAAGTCGCATCATCCGTCAGCTCCGAGAGTGGGAGTCCAAGTAGTTCCAGCTTCGCGAAGACTTTCTTGTCGATCAGGTTTTTCGGAGTAGGCAAGTCCACCGGCATGCCCAAGGGGATGTCTGCAAGGAAGACATCGACGTGTTCCTGGAAACGCACCATGACCGACGCGCTGCCCGGAAGGCTGTTCATCTCCACCAGACCATGTTGTGTCACCGAGGCCATCTGCTCGTCGTTGGAATCGAATTGTACTTCACGCGTCACGTCGCGGGTGGCGCCGTTCGAGTAAAACGCGGTTACCGACAACTGCTGGCGCCCACCGGCCTTGGCGACTCGTTGATTCGGGGCGACCTCGATCCGCTCGACGGTCGGGTCATCCTCGAGACCGTAGGGAGTGCCCATCTCGATCCAACGGATCAGGCGTTTGTAGTCGGGGCTATCAACTTCGATCCGGGAACCGCCGCCATGAGGAATCTCACCGGTCGCCTTGGTGATCATGAGACTGCTCTCCGGTGCCGGGAGAGAGATGCGTCGGCCACGCCCATCGAGTAAGAGGCGGTCGTAATCATTCCAGGGTTCGTAGCCCAGAAGGGACAAGCGGAACCCGTTCTGGCCTCCCGACTTCCCATGGCAGCCGCCACCATTGCAACCGTTCCTCGTCAAAATCGGCGCAATCTCGTTGGGGAAATTGATAGGCAAAGGCGTTGTGCTTTGCTCAACGGTCACCTCGATGCTCGCGGGGACGGCACCGTCCAATTCCGCAGTGATCACAGCCTTGCCGTCTGCTAACGGCTTGAGAAATCCTCTATCGAGAAATTCGACGATTCCCGCTGGCTCGACGCGAAAGGTAACCTCGCCGGTGACATCGCGTGGATGAACGTCCGGCGTTTCCAGTGTGAGCAAGAGTTGCTGATTCGCGTCGGGACCGATCAGGGTGAATGCGTCATGGGTCCCGCCGCGCCCCGAGATGGTCAGTCGGGTCTCGGCGTGGGCGTTTTCGAATCCCGCAAGCAGGAAAGGAAGAACGAGAATCCAGAAGTTTTTCATTACTCAAGAGAGAAAGATTTCAACGACTCGGTGTGCGTCGCTGATCCCCCGCGGGCCAACGCGACAAAATCCGGCCCGAAATCGAGCGACACCCCCGGAACGGTTCACACCAGTTCCTTCATCGGCTTGTGGCTGGGATCGACCAGTGCTGTCGGTCGGCCGGAAAGATCTTTCGCCGACAGTGCAGCAGGGTCCAGCCCGCAATTGTGATAAAGCGTTGAGAAAACCTCGCCGACGCGGACCGGACGGACCGATGCCTCGCCGCCGTTGCGGTCAGTCTCGCCGATGACCTGCCCGGTGTTCATTCCACCGCCAGCCATAAGGCCGCCCATAACGCGCGGCCAGTGGTCGCGACCGCCACCCGCGTTGACGACCGGTGTCCGGCCGAATTCGCCCCAAACGACAATCGAGACATCGTCAATCATGCCGTTCTGCTTCAGGTCTTGCACCAGATTTGCCAGGCCTGCATCGAGGACTGGCAGGTTGCGCTCTTTCAGAGTCTTGAAGTTATTACTGTGGGTATCCCAACTACCCGTATTCAGCGTCACGCAGCGCACCCCTGCCTCGACCAGCCGTCGGGCGGTGAGGAAGACGTCGACGCTTCTTTTCATGTTGGAGGGAACTCCCTTGTGATAGCGCTCGCGAGATTCTTTCTCGGCCTTGTTGACGTCGAGGGCGTCGGATAACTTGGTCGAGGTGACCACCTCAAAGGCCTGCCTGGTGAATTTGTCCATCCCTTCCATCAAACCGGAATCATCCGCGTCGCGTTTCAACTGGTCCAGACCGCCGAGCATCGCTTCGCGGTCAGCCAGGCGCTCCAGCGTAAGGCCATTTTGCAGCTTCATGTCGCCGCGGCCACGGCCATTCGGGGCGAAAGGTTGATGGGCGGCACCGAGGAATCCGCCGCCGCTCTTCGATGCACTCAAGGCTACCGAGGATGGAACTCCTTGTGGCGGCTGACCCTGGAATTTGTCGAGCACGGCTCCGAACTCGGGCCATCCACCCGCCGGTTCGGTAGGCTTGTTGGAGTGACCGGTCAGTGTCTGGTAACTGCTGTGCTGTCCGAAGCTGTCGCTAATGGATCGGATAGGCACGAAATAATCCATTTCCTTGGCGATCTGCGGCAGGTGTTCGCAAATCCGGATTCCCGGCACGCTGGTTTCGATGGCATTGAACTCGCCGCGGATCTGACTCGGCGCGTTTTCTTTGATGTCCCACATGTCCGTGTGCGATGGACCACCCGGCAGGTAGACCATGATAACGGCCTTGTTGGAAGAGCCAACTCCTGCGGCCTCCTCAGCTCGAAGCATCTGCGGTAAACTTAAACCGCCCAAGGCAAGGGAGCCTATGCGAAGGGCCTCGCGGCGTGAATATCCGGAGCAGAAGCGGTTGGATTCGGAACTTGGAATCGTAATCATAATGGAACTTTTCCCTATACACTGTTGATTATAAAGATCTGGCGACCTTAGACTTTTATCATTTTGGGGGTTTGCCACAAGGGTTTCTTTAGGCGCGTTAGCGCCGAGTCGTTCCAGAAGTAACGAAGCAACAGGGTAGGCTCTTTGATCTTACAATGTTAGGTCATGTGCGGACGAATTGCCTGAGTGCCTTGAGAAGCATTCCCTGCCTCACGGAGTTGTGGAGGCACGGAGTGCCGGTTATTCGCCGGTTCCGCCAGTCCAGCTCTTGCTCTGAAACGGGGCTGCAGGGAGACCGGCTCCGTTGACGAGATTGGGAGATGTGAGTTTGTGCCAGGCGAACTGAACCGTCACGGGTGTCACGCCTTCGGCTTTGACGATTACGGTTTCACCATCAATCTCGGCAGTGGCTTCAACGAACTTGCCGTCTGCGCCGGCGACTTTGAATTCACTCAATGGTTTGTCGTCCCGCGATTTGAGACCGCTGCCATGGGCGAAGTTTACACGGGCAGTGTTGCCTTCTATCACAACACTTTTCAAGAGAGGGCCGGAATACGGCAGGTCTTTTCCGTATTTTTTGGCCAGTGCCCACAGGGCGAGTCTGTCGCCGACGTCATGCTTATTCTGCGGATGAATGTCGGCAATGTTGTCTACGAGGTCGGTGATAACTGCCATGCCGGTGTGCGGCAACTTGAGGGTTGCGGTTTGCCCTTCCCACAGGGCAGGCAGCTGTCCTGCTTCATATTTCTCGCCTGACCAGGGGGCGATCTGAACGAAATAGAATGGCATATCTGCACCCCAGTTCTTGCGCCAGCCTTTTATCAAATCCATCATCTTGCCTTCGTAGGCCAGTCCGTTTTTCTTGATCACATTGGTCTCTCCCTGATACCAAATGCATCCGGTGATAGGAAATTTGGACAAGGGAGCAATCATGGCGTTGTACATCCCGCCGGATGCTTCTTTGGTGACTGTCCATGGCTCGATAGGGGATCCTCCCCATGAACTGTTGATCAGTCCGATGGGCACAGAAATGTCTTTGTGAAGTCGCTTGCCGAAGTGATAGAGCACTGCGGAAAATTGCGGAGCGTTCCCCGGGGTGCAGGTTTTCCACGAAGCCTTGATATCATTTGTGGGTGCTTTAGCAGTCACTTTTGGAACGTGATAGAGGCGAAGTAGCGGGTGGTCTGCCGCTGCAATAAATTCGGGACTGCCTTGTGTTCTACTCAGTGGCCACTCCATGTTCGATTGGCCGGAACCGACCCAAACGTCGCCGACGAGAATGTCGCTGATTTCTAATTTTTCTTCACCGCTGCTTACGCTCATGGTCACGGGGGCGGAACTGGCGGCGCGTCCTTGCAGTGCGATCTGCCAATTTCCGGAATCGGATGTAGTGGTGCTGCTGGATTCATCACCAAGTTGAACACTGACACTGCTCCCGGCTTTTGCCCGCCCCCACAAGTTTACAGGCTTGTTGCGTTGCAGAACCATGTGACTGGTGAAAACGGAAGGCATGGTGAGTATCGGCATTTTGACGCCCAAAGTGGCGAGCATCAACTCAGCTACTTTCGCGTTGCCTACATCATTCAGGTGCACCGTATCGCCAGTCAGAACACCACGAGCCTGATTGGCTTGGTTGACTGCCTTCAGGTGATCCATAAACCCTTTGCGGAGGTCGAGCATTTCGGAACCGGTATCGACCGCCACTTTGCGACTGATGCCGGCGTACTCATCGAGCATTTTATCGAACTCGTTGCTGCCGTCGATTTTTTCACCGATCACAGTTGGTGTGCAGAGAATTACCCGGGCCCCGGCAGCGTTGATTTTGGAAATCATCTCACGCAGACCGGCGTCGAAATCTTCCTTTTTGGTGCCTCTGTCTTTGTTCCAGTGCCAGACATCGTTGATTCCGATATAGATAAAAACGAGCGTTGGTTTTTTGTTGATGACATCGCGTTCGAGACGCTTCTGGCAATCGGGAACTTTATTCCCGCTGATGCCTGCCCCAATGATGGTAACGCCGTAGCCGGGATGCGTTCGATTGATTACGGACTCGAATTGTCGAATGTAACCATTCCCGTGAGCACCCGCCTGAGTGATGGAATCTCCAAGGAAGACGATTCGTTCGCCTTTCTTCAGATCCTCGGCGTTGGCAGTGGGGAAGAAGGCAAAAATTGCCGCAGTGATTGTTAGGGCGAAGTGTTTCATTTGAATAAGTTGGAGCAGGGAAAGGTCGAATGGATTTAATCCAAAATCTTGAGGAGTGTCACCTTATTTTCAGCTGATTTATCCAGTTCGGAAAACGTCACCTTACTACCGGGAAGTTCAACCACTCCCAGACCCATGCGCCGCAAGATGGTGCGGCAGAAATTGGTTCGGGGGTTAATGTTCTGCCGTTCGAAAACGAGTTGCTGGCCCTGTTTGAAACGGTCGCCGGAGGGGGATAGGAAGCTTGGCCCGGTCTGAGCCCATTCTTGTCATCGTTGCAAAAAGATCTGATCAAGTCAATCCCTGCCAGTCACAATAACTACGGGTTGGCTCTGTTTTTGTGGCTTTGTTCTATTGATTCTACCACGTCTTGATATCGTCCTTGGTACCTTCGATCCCGTCCTTTCCGGGACTCCAAACTAAAATGCTTTGCGGAAGATGATCTGCACCGTTTTCCCTATCCCACGCGGGTCTTTCGATTCTGCCGTTGTAGTCAAGATCGAGGCGAATTCGATAGTGGTTTCCCCAGGGGTCCCACAGTTCTCCGCCGCCATTTTCATCAAGCAGAACACCGCTCCGGTATTTTCCATCGCCCATCGCTTTGGCTGCTTTTGAAGAGAAAAAGGGAATGCGCCTGGGGTTCAGAGTAGATGAATCGCTGGCGAGAAGAATATCCATTAGTTTGTGATCTGAAAATATAACATCATTTTCATCTCCCCCTTTTTCTGCGGGATACTTTCGATACTCCGTAAAATACGCACTTATTGCACTCTTCAGATTGTAAGCCGAATTCATCGCAGATGCTTTTCCTGCTTTTTCGCTTACTCCGTTTATCGTGGGGATGAGCACAAACGCAATTATAAAAACCGATGCAACGATCCCTATGTAACCAAGGATCACACCGGCCAGTGCCAACCCGCGTCCCCCAAGAGTGCCTAGAGATTTCTTTATCTTGCTCAAGGCAATATGGCCGCAGATAACTGCTGGAATTCCCAAGCCCAGAAGGCTAAGCAACAGGGCGGCAATCGCCAGGGCTGATGCGGGAGCTTTAGCCCCTGTAAATTGAGGGTCGTTTTCAGATGGTGAATTCATGAGGTTAGGAACTCATCGTCTTGATTTTGTCGTCTAAAGTCAAACCTTTCTACCGTCCATCTATCTATCTCATCATCGACTCATTCCCGATGTCCTTTTGAATGAAATAGAAAAGGTGAAAGGTGGGTTACCAGTTGGATTTCCTGTTTGATTTTAGACGGATGCGAGGGATGAAACCTATAGCGAACTTCAATCCGTCATTAAGTATTGTTTAAACAACTAAGGATTTGCCTGACCTTTTCATTTCAACCAGCGGCGGGTCAACTCATTCCAGTCCGGACTTTCGACTCCGGTCGAAATATCGTGGAGACGCTCCTGGCGATCGATGATCTTTGCAAAGGCGTCGGCGATGATTTCGCCCATCTGCCAGAGGGCGTGACGGAAGTTTGCCTTCTCGGCAGCTTCGAGCATTTCCATATAAGTGAGCCCTCCGGCGACACGGCTCAGATCCGCATCGCAAACCCGTTCAGCGTTTGCTGCCGTTTTCACGGTCAGTTGCCGCACGAGTCGTGGGTTGCGGATACGTTGATAGCGACGGTTCTCTGCGAGAAGTGCTCGCAAGAGTAGTTCGTTGTCGGGCTCCCAGCCGTCAGCAACATGCGCACCCAGCCGCCCCTGCTTTTTGCCGCTGCGCATGTAGTGGAGTTGGACGGGTTGCACCGGCACGGCTGCGAGATCGTCGAGCAAGGCCGCCCAGTTGAGTCCAAGTTCACCGATACCAACTTCGTTGAAGGAGATGAGATCCTGCAGTGGCCGATTTTTCGCGGTGTAGGTTCCGTCGATTAGATTGAGATTGATGCCATCGATGACCGATTTGATCAATCCATCGCCAGCGACATGGGTGATCCATCCGAAGACGTAGGCAAGGGAACGCTCGCCCGGACCAAACAGTTCGATGGCGTCACCGGCGACATCGGCCGCGTAGTCGAGCCACTCGGAAAGGGGAATCGCGATTTCGCGATCTTCCTTGCTCCAACCAATGAACAAGTGGGCGCGGCCGTAGAACTGAAAGTGAAGTTCGCGGGGTGGAATTTCACGGCCTCCGAACTGGAATTTCCAAGGGCGAACGGCTCCGCCTGTTATTGGACTTTTTTCGACCGGTGAAGGGCCGTGGCCGATCTCCTCGCCACTGTCAACGCACACCGCTGCTGGCATCGTCTGAACATCGCAGCCGAGGTAGGCGCCGCAGAGATAGGTGGAAAAGTGACGACGAATCAGTGGGGCGATCGGCAAGCCACGTGCCTCCGATGCTTTGGCTGCGAGAATGGCGTAAGTCGTGTGTCCTATAATTCCGCTCATGAGTTGGGGGCAGGGTAATGCAATGATTCTGATCCGAAGTCAGATAGCGGGCAATACCGTGATTCGGGATCAGAATGAGGTCGGGCTTCATTTTCTGAGGGAATTCGTCGACTAAAGCCACGAAGCACCGAAGATATGTGTTTCGCCTTATGCCTAATCCGCCGTCACACCCAAACGATCCGCTTCATGGAGTTACTCTGAAAACGATTCTCGAGACTCTGGTTGCGCGTCATGGTTGGAGGAAGCTGGCCGACGAAATTGAGATCCGTTGCTTCATGTTTGATCCCACGATCAATTCCAGCCTCAAATTTCTGCGCCAAACCCCCTGGGCCCGCCAAAAAGTGGAGAACTGGTATGTGAGTGAGTTAGGGCCGATAAAAGGAGATCCGGAAAGATCAACTGACGAGGAGTGAACCTTGTCTCGAAAACGGTGAGCCTTTCCCCTTGATTAAGAACAAAGGGCTGGATGGCAATCCGGTGTTCAATTTGATCCAGCTGTTCTTTCTACTTGTACCCTTTTGGGCAGTCGAACATGCGATTGGTTCTATTTTCTCTTCTTCTTCTTTTTCGAAGCGGCCGGCTTGACTGTCTCGGCATCGACAGAAGCGAGGTAGTCGAGGAGCCGTTTTTTCAATGCCGCGGCCTTCTCAGGATGGGCATCGGCGATGTTGTTGCCTTCCTCGACCGGGTTTGGATCGACTTGGTAGAGTTCGTGACTGGCGATCGTTCCATCCTTGTTCCAGACGAGTCGTAGCTTAAATTTTCCCTGGCGAATGGTGGACTCCTTTTTGCCGGGGCGGTGGAAGAAGAGGGCTCCGTCAGGGCGTTTGATTGTGGCTTTATCAGGGTCGGAAAGAGCTGCCTTGAAACTCACTCCGTCGACTTCGTCGCCAAGGTCAGCTGTGCCACCGGCGAGATCGTGAAAGGTAGGGAGAAAGTCGTAGCCGGCGACCGGAGTGCGGCAGACGGAGCCAGGCTCGATATCGGGTCCACAAACAAAGAAGGGAACGCGAGTGCCGCCTTCAAATAGACTGTGCTTGGCTCCGGTGAGCGGGGCATTGGTGGCGGGGCGGGACTTGTCTCCGCCCGGAACCGTGCCGCGCCCCCCGTTGTCAGCGGTGAAGAAGACGTAGGTGTTGTTTGCGATACCAAGTTCGTCAAGGGTGTCGAGAATTCGGCCGATACCCTTGTCGAGTTCCTCCAGCATGGCGGCCCAGGCTTCGGGGTAGCCCCGGTCGGGAGTGCCTTTGTCTTCGTATTTCTTGAGGGTTTCCTCGCTGCAGACGACGGAGAGGTGTTGCGCGTAGTAGCTGGCCTGAACGTAGAAAGGCTTTCCGGCATTGGTTTGATTCCGAATGAATTGAGTCGCGCTGCCAGTCAGGGACCGGGTGCGCTTGGGGTCTTTGTTGTCGATGAAGTGAGGAGGGCCATTTCCGTGGCCGCCCTTTACCCCTAGCGAGCTGGGCATGCCGCCGGTGTTGTTTCCGGTGAGGCCGTCGCTGGCGTCATAGCCACATTGCTCAGGAGTTGAGATCATTTGTTCTCCCCATTTACCGAAGTGTGCACAACGATAATCAGGATTGGCTTTTTTCAATGCCCTGGGAATGGTCATGTGCTCAGCAGGAACCCATGGACTTTTGAATTCGGAGCCGCTTCGGGCGGCGGTGGTGCCGCAGAGAATACTCCGCCGGGTTGGCGTGCAAAGCGGAGCGGGTGAGTAACCACTCGTGAATCGAAGGCCGCTCTCCATGAGCCGGTTCATATGGGGAGTTTCGAGATAGGTGGACTTGGACTCTGGCAGGGTCGGATCCATTGCCGCAGAAAGTTGGCTCCAGCCGTGATCGTCGGTCAGGATCAGCACAATATTGGGCGGGCCGGCTGCGTGGACCGGCGAATGAGAGCTCAGGAAATGAATGCTGAGAGCGAGGAGGAGGGCAATGGTCCTTTTCATGATAGGTGATCTACGACGGGATTCGTTTTCGGCTAAATGGGAAACATCCAGAGAATTGTTTGCCTCCCCGGGGCAACTCATCATTCTCAATAAGCTACTATTCTTCCCAAACAAACTCATCGGTTGATTTCCGTCTGTGCTCCCACGCCCTTGGGGGCAGGGTCTTTTTGTTTGCCAGCGCCATGTAGGCCAGAATTCCGTCGGCAATGGACTGAGCATACATCTCCCGCCACTTGGACGAATCGATGTTTTTGGCTTCCTGAGGATTGGTGAGGAAACCGCACTCGATCAAAATCGAAGGAACCTTGGAATGCCGAAGAACTGCGTATCGGGCTCGTTTAACCCCACGATCAAATCCTCCGGTTTTGCCGAGTAGCGTATGGTGCATCGTATTCGCGAGGACAAAACTTGCCTGCTCAAAGGCATTTCCATAGCACGGCCGACGATCCAGAATGGGATCCGGGGCTTTACCTGTCGTGGGCAGGCCAAGCGGAGGAAGGGCATACACTTCGATCCCATTGGCAGAGGGTTTCCAACCGGCGGAATTGAAATGTATACTGACGAAAATCGGGTCCTTGTAGTTGTCCGTCATTTCGGGGCGCTCTGACAGATTGACGAAAGCGTCCGAAAGACGGCTCTGAACAACCTTGACCTTTTTTGCCTCAAGAATTCGGCGAGCCCGTTTCACCATGTCGAGAGTGTAGTCTTTCTCGTATCCATAGGAACTCTTGCTTCCGCGATCGTGACCTCCGTGCCCGGGGTCGAAAACGACAGTTTTAACCTTGGCGATCTGCGTGACCAAATCCGGGCGCATCGCAGGGCCCAGCGTAGAATTGATGTCCGCGAGGGAGACGAAAGCCTTTCCTGCGCTGGTAGTGACCGGATACGAAAGCCAGTGACGAACGCCATCGGCGATGACTTCCCGGGTCCCTGTCTTCACCACTAACTGATGCGATTTCCCCGCGAATCCAAGCTCCCTCTTGTCCTTGCGAGGCTTCGACGCTTGCATCGCAAATGCCGTCGCGAAATCCGCGAGCGGAACGTAAGTCATGTCGTTGATTCGGGTCGTCCGCCATTCGGCCTGAGCGGAGGACGGGGGCAGGGAGACGAGACCAAGAATCGCAATAAGAAGCAGCGGGACTCGGGATAAGGAAAGAGATGACATTGTGCGTGAAAAGAGGTAGGCGAACGATATGAACAGACTCATGGACTGTTCCGGTCTCTGGCTGGCTTACATTGTTCCTGAAGATCCTGTGATCTACTGTATCTGCAAGTCAAGAAGCTTGTCTCACTTACGCCACGCATTCCTGTTTTGAATAGATTTCGCTGATGTTGGAAAACTCATTTGGTCTAAGGGGGACGGCCGTCCGCTTCAAATCCCATCTCCATTGTGGTGTAGTTAGTCTGTATTCTGGCGGCATTGGATTTACTGTGGCTCTGGTGGTCTGGAGATGGGAGAAAAGTTACCCGCCGACAAAAAACAGCAGCCTTACTCCGGCAGTTCCGCCACTGCCGGTAAAGAGTCTGCCATTCCCGCGTTCGTTCTCTTCAACTCCGCCACCGTATCCGCCCGCATCTTGATTACCCGCGGTCGGTTTTCTTTTGTGAGAGCGAGGTTACTCAATTCCTCCGGGTCGGTATCCAGATCATAGAGTTCCTCCATCTCTCCTTCGACAAAATTGCGAATGTATTTGTATCGCCCGTCCTGGAGAGACGTGTACCAGGGGACTCCTGCTACAAGCTGCAACTCTTTAAGGTCTGTAGGAATACGGTTAGTATCCGATCCGTATTTCCTCGCCGTAAATACAGTCATCACGGAGCGCTTGACCTCCTTGTTCTCCGGATCCTTCAGCAGGGGGAGCAAGCTTTTTCCGTGCATCTTCCAGGGAAGGTCAATCCCCGCCACATCAAAAAATGTGGGGACGAGATCCACTCCTCCGGCCGGAACATCGCACACTTTACCCACGGGAAGATCACCCGGTTGCGACACGATGAGTGAGCTTCGGATATTGGCATCGTAGGGAGCGACCTTGGTGCGAAATCCGTTCTGCCCCCAGGCGAATCCCTGGTCGGAAGTGAAGACCACCAGAGTTTTCTCATATTGACCGGTGTCTTTGAGGCCTTGTATGAGTGTTCCGACCGCCTCGTCGAGGGCCAGAACGCCCTGGTGATATTGTCGGATCCAATCGCTGTAGGAACTGCCGTGAATTCCGTTTCCGTGACTGTATTCTCCCGTTGCCCGCTTCCGGCCCTTAAGATGAGGCTGACCATCCTCGCCTTGAGTCCAGTTCTCAATCTTCTGCAAATAGGCAGGCTTCCCGGGACGGGGTGGAAAAATATTCACCGGGGCCGGAACCTGTAGATCCGGATAAGCTTCCAGATGTCGTTTCGCCGGAGTAAAGGGACCGTGCACGGCCCCATAACACAACCATAGATACCAGGATTTCTCCTCGTCCCGGCCTTTTCCCTCCAAATACTCCATCGCCCATTTTGTATAATTATCCGTGCTGTATCCCTTGACCAGTTCAGCCTCCTTTCCGTTGAACTCAATCAACTGATTCTTGTAGTAACTGCCCGCATTTTTTGTATGCCTTGGCCGGTTCCAGACAATTTGATAATCCCAGTCACGGCCAAATCCGGTATCGTCGCCGGTATGCCATTTTCCGATCTGAGCAGTCTGGTATCCATTCTCGCGGAACACCTTCGGCCAGAATGGGGACTTCCCGGGATCATAGGTGCTCCCCGGATAATCTCCTTCCATTCGCATCGACTCGATTCCGTGCTGATGATGACCGGTCAACAAGCTTGCTCGCGAGGGCATGCACCAGGTTCCGATGTAGGCGTATTTGAATCGTACCCCATTTTCGGCCAGGGCATCGATGTTCGGTGTTTTCACCCAGTCGTAGGATTCCGGATAACAGCCAACTGTTCGATGGGAATGATCATCCGTGTAGATGAACAGAATATTCGGCTTGTCCGCCGAAAACGCCCCCGCCGTGAAAAGCAGAAGCAGAAGAGGGAAAAGTGATAGGTGAATCTTCATTCTCGATAGTAGTGACGCTTTTATGGACTCAGGCAATAATCTCTTTGATCGGTTCTCCGAAATCCATATCGAGTCGCTTGTGACCCGGCACCTCGAGGCGGCGGGCATCCAATCCTAATTGCTTCATAATCGTCGCATGCACGTCAGTGACATAGTGGGGGTCTTCCGTTGCATGGAACCCGAGTTCATCGGTCGCCCCGTGAACGACCCCACCTTTGATACCCCCGCCTGCCATCCAAACACTGAAACCGAAAGGATGATGATCCCGTCCGTCGGATCCCTGGGATCCCGGAGACCTGCCAAACTCGGTCGCAAACACGACAATGGTTTCGTCGAGAAGGCCCCGTTGCTTCAGATCTTTGAGCAGGCCCGCAACGGGGCGGTCCACCTGCATCGACAATTCGCTGTGCTTCTCCTTCAACTTGGAATGTTGATCCCAGGAACCGGCAGCTCCGGTCCCGTGCATAATCTGGATAAAGCGGGTGCCCTTTTCGACAAAGCGTCTCGCGGCGAGAAGTTGCTCACCAAAGGGCTTCGTTTCTTTCTGATCCAATCCATACAACTTCTTCGTCGCCTCAGATTCACCGTCGAAGTTGATGACTTCCGGAACGGCTGTCTGCATTCGATAGGCAAGTTCGTAGGACTTAATTCTCGCTTCAAGGACAGGGTCATGGGGAAACTTCTCAGCAGTCAATCGATTGAGCCGGTTCACCAAGCCGAAACCAAGGCGTTGATCGCGCTCGGCAATTGCTTCCTCCGGCTTGGCAAAGGCCAGTGGATTTTCAGGGTCCACTTTCAGACTCACGGCATCGTGGGCAGGACCGAGATAGTGTCCGTCGCGCACGTCAAAAAACCGGGAACCCATCGTGATGAACTGAGGCAGGCTGTCGTTGAGGGATCCAAGCCCGTAATGAATCCAAGCCCCAATCGTCGGAACGCGGGGATCCAGCATGTGACGCCCTGAGTGAAACTGCACCTGCGCCCCATGATTATTGTCTGTCGTCCACATCGAGCGAATAATGGAGAGGTCATCGACGCAGGAACCGATGTGGGGAAACCAGTCGCTTACTTCCGCTCCGCTCTGTCCATATCGTTTAGCGCCGACCTGGAGCGGATAGATTTTAGTTCGTTGCTTCCCATTGGCATCATTCACTACGACAACGCGTAAATCCTTGAATCGATCGGGATTAAGAACGTCAGCGTAGGGGGTCTCATCGATGGACTTCCCCTGGTATTGATTCAGGGCTGGCTTCGGATCGAAGCTCTCCATGTGACTGAGACCGCCACGCATGAACAGCCAGATCACGCTTTTTGCCTTTGGTGGAGCATGAGGATAGCCCGAGGGGCCGCCCACTCCTCCCTCTGCCTGAAGGAGGTTTTGCAGAGCAATCGAGCCCAAACCAAAACCGCCGTATCGAAGCATTTGGCGACGTGCAAGAGACTGGGAGGCTTCAGGATTCATAGCTCAACGGATCGTTATAAAGTCGTTGTGGTTGAAAAGAGAATGAACGAGCCGGATCCGGCTATCTGCCTGAGTGGACTCAGATTTGAGATCCTCAAGGAAATCCTCACAAGCATCCAACTCCGGAGAGGTCGGCTTCCGGCAGAGAATGTGCTCGAAAACCTGTTCCGCAAATTTTCGCTCCACTTCCTCCTCGTAGAAAAGAGTGTAGACCCGCTTGCTCATGAAAATGGAGATACTGCTGTTGGAAAGCGCCAGCGCCTGCTGAGGAACGATGCTTTCACTGCGCCGATAGCAGGCCAGGATGTCGGCATCATCAAACCGGGAGAGTAATTGTCCTTTCTCGTCTCGCGAGTGCTTGAAGTAGATGCTTCGACGACGTGTATTCTGAGAGGGGGAAACAGAAGGACCTCCCATCGTCAGGTCCAGTTCTCCGGCCAGGTGCGTCAGAGAATCACGGATCACCTCGGACTCCATCCGGCGGGGATTCATTCGCCAGTAAAATTGATTCCCTGTATCTTTTTCCCGTGTGTCCGGATCAGCGTCCAGGTTCGAGGAGCTTCTCCGCCACGCAGCGGAAGTGACCATCAACTCGTGCAGGTGCTTCATACTCCACCCTGAATCGATCAGTTCGACGGCGAGATAGTCGAGCAGAGCAGCATGCTCCGGAAGGGGCGCTTGTCTTCCAAAATCGAAAACTGTCTCGACGAGTGGCTCTCCGAAATGCCTCAGCCAGAGGTGATTGACCGCGACGCGGGCGGTGAGAGGATTGTCCCTTGATGTGATCCATTGCGCGAATGCCAGTCGACGGCCTGTGCTGGTCTTAGCATAAGTAGCGGCGTAATCGGGCTCCTTGTGCTCAGGTGTTTCCAGCGCCTTAAAACTACCCCGGACTGGACTGTACTTCGCATCGCTCTTCCCGATGGCCTTTTCCGCACTTTTTAATGTTTTCCCGGCAGCCTCCAACTTTCCAGCTTCGGCGGTTAGCACTCCGATACTGGCCAGGGCAACTGCATGTTCCAGTTCGAGCCGTGCCGCTTCCTCAGGGCTTCCATTTCCCTCCCCGAAAAGAGTCGCCTTGTCTGCTAAAATTCTTGCCTCGACCACCCGCACTCCGAGTTCGGCCTCTTCCAATCGAGCCCGGGAAAGCTTCAGTTCCTCCATTGGATCCAGGGTCTTTTGAGCGGGTGTGCCGGATTCTTTCAATGTGATTTCGGGGGCAAGAGGGACGACTTCAATCGAATCGAACTCAGCGGTGGCGTCGAACGCAAACAGTTCGATGAGTCGTCCCGGATTTCGATTGGGCAAATCGTAAGCCAACAGAAACTTTCCATTCAGAGACACATTGATCAGCGTTCCCCGCACTTGAACGTGAAGTTGATAATCCTCATTGATCCGTATGGGTTGAGCGCTCTTGCCGCCTCCCGGATAGGAACTCTTGCTGTCAATGGTATGGGAGATCTGGACTTTGGGACCGGCTTCGTGCGCACTCGCATAGACCGTGTGAGCACTCCTGCCTTCATCGCTAACATCAAATCGAATGCCGACGGACTTGTAGTTATCTCCCCCCGTAGTCCGAAAATCCACAGTAAGGTCGAAGTCGGAAGGGTGGCTCTTTTTGGAGCGAACAAATTGCTTATCCTGGGAAGGCACGGTCTGGATGAGGATACCCTTATTGTAGGTCCACCCTGTTCCGCTGATTGTCCAGAGATCCGGTTGCTTGCGGTCGAAGGTATCTTTCAGGGTAATGGCCTCGCCTCCGGCTGTCTGCTCTGAACTCTTCGCCGCGTTCGCGACCTTCTCCTGAGTTTTCGCGAGCGCTTTTTTTGCGCCTTCAAGATTAGCTTTTGCGGCAGCCAGTTGGTCGCGCTGAACATACTCTCTGGTACCGGGTGCCCAGGCATATGGCGGAAGCTCGACTGGTTTCGTGGCAGGAGCGAATCCGGCGAAAAGGATAGGCACACCGGCCGTGATCTTGATCTCCGAATCCGGAGTCGCGGGATTGCCCCGGATATGTAGCTGCGTCTCCGCCTCAGGATGATCGTCAAATGCGCGTGGCAGCCCGTTCTTTTCAAAATCCGGTTCCCCGGCAATCGCATCGAGCCGAACCTGATGAGGTTCAAAGATCGCCCGGAGCCTGTAGTAATCCGTCTGCTCGATGGGATCATATTTGTGGTCGTGGCATTTGGCGCAGTTCATCGTCAGCCCGAGGAAGGCTTTGGAGGTGTGTTCGATCGTGTCGTCGAGCCAGGTGGTGCGATTGAAAAGGTAGTAGTTTCGCGCCAGAAAACCGGTTGCTGCGAGAACTTCCGGATTCTCAGGTTCCAGCTCGTCTCCCGCGATCATTTCCATAATCATCCTGTCATACCCCTTGTCGGTGTTGAGTGAGTTCACGATCCAGTCCCGCCAATGCCAGAGATGCTTCTGGCTGTTCCGAAGCTGCTTCCCCAGTCCATACCAGTCTGAATAGCGCCAAATATCCATCCAGTGGCGCCCCCATCGCTCCCCATACTGCGGGCTGGCCAACAATTCCTGAACAATGCTCTCGAAGGGTGTGGAGGTGGTGAGTTGTTCCTTTGTCGGAGGGAGACCTGTCAGGTCCAGGTAAAGTCGACGAAGAAGAAGAGATCGCTCTGCCTCACCCTGAGTCTTCAGTCCCATCTCTCCGTGTTTGACGGCCAGAAAAGCGTCAATCGGATTCCCTGCTCCTCCGCCGGGAGGCAGTGATGGTTTTTCGATTCTTTGAAATGCCCAGTGAGAAGCGGGGTCGTCTTCAGGAAGTTCTCCTACCGGGGCGGGCATCCCGTTCTTTATCCAGGAACGAATCGCCTCAATTTCCTCCGCGTGAAGTGCCTCGGCCTCTTGTGGCATGCGCGTTTCCGGGTCCGTAGAAGTCAGCCGTTTCAGGAGTTCGCCGCTTTCGATAATCCCCGAGTCAATAATTTGCCGGGCGGTATCCAGACGCAGATTCTTTTCCTGTTTAAGCGCCCCGTGACAGGCATAGCACCGTTTCTGCAGGACTGGCTTGATCTCCTTGAGGTAATCTTCTGCCTCAGCAGCATTTGATTCCGCCATCGAGAATATGAGGGCAGTCAGGACGATGAGAACAGAGTTCATCGGCCCGTTCAGAAAAAACCGGCTGCCTCTCCGTTTAAGCTGATGGAAATTCAGGATACGGAAAGTCTCGTCATTTTTGAGGAATGCGGCAATAGCGTATAACTGCTAGGGATCGAGTTCGTAAATCTGAGTCTTCGGCTACAAGGGGAGGGGAGAGAGAGGCCTGATGGGCAGACTAATTAGATGATCTATTCGGGAGAGAGGCCAAGCCTTTCGAGCACCTCGGGAGGGGGGCCGTTCCACTCGGTCATAGCCATGTTGCCTCGATAGCCGATGTCTTTCATCCCGGGTGGAGTCGTGTAGTATCCCCCGGCAATGAGATCACGGAGACGCAGGAAAAAGCTGCCGGGGAATTCCTTTCGGTTCTTTTTCGCTGCGATCGCCATGTCGGTGCAGAGCGCTAGTTGTTGCTCGGCGCTTTTGTTGAGGAAGTTTTCGGACTCGAGGTGTTTGAGTCCTTTCAGGATAAGATTGCGATCCGATTTCTGGCCCGGATAGGGTGAGCTGATCCATTCGTCAATGAAATCGTGAACGCCGACGGAGGAGGCGCTGGGAGACGTATCATCTGCCGGAATGATGATATCACAGAGGATGATCACCTGCTTTCGCTGGGATTCGGAGAAGGTCAGTGGCCAGAGGTCTCCGGGCTGGTAGGTCTTGATCATGTCAGGATCGGGCCCGTATCCGCCTCCCCCGGTTTCTCCCGGCTTCGCTGCAAGAGATTTGGTTTCGAGAAAAGGGATAGAAGCGGTTGCCGCAGAGATCCATTGGAGAGCAACTCGACGGTTGATACGGGGTCTATCTTCGGAATCAATCATCTCAAATATTTCCTTTCTTCAATTCGCCCATCAAGTGATCTGCCGCTCGCCAGGCCACTGCCATGATGGTCAGCGTTGGGTTTTTGTCGGCGGTGTTGGGGAAGGTGGCACCGTCAGCGATCACCAGATTGGGCACATCCCAGACCTGACACCATTGATTGGTGACTGACATCGAGGCGTCGGATCCCATGATTGCCCCACCGACTTCGTGAATCGTTTTCCCTCCTTCTTTGACTGCTTTGATAGGATCGCTAATTGAAGGTTGGCGACTGAATCGGCCGCCCATGGCATCGAGGATGGCGGCAATAGACTCCTGCTGATGGGCCACCTGCTTCAGTTCGTCGTCAGAGAATTTCCAGTGGAATCGGAGAGACGGAATGCCCCACTGATCTTTCAATTGGGGATCCAACTCGCTGTAGCAATCTTCGCTGGCAGCCATCGCTCCTTGTGCACCGATCCCCTGGAAAGAACCATAGTAGCGACGGGCGTCTTCCTTGAGTTGTTTTCCGAAGAGAATGCCATCTCCGTCCGACAACCAGTCAAAGCTCTTTCCGACATTCAAATTCGGCATCTTGCGTCCACTTACCGTGAGAAGTTTGTAGCCGCCGGAGAATGCCAGTTTTCCCTCCAGCAGTTCCTTGTTGAGCCAGAAAGGCATGTAGGCCTGCTGCCCGACGACACCATCCTCATTGTGGAGCGGCAGGTCTTCGAGCGCTGGGATCTGTGCGCTGAAACTGCTGCTGATCGAGTCAGTGATGTACTTGCCGACTTTGCCGTGGGCATTTCCAATTCCGTCGGGAAAGCGGTTTGAGCTTGAGTTGAAAAGCAGACGGACTGACTCCTGCGAACTTGCCGCGAGAACCACGGCCCGGCCCGAAACGTGATGCTCGGCCCCGTCGACTTTGTCGATGTAGGAAAGGCCGGTGGCTTTGCCCTCATCGTTGACCGTCACTTTGCGGGCCATCGCGTTTGGCAGAATATCGAGGTTGCCGGATTTGAGTGCCGGTCTCAGAAAGACTGTCGTCGAATCGAAGGCAGCTCCGATCGAACAGCCGCGGTGGCAGTCGGTCGCGAAGAAGCATTTGGCACGCATCCTCATGTTCTCCGCGAGAAGGCGCTGCGCTTTCGGGTTTCCCGGATGTAGCTTTGCCGGAATCCGATCGGCGTCCTGGGTTTGTGTCAGGACCGCGCGGTGAACCGGGACTACGGATATGCCGAGAGTTTTTGCCCTGTCCTTCGCCAGCAATTCTCCGGCTCGAAATTTCGGAGGTGGGAGAAGGACTCCGGGTGATGAGTCGGGAGAATTTTCGATGCCTTCGTTGGCTCCGAAAATTCCGGCAAGCATTTCGACCTTGTCGTAGTAGGGCGATAGGTCGTCATAGGAGATCGGCCAATCGAATCCGATTCCCTGTCGAGTTTGAGTTTCGAAATCATAGGGGCCATTGCGCAGTGAGACCCGACCCCAGTGATTCGTCCGGCCACCCATCATGCGTTGCCGCCACCAGAAAAACTCCCGCTTTGTTTCTTTGCTGACATTGGAATACGGCTCGCCTGGAATTTCCCAGCCGGAAGCGACGGAGTGGTCGTAGAATCCGTATTGCTTGTCCGGGGTCGCCTGGGCACGCAAGGGGGCCTGATTGGGAGTGTGGAACATCGCAGCTTCACGGACTGGGTCGACCATGCGTCCCGCTTCGAGGACGAGAACTTTCACGCCTTCCATCGCAAGCAGGTAGGCCATCTGCCCGCCTCCCGCACCAGAGCCGACAATGACGACGTCGTAGGAAGGCTGGACTTCTTTGGGAGAGATGACGGGCATGAGAGGAAAAGAAACGGGGCTAAAGGAAATGGCAAAATTGAAATGGATCAGTTCGCCGCGACTGGTTTCTTTTTCTTTTTCGGAGCAGGGGCAATGCGGGGAGTCAGGAAAGAATCAACCAGCTTCTTGTCTGCGTCTGTCGCGGCTCCGCCTTCGGGGATTTCGAAGCCGACGGTCCAGAGGATTCCATTGATCATCATTTTCCGAACTCCGGGGAGTTCCCAGGCGGAATGGGCATCAAGTCCGCTGAAGCTGAAGGATCGGCCGCCCTTTGTGCGTTCGTAGGTCCAGGCGACAACGTCTTTCGAGCCGCCTTCCTTCGAGCCGAGATGGACTTTTCCAGACCAGAGCAGCGGAGTGATTCCTTTGCCGCCCCGGGCGAATTTGAACCCGTTGAGCCAACCGTCGTTGATCTTCCAGGGAGTGACTCCGTTCGACGCAGGATGATTGGGGAAAGACTCGTGCTTGCTGTCCCAGTGACCACGCCCTGACAAAGCAGTGTAGTTTGCTCCGATCCATTCGGAAGACTGTTTTGCGAAAGCGGAAGAGAATTCCACAGCCTGGTGAACGCAGGTGATGCCCACTCCCGCGTCGACGAGTGATTGAATTACAGCGAGCCGATCCGGAGATTGCAGATAGGCCTGCTTGCCGGCTCCGTCGGTGTAAAAGACAAGGGCGTCAGCGTCTTTGAAAATGGATTCATCATCCGGCCAGTCTTCCCTTACCAGGGCGGTTTCGATTCCAGGGGTCTGCTCGAGAAGATGCTGCATCAGCAGGCAGCCTCCGAGATAATCATGATGGCCGACTCGATCGATCTCTTTCACTGCTCCGGCGAGCAGGACGACTTTGACTGGCTCAATGGCATTGGCACCGACTCCGGAAAGGAGAAGAAAAGCGAAAACAAGCGGGAGAACACGGAAGAGGTGAAAATGAGGTTTCATGAGTTGATGGAACGATAGAGTAACAGCTTGGCGGGTTCGCTAACAAGGGCGCAATCACCTGCCTGAGTCATCAGGAACCAGTTGTTGAATCAAGGGATCAAGCGGGGCTTCGATGAGTTGGTCTTTGCCGGAAACGGGGTGTCGGAACTGGAGGCTCCTTGCTTGAAGCAGCATGCGGGAACCTGTCCCCAGTCTCTCCCCGAGTTCATCGCAGCGATCAATTGCTGCGTATCGGTAGTCACCAACGATAGGAGTGCCGGCGTGGAGCAAATGCCGGCGGATCTGGTGGAACCGACCCGTCTTCGGTTTTGCTTCTACGAGCGCTAGCTGCCCGGGGAGATGTTGCAATAACCGGAACGAGGTTGCCGCGGCCCGCTCGATCTTTCCTTCCTCTTTTCGGATCGGTTCCTGACAAAGCCATTGTTCGTCGGCCGGAATTCCATCCACTACGGCCCAGTAGACCTTCGCCACTTCCCGGTTCTCGAAAGCGGCGTGAAGATTGCGCGCTGCTTCCAGATCTGTTGCAAAAAGTAAGACGCCGGATGTCGGTCGATCGAGACGATGAATGACATAGACCTGCTGACCGATTTGATCCCGAAGGATTTTCATCGTGACAAGGTCTCCCTCGACGGGTTTCCCGGCTGGATGAACCAGTTGCCCGGCCGGTTTGTTGACCGCGACGATCCATTCGTCTTGAAAGAGAATGGGCAGGGGTTGATCTTTTGATTCCAAACGGAGAGTTTTGAGGTTCGACTTTATCGCAGGGCTGGAACCGGGGTCGGCACTTTGGCCCTCCTCTCCTCTGAAAGGTGATACTCAAGAACCTTCCGGAAATGATCTTGAATATCAACTGCCGCTGCGTGGCCCATATGCGCTTTTTCCCTTGGTAATTGCAATTAGGTCTTTAAGGCAAATTTGACATGTCGGTGCCTTAGCGTGGAACGAGGCAGGTCCCGGCAATGCGATCCTGAAGACTGCGTCCGGGGAGGCAGAGAGACACGATCCCGAGTGCGGCAGTGATCCAGATGGTTCCTTCGACGATGGTGTCGAACTTCACCGGAATTAAAGGCACAAGAATCAGGGCAATGGCGATGAGCCAGGGCGACCAGGTCACGAGGCTGCGCCAGAAACAGCGGCCGCGGGAGGCGCGGGACCCGTCGGTCTTGGCGACAACCACACCGCTGGCTAACATGAGGAGCCCTCCCCGGAAGAATACCGATGCGATGATTGCGGGTGCTCCGACGTAGAGGAGAAGAGATGCCACGCCGGCCATCAATGCAAAAGAGGGAGCCATTTGGGTTTCAGTCGCCTGTTTGGTAAAGCCACCAATTGCCTCATTGGCCTTGTCGATTTGTTCGGTGGTCGGGCTGGGGTGTTTGTGAAGGCTCTCCTCCGCAAGAGCCCGTTTTTCCCCGGAGAAGAGCGAGGTCGCTAGCGAGGAATTCCATTGCTTTGGATCGTTTATGGTGTCCCGATAGTGACTCGCGATATAGATCTCGAAGAGCTCATCATTCAAGTTTTTCTGAGGATGCTTTCCATCCGGGCCTGACATTTCCCAAAAGGAAAGAACCAGGTTCATTTCCATGATCTCCGGCTGTTGGTTCTGCCATTGTTTCAGCACCGGCATTGCGAATAACATCATTAGAAAGGCCAGAATCGGAAAGGCGATGCAGCCAACGACGAGAAAGACCCGACGAATTCGTGAAACGGAGGTGACGCGGTGCACCAATTGCTTGAGCGCATCGATCAGGGACGAAGGATTCGGATACAGGGCCAGGTTCTCGCGAAAGGAGACAGCATGCAGGGGGATAGGTGCTTTTGCTAGAGCTGCGACTTCCTCCAGCAATTCAGTTGGGCTGTTTTGTGTTGTTTCGGATTCCTCGAGGGAGTTCCCGGGAGCAGGGAAGTCCAGCAGTTTTGCCCGCCCGCTCGCCGTGATCCAGACTCGTTGCAGCGAGAGCACTTCGGGCTGGTTTCCTTCTTCTTCCGCGATGCGGAATTCCTTCGCCAAGTCCAGCAACCAGTAGCGGACACGCGACCAGGAGAGGGATTCATTCTTAAGTAGACGGCTCAGAGATTGTCCTCCGGGAAATTCGTAGGCATCCCAGCTTTCCTCTTCAGATCTTCGGCCGGCAAGCCAGCGGAGTCGCCCTGTCCGACCCAACTGCCGGAAGTCAGAAGAAACAGGTTCGGTTCCGATTGGTACTTTGCGGATCCAGATTTTGCGCAGCAGCCGTGTGTCATAGCCGACCACCCATTCTGCTTCTTCGCTTTTCCCCAGGACATCCAGCACATGATAGGGACCTATCTTCGGAGTTTCTTCCGATGCAGTGACGGGATCGGAAACCTCACTTTGTGATACGGGGCGACCTCCGTAGACCTTGCTGCGAATCACGCGGGTTTTGCTGATGAGGTCGAAGACAGAGGCGAGTCCGTTTCTCTTTCGCGCGGTGAGAAAGAAGATGCCGACAATGATATAGGAACTCATCATGATTAAGAAACTCATTGGATCACTCAGTCCCCTTGCAAACAGGGAGGGGTTCATGCTCGAAAATATCCAGGAGGGCAGGGCCGGTATCAGTATGGCAATAGACGCTCGAACAACTGCCACTGGAAAACCGGGAAGGCCTCCCATGGTCCGCACCACCTGCAGTCTGCAGATGCGCTTCCCCAGAGTGTAGCCGAGCAGGCCCTCCATGAGGCTGAAGTAGAGAAACCACAGAGAAAAACCAATGAGGATTGCTGTTAAACCCAAGCCGGGACCCACGTGCTCGTCAGTCGAATATAGATCTCCCATGAAGAGAGATTGCGCAGGCATTGAAACGAGCATGAAGATTCCTACGTCAACCGCCATGGCTGCGACACGCAGCGGGAGCGATGCTGCCACGGGTGCATCTGACCCGAAAGGAAAGAGCGCTTTGCGTAACTCCGAGTATGCCCGGTAGCGATTGGTTGGAATTTTCTCGAGGCAACGCATCACTGCATTTGCGAGGACGGTTGGCATTTCCGGGCGAAACTTTTTGGGAGAAGGAGTTTTTCCCTCGAGTACGTTGGCAAAGAGCTGAGCAACGCTCTTTCCGGTAAAAGCAGGGCGACCGGTGAGCAGATAGAACAGAGTGGCGCCAACTGCATAGATATCGGAACGGACATTCAATTCATCACCTCGCAGTTGCTCAGGGGATGCAAAGGCGGGGGTCCCGAAAATCGTTCCCTCCATTGTTAAATGATGCTCATCGCGGGCGTCGGTGGAGATGGATAAACCGAAGTCCCCGACCTTCACCGTTCCGTCGGTATCCCGGAAACAGTTTCCCGGCTTCACGTCGCGATGAAGGATTCCGATTTCCTGGGCGGCTTCGAGTCCGGAGATGATTTGGAGAATGGCGTCAATTGCTTCGCCGATGGGAAGGGGGCCGTTCTCTTTGACGTATTCTTCGAGGGTTCCGCCACCGACCATTTCCATGGCAATCGCCGGCATGTCGCCGATTTCCTCGGTGCCGAAAACATAGACGCTGTTGGGGTGGTTGACAGACGCCGCAAGCCGCCCTTCTCGAAGGAATCGGGCGCGGGCCTCAGGAGAGTCGAGTTGATGATTGAGAAGTTTCAGAGCGACGCGTCGGCCGGTCTCGATCTGCTCCGCTTCGAAGACGGCACCCATGCCGCCGCGACCGAGTTCTCTTTCGATTTTGTAGCCGCCGAAGGTGTCCCCGGGATCGGGAAGTGCGCCGGATGGCGTGTATCCCTCCGGCATTGACATGGTTTCCAATCCACCCAGCATGAGACACTCCGGGCAGAGGCCTTCGGGGGCATCAGGAGGGAGTTGCTGTTCACACTGAGGGCAGGAGCGAATGGTTGGAGTATCTGTCATCTATCCCTTACAGAAGAACTTTCCGGGAAACGTTACAGGAAATCGTTTCATTTTTTGAAATTTCCCGAAAGAATCGAAATCAGGTAACGAATTTCGTCATCCACCTCAGACGGATCCGCAACGGTTTCCCCGATCGATTCCCGGAGAATTTCCCGGTAGCGCTTTTTCATTCGGTGTGCGGCAACGCGGGCGGCCCCCTCGGAAAGATCGAGACGTTTACCGGATTCGGCGAAGGAATGGGCATCGCCTCCCCCGCTGAGGCGGTCTTTTAACTCCTCAAAGAGATCGAGCTTGTCCGCAGATTTCATTTCCTCTCGCAGTCGGGCCATAACAATGTCGAGCATGGTCATTGCCCAGCGACGTTCGAACAATCGCTCGGCGTTCATTTCCCCGGCCGGTTCCAGTTGGTAGCGAGCTTCCGCTTCCGTATCATCGAGTGAAAGCAGAACGGTCCCTCCGCCCCGTTTCGTTGCCTGAGAACGCTTCCATTCGTTTGCTAAAAAGTGCTTCAGCGATGCGAGTAGAAAGGAACGGAACTTTCCTTTTTCCTGCATCACATCGCCGAGGTAGTTCTTCTCGAGCAGCTTCTCGAAGAAGGCCTGAGTCAAATCCTGGGCATCGTGGGAGGAATGGCCGTTCCTCCTGACGAAAGCATAAAGAGGATACCAGTAGGTTTCGCAGAGCTTGGAGAGGGCACGCCCTGCGGGAATGGAATCATTCCCCTGGGCCGTGAGTACAAGGCTCCAGTGCGTCGTCGCAAATCGGTGGGAACCGGTGTTGTCGGACCTTGGTTCGCTGGGGGTGTTGGAAGTCATTTGGATTGAGCGAGAGGTCGGACAAACGCTGCCGTTCGCATCAAGAGTGGGTGATAAAATTTACCTTTTTTAATTTTTAAAAGAAGTCCTCTTCGGACCGGTGGGATTGAGGGGCCATTCGTTGTCTTTGTGATAGAGGAGTGATTGACAGGCAAATTCGTATTTAGAATAGTTCCGGACCTGTCTCTTATACACATCTCCGAGCCCACGAGACCGAGGCTGATCTCG
>OJCB01000140.1_pt1 | contig 30473 bp, 12 predicted proteins | sample 1591501 | NCBI WGS metagenome assembly OJCB01 (sample SAMN05416813, study PRJEB24817) | seawater metagenome | isolation source: Sea water | place: Canada:Atlantic | collected 2013-07 | reverse complement strand
GGAGATGTGTATAAGAGACAGATTTCACAACGCTTGATGGTGAACTCGTCGGCTGAATCCTGAGCGGATAAGGTGAGAGAGAATAAGACAGCCGTAAGGGCGAGCGAAAGTTTCATGCTTTGCATTTCAGCGACTCCGGCGAAAAGAAACAAGGCCGTGTATGCGGGGTAAGAAACAAGGCGATCATAGAAATGCCGAATGGTCGGAGAACTTTCGTCCGCCGACCATCCGGTCCCCTTCAGTTACGTGAAAATTGTTTGGTGCTTATGAGAGAGTTCTCGTCCAGGTGCGCCAGGTTCCGTTGGAGTAAACGTCTTTGTAAGTCACGACGGTTACGCTGTAGTAGTGGGCTTTGCCGCAATGGTCATAGCGCACTTTGCGGATGCAGTGGCGTTTCAGTTCGTAAGTCTTCAGTTTGTAGACTTTCGGAGCGCAATGGTTGTTGTTGTAGTTGCTGCGGTAGTGGTTTCCTGCTTCGGCTGGAGCAACTCCTACGAAGAGTGCGGTTCCGGCGATGATGGCTGCGATGAGTAGATTTTTCATGATGTTCTTTTCTGTCTTTATTAATTTTGAAGATTGGGCCCGTAGCGTCTCTGCTCTGTCGGCTCCTGGTTTCATGAAGGGAATCGAATGCGAAGGCATTCTGATTGGATAAATCGTAACTTTCTTTCGAAAAAGACCGATTGGACCTTGTTGAATATTCGATTACACCCTGTGTTATAGGGGGTTGTGTCCGGAATTAGAAGCGACGAGAAAACGCGAAGAAATACGAGTCGAGCTTGTGATTCAGCCCCTGTCCGTGGTCGTCTGGGGATATTTGGGCAGTCCGAACCTGCTCCTCTGAAAAGAAATCCCTGCACAAACGTCCACAAATCGGTAGAAATGAGATCACCAAAGGAGCGGCCGTCCCTTTGATGCAATATTGAACAAGAGCTCCAGCCGGTGGCCTTCGCTCGCGTTGTTCCATGTCGGTGTTCTCACCACGGACAGTTCGGCAATTTCCTCTGAATCATCACACACTTCAAGAATGCCCCAGCCGAGCGGGACTTCGTGTGGCTTCACGATTCCCTTGCTTACGACGAGATAACACAAGTCGGCGCATTGATAGCGAATCATCCGCTCAAATTTTGTGCGGCCAAAGATGCCGCGCTCCAGAACCTGGATTTCCCGAATCACTTTTTGATAGCCTTTGTGATTCACCTCGCCGGGATCGCTTCGCTGGTACTCGGGGAAAAGGGAATCCCCTTGTCGAAGATTTGGATAGTGGAGGCCGATCATTTCCTCCAGCTTTTGACGCCGTTGATGAAGCGTTGCGAGACGCTTGCGGGAGGCAATTTCCGGAAGCGAGTCGTTCAGGAAATCGGAACGGACTTGCTTGCACTCAAAGACAGCGGTCTGCGCGATGGTGACCTCTCCCTTTCCGGGGCGTTCCATTTTGCAGGCGGCGACGTCGGCCCGAAAGTTGGAATTGGGAACGCGAACTTCTTCGTCGATGGCCCGATAACCCTCCGCGCTCGCCCAGAAAGCAGCGGCGGCTTTGAGTTGGAGATGCCCGGCGGATTCTGCCATGGGCAATCCTACTCTCCATCTATCTCTTAGTCTTACTCTTTTCCTGAAGGGTGAAAAGCACGCTCAGAAGCGAGAGTAAGAAGAGGCGGAGTAAGAGTATGATTTATTATAAGCCTGGTAATGAATGCTTACTTCACATTCAAAACACCCTTCATGATCAGGTAATGACCGGGGAAGGTGCAGACATACTCGTATTTTCCGGGGCTGGCCGGAGCGGTGAACTCAATGGTTTCTTCGCCACCGTTGTCGATCATCTTGGTGCCAGCGATGATTTTATCACTGTCAGGCCAGAAATCTTTGGCAAAGCCTTCAGCGCCCATGGCCATCGCGGCCAATCCCAATTCCTGGGAGGATCCGGGCTGAACGACGAGTAGGTTGTGCGGCATGAAATCCGGGTTGGCGAATGTCAGCTTAATCTTCTTGCCGGCTTTGACGGTGAGTTCTTTGACGTCGTAGCTCATTTTCTCGATCACCGTAGCGATACGGATAGTGGTGAGCTCGTCGGTGTCCGAGAGGATGCCGGACTTCTCTCCAGTGCCTTCCAAGTGGGGTTCCTCTGCACTTTCGGCGGCCCCTTTAGAAGGATCTGCATTGTACCAATGATGCTGGACGGTCTGGGCGGCGACGCGGACATGGGGCTCAGGCGACTGGAGAAGGCTGCCGAGTAGCTTGCCGTTGCGGCGGCTGTGCGCCTGGTGAAGCCAGAGTGCTTCCAGTAAATGGTGAGCATCCTCTTTTTTCGTGTGGTCCAAGGTTTTCATCCACTCTTTGCAGGCGGCGATCACTTCTTTGGTATCGCGTCCGCTCAACTCGACACGGGTGCGTTGACGAACACCATCGACGGGATGTTCCAAATTTTTCATCAAGGCGGCGAGGGGTTCCCCGGCAACGGCTACTGGCTTTTGCAGTGGGCGTGTCTTGTGTGAAATACGGAAGACGCGACCGTGAGTGTGGTCACGATGCGGGTCACGGATGTTGTGCTGCATGTGCCCGATAATGACGTTTGCCCAATCGGAAACATAGAGGGCTCCATCCGAACCGAAGACCGCATCGGTTGGGCGGAAATTTTTGTCACCACTGAGAAGCAATCCTTTGGAAGTCATTTCCTTGTCACCCATGGTCACCGTGAGGTCGGCTCCGGAAGGAGTTCCCCAGACTTCGCCAAGCTTGCGACCATTACCACCGTCACGGTTGAGGTCATACTGTTTGATTCCGAGGAATCCGATGGCATTGCAAATCAGGAAATCCTGCTGCATTTCTTCAGGGAAATGGGAACTGGAGACGACAGCATTGGCCGGGACTGGGCGAACTTCCTTGTCCAGCAGCGCGTGCATTTTCCAGCCGTTTCCATCGGGTCGGACCTGATAGGCACGACCGCCTGTGCCGTCGTTGGCGTAATGATATCCCCAGGAATCAAAGGCGATTCCGTGTGGGTTCGGGCTGTTGGAGCCGTGGGTCGCAATGGTGTAGCGGCGCGGATCGAAGCGATACATGGCGCTGGCCCCGGTGCTGAGCGATGAGCCCCATGGATGCTCTATATTGTTGTGCAGGAAAATTCCGCTCTGCCAGTAGAGGCCGCCATCAGGTCCGTAGATGAGGTTATTGGCCGCGTGGTGGGTGTCGGCGGATCCGATTCCATGAGCGATCACGTAGCGTTCGTCAGCCACGTCATCCCCGTCGTTGTCGCGGAGAAAGATCATATTGGGCTGCGAGGAAACAATGATCCCACCATTCCAAAAATCGAAACCGAGGGGGTTGGGAACTTTGGCGAATTCTTTGACCTTGTCGGCTTTTCCGTCCCGGTCAGTGTCTTCGAAAATGAGGATGCTGTCATCGTTGGTGCGGACAGGTGCCTGCTTGGGGTAAGTTGGCCATGCGGCAACCCAGAGCCGGCCTTTTGGACCGACTTGCATTTGAACCGGATTAATCAGCTCAGGGAATTGAGATTCATCGGCGAAAACGTTGACCTGAAAATCTTCAGGTACCGCCATTTTAGCCATGCTCTCTTCGGCGGTGAGATACTCAACGCTCCCTTCTTTCTCGGCGTTCGACATGTTGCCTTTGCCTCCGACATTGGAAACCACTTTGACGGCGGTGGGAACATTGGAATCGTCGACTTTCAAATCGCCACCGTTTGCCCGTGCCCAGATTTTCTTGTCGCGGTTGTCGGCGAGTGCATCAAGAATCAGCATTTCGTAGCGAAGTACGTCGCCGTTGGTCTGCTCTCCATTAAACTTCAGGGTAGAGCGGCTTCCCCAGATATCGTTTCCATCGACAGCGCGATAGCGGTCGAACCACTGAGTGTTCTTTTCGAGAACGGCTTCGCGGATCGGTTCCAGCTTCTCAGTGGCAGCGACTTTTTCTCCAAGGAGAGCGCTGGCGATCACTTCTCCGACGAGGCGGTTGCCTTGTTCGTTGAGATGAATCCCGTTCATCGTGAGCGGCTCTGTGGAGCTTTCGTAAAGGGCCAGGCTCGGATTGTAGAGGTCGACAAAAGTCACACCGCTTTCCTGGGCAGCTTTTTTGGTGGCTTCGGTGTAAGCGGCAAGGCGCTCGTTGTTGGCTTTACCGTCAGGAAGATTCTTTGTTTTAAGGTCTTCGTGAGCGATCGGGCTGAAAAGGACGATGCGGGGAAAGGATTCACCATTCGGCTGAGTTGCGCGGATTTTACCGACGAGATCGATCAACTTTTTCGTGTAGTCTTCCGGCTTGTTCTCGAAGCTCTCATTGTATCCGAAGAAGGTGAAAACGGCATCCGCTTTAACGATTTTCAAATAGCCGTCGATCGGCGTGAAGCCTTTGTTGCGGGGGGAGGAATCGACCCGGTCGCCGGAGTATCCGAGATTGCGAAAGGTCAGTTCCTTGTCCTTAAGCGCGTTTTGCACGGTCGCTTCCATCCAGCCGTCGTATTGCATGCGCTCGGCGAGAGCATTTCCGATGAAAGCAATAGAGTCACCTTTTTGAAAAGAGAAGGGCTTCGACTCTTTGTATCCGGCGGGCACTTCGATAGTCGCTTCAGACCAGAGAGCAGGAGCGGCCGGGGCGGCAGCTTTCTTTTTCTTCGTGCTGACGGGCTTCCCCTTTTTTCCGTCAAAGGTGAGATAGCTTGTTTTTCCTTTTTTCGTGATGTCGAAAATAAGTGAGCCGTTGGGGGCTTTGTTTTTTTCGCGAACAAAGACTGGTTCGCGTTTGGCATTGAGAACGGAGATCGTGAAGTTGTTGAGTCGTTCTCCGAGTTCGCCCCGGTTCCAGACCTGAATCGATTCGATTTTCTTTTCCGAACCCAGATCGATCTCCCACCATGGGTTTTTTCCATTTACCTTGGTATGAGTCTGGCCACCCTTGCCGTAAGGTGGGTCTTTCTTCCCGTCGAATGCTCTTTCCGGAGGTCCGCCGGAGGCGGTAGAGGACTGAGTCGCTTTGCCCTGGGGGGCAATGTTCTTGCCGCCGGAATTGATCTCGACTTCGTTCAAAGTCAGAGTCGCATTGCCCGGAATTTCAATCCGGACAAACTGGCCGGGCTTGTCGCTTGTGATGTCTTTAGCGGCAACTACGGAAAGGGCGAATGCTGCCAGCAGGTTGAGTAGAATAACAGGGTGTTTGATCATCGGTAAAATTTTGGAACTCCGATCCTGCCCTATTTAGCCGGATAGATCAAGGTCCTGAATTCTCACCGGAAAGACTGCCAAGATCGATCTGATACTTCACCCCGCTCTGGTGTTGGTTGGCAGAGTTCTCAAGGAGAAGCCGAACTTTCCGGGTCCCGCTGGAAACGTTGGCAACGGGACTGACAAACTCAAGGGTAGCCCGGGTCCAGATGGGAGACTCTTTGGAGGTGTTAAAAGGCGCAACCATTAGGCTGGATCCCTCGTGTAGAAGGATCGCTTCGCTGGATTTCATGTGGACGACGAGGTGAAGGGCCGAGAGATCGACAACTTTGACAGCAATGGCATCGGCCCCGACAAGGCTCTCCCCTACATCACGAAGGATATCGACGACGATTCCGTTAATGGGGCTCCGCAGTTTTCGGCGTTCTATCTCAGCTTCAACGAGTTCCAGCTCAATGGCTGCGGTGGCGGCACCTTCTTCGGCAGTTTGAAAGGAAGCGGTCGCCATTTCAAAATCCGCCTCGGCGCGGGCGAGTTCGTCAGGGTTGGAGCTACGTGCCCCGAGGCCGCGGACCTGCTCAAGGCGACGTTCGCGCATTTGCATTTCGGCGCGGGCAGAACGCATACCGGCGAGGCTGCCGGCTCTGATCTCCGCAATTTTTTTCCGGGCTACCTGAATGCTGGACTCCAGTTCCATCAGCAATTGGCCCTTTTCAACCCTGTCGCCTTCATTCACAGCGACGGCAGAAAGAATTCCCGTTTCCGGAAATGCGAGATCAATCTCCTCCTTTGGCTCCGTCACTCCGGTAATGATTTGCAAATTGGGATCTGCTGAAAGGGTGAAAGGCATGGCAGTTACTGCAATGCAGGCAATGAGGATTGTTTTCATGGTGGAGTTACCCGAGACGATTTTTGATTTCAGTGAGCCATTCGTCGTGACGAAAAGTGGCGACACGTTTGCGATAATTTTCCTTTTCAGCGATTTGCTGTGCTTTGTGAAAATGGGAATGCCATTGTCCGCCTTTTACTTCCCCGTCGGAATTCGACCGGGCGCCGCTCAGTCTTTTTGCAAGGGCAGGGAGATGAGTGAGAAGAAGGTCATCTTCAGCTGACAGAAAAAACTGATGCGAACCCGGTTGACCCTGACGTGCGGAGCGACCGGTCAGCTGTCGATCGATGCGACTGGATTCTTCGAGGCCGGTTGCTATAACGTGTAGGCCGCCCCGTTCTTCGACTCCTTTGGCCAGGGCGATGTGAGTGCCGCGTCCGGCCATGTTGGTCGCTACAGTGACGGCACCGGCGTCTCCGGCTCGGGCGACAAGCTCGGCTTCTTCGTTGCCTGTCTTTGCGTTGAGGAGAGTATGAGCAAGGTTAAGCCGCTCAAAGATCTTTGAAAGATCTTCGCTCTCGCTGATTTTTCGACATCCGATCAGGACCGGTTGTCCATTTTGCTGCCGCTTCTTCGCTTCGATTGCGATCGCTTCAAATTTTGCAGAAGTGGAAATGAAGATCCGGGAAGAGAGGGATTCAGCGAGGGATGGGCAGTTTCTTGGCACCGGGGTGACTGGCAGTCGATAGAATCGCCAAAGTTCCCCGGCGGCTTCCGAGGCGGTTCCTGTCATACCGGAGAGTTGATCGTAAAGAGTGTAGAAACGTTGGCGGGAAATACCTGCGATGGAGGTTGTTTCGGCACTGACGGGAACACCCTCTGCCGTTTCGACGGCTTGATGAAGGCCCTCTTTCCAGGAGCTTCCTTCGCGGACACGCCCCGTGAAAGAATCAACAATGACGATTTTTTTCTCCTCGTTGATCATGTAGTCAATGTCTCGCTTCAGCAAATACTCGGCGCGAAGAGCATTCTCGACATAACGGTCCCAGGGGCGGACGAGTTTTGCCCACTCGACGGAGAATTCACCGGAGTGAATTCGTTCCTTCCCTTCCGGAGTGAGTGAGGCCTGATTCGTGGCAGTGTCGATCCATTTTTCAGTATCGTCGTCCAGTCGGAGCGCTGCCGTTCGCGCCAGTTCGTAAACCTCTTCGGTCGGGTTTTCCTCGCTGGCTTTACCGCTGATGACAAGAGGGGTTCCAGCCTCGTCGATGAGAACAGAATCGGATTCGTCAATGATGGCGTAGGCCAGCTCGCGCTGGCAGCCGGGGATGTGAATGGCGGGGCGACCGAGAACTTCTCTTTGAAATTCGTCACCCAGTTGTGGAGTTGGCCTTCCCATCAACTCGACCTGGTCACGCAAGTAATCAAAGCCGAACTCGGTGCCAGTGCCGTAGGTGATTTCTGTCTGGTAGGCTGCTCGTTTCTTCGGAACCGGGACACGTTCAGGGAGAAGCGCGGCCGAGGTTCCAAGAAATTCGTAGAGTGGTTGCGCAAACTCGAAATCGCGTTCCGCGAGATAGCTGTTGGCAGTGGCTACGTGAACTCCGCGTCCGACGAGGCTGAGGGTGTAGGCAGCAAGAGACTGGACGAGGGTTTTTCCTTCCCCGGTTGCCATTTCTGCAATGGTTCCGCGACAAATTGCGAGTCCCCCCAGAATCTGAACGTCGTAGTGGAAAAGTCCCAGGACACGGCGGGAGGCTTCACGGACCAGGGCAAAAGCTTCAATAAGATAGTCATCGAAGGGGATTCCGCCGCGCGCCATCAGCCGAAGTCGTTCGCTGAGATCCTGCAAGGCCTGATCATTCTGTTTGGCAAACTCAGGTTCGTAGGCGTTGATTTTTTTCAACAAAGAAACGTCCTCCAGTTGGCCGTCTTTTCCGGAACGATCCGTAACAGCTTGATGCAGCAAAGCCCACGGCTCGTATTGATGCCGCAGGCGATGAAGTAAACCTGGAGATGTTTGTGACACTGAGGATTCGGTTACTTTTGGTTTTCGTAACAATGCTTCGCGAAGTCGCCGGCTTCCTGTTTCACGAGGCGTAGCAATGGCAGATCGTCTGAATCGGTAGTCCGTTCCACACCGACTTCTTCCTCCTGGAGCAATGTTCCTTTAGCACGATCCAGATTGGTTAGTGCAGCGTTGTAAACCACAAGGGCTTCGATGAAATCCTGACGGGAGCGGGCGCGTCGCTCCTGGGCATCGAGAACTTTCTCAAGGTAGAGAGACTGTCCAGTCTCCCCTTCGATACCGCGACGTTCTTTGAGAACATCCAATTCAGCGTCGGCAGCGATGGCGGCATCCTGCTTTGCTTTCATGTCAGGGTAGGCGGTCGTGACTTCGCGGTGGGCAACTTGAACTTCCAGCAGGATAGTGTCCATAGTGGACCGAAGTTGATCTTTCTTCTGGCGAACTTCCAACTGTGTCCGCAGATGGCGGGCCTTGGCCGAACGGCGTCCCCAGGGGACGGAAGCCTGAAGGCCGATTCCCCACGATGGTTCGTCGTCACGATACTGGTTGTCGTAGGCATTGGGAATGCTCCCTCCGCCGGCAAGTCCACCAATTCCAGCTTCGGCGATCAGGTCGAGGCGGGGGCGTTTGTCATTCCTTGCCATGTCTTCCCGGAGGTCGGCAGCACGGAGGTTTTTTTCCGCTTGTCTGATCTCGGGCCGAAAAGTCAGGGAGTCTGCGACGGCTTTCCCAAAGTCGGGAGTTCGACGGCAGGTGACAGGCAGATCAGCGGGAATGATCTCACCGATAGATGCTTCGACAAACCACGGGTCATTCACGAGAGCACGTAGTCTTGATTCGGCATTACGAATGGCGAGTTCACTGCGGACGAGGTCGGCTTTTCTTGAAGTCAATGCAGAGTCGGTCCTGAGAATCTGGCTACCCATAGCATCGAGGTTTTCCCGGCCGAGAAGTTCTCTGGCTACGGATGCTGTTTCGTCGACGAGGCGCTTTTTCTCCATGTAAACCACCCGGGCCAGGTAGAGAGACCAGTAGGAGCGATTCACTTCCATTAGATGAGTTTCGAGTTGTCTAATGAACTCATCGTAACCGGTTTCAGCATCGAGCCGTGCAATTTGAATCATGGTGCGATTGTATTTCACCCCTGCTCCCTGTAAGAGAGGTTGGACCACAGAAAGCTTCAGACGGGATTTGCCCTGATCTCCCGGTGTGTAAAATTCACTGTTGTTCTCAATAGAGGAAAGTTGCTGTCCAAGAGAGATCTGGGTTCCGGCGAGGAAACGCTTTCGGATGCCGGCTTCAAAAGTCCAGCCACGTTCGCGGAAGAAGTCGCCCGCGCTTCCTGTTTCGAGAAGTGAACCTGTAGGCTCATGGGTGCTGTCAAAACCACCCTCGGCATAAAATTCCGGATCAAAGCGACCTTTGGCTTCATCGATAGCCGTCTCTCTGATAAGTGGAAGGGCTGCGAAAACTCTCACTTGTGAAGAGTTAGCAAGAGCACGTGTATAGATCTCGTCGAGACTCATTTTAACGGTTTCCCCTCGCTGACGAAGAACGCTCCCGCTGTTTCCACGACTCCACCATGACTGGTAATGAACACTCCCTTTACCCGCGATGGCCGCGGCTTCTTCCGAAGTAAGTTCGAGTTTTCCTGTGTGAATAGCGTCGTCAAAAAAGAGACGTGCTGAATCTTCGATCTCGACAGTGAGATCCCGTTCCTCATCACTCTTCTCCTCGTAGATTTCGAGAAGAATCGGTTCGGGGTCGTTGATAACCGCCCAGGACTGGTCGGTCGAAGAGCTCGGGTGGTCCTGCGAATTCACGGGAAGTGAACTGAATAGCAGAACAATGGCAACGAGCAGGTTTGCTGAAGTGTTGTAGGGTGATCTCATCATTGGGGATGGGGGGTATAGTGGGGTTTGTTTGTGTGTAAAATTATGTAGTGCTAGTTTCCGCTGCTTGATTGCAAAGCGCCGCGGGCAGCGAACTCGTATAGGTTGCCGTTCCAGTCCATCGACAGAATCATCTTGGATGCTTCATAGAGATCGAGGACTTCTGTAGCGGCACGTTTCTCGGTCACGTTGTAGATTGAGAGGTTCTCAGTGTAGTAAGTGCCGGTGGCGAATGCCGGGGCGAAGTAAGTGCGGAAGTTGTAGCCGCGATCACCTGTTGGATTCTGTGCGGCCCAGGTCTGCTTCATGACGACACGAACCGGTTCGGTATCGAACTGGTTCATCGGAAATGTGGCGAGCCAGTTTCCGCCAGCATCTGCAAGTGTCGAAGTGTCTCCGATAAGTCTGCCAGCTGCATCATAGACTTCGAGAGTGACGGTTGACCCGGGCTGAACCAGTCCGGAATTCATGAAGGTTGCATAAGCAAAAGGAAGCCGGTCATTGTTGTGATCGCCGTAACCGTAGTGAGGACGGACGAAATCGCCCCGCAATTTCACGGTAGTGATATCAGTGTCTCTGTTATTCTTCGGAGTTGGATCGGGCCCGCTTCTTCCGTCATCCGCGATTGAGACGAAATTCTTTTTCCTGGTATCTGTCAGCATTTCCACGGTGACTTTGAAAGTGTCGCCGCCGCCGGGACGAACTTCGTCTAGGGTCCAGACTACCCGGTTGCCGATCTTCTTCCCGCCATCGGTAGCGGAAACAAACCGGACTCCGGGAGGCAGGGTGTCGGTAATGATGACTCCGGAGGCAACCTGATCTCCGACATTATCGAAAGTGATGGTGTAAGTTACAATGTCGCCGGTGCGGGCGAACTCGAGACCGTCGTCTTTTTCGATGATCAGATCCGGAGTAGCGATTACCGGAGTGGGTTCAGGCTCGGTGTTGTCTTCCTGTGTAGGGTCAATGTCAAGGTGGGAGGTGACGGCGATATTCGTAATTTCTTCCAGACCTGCAGGGATGACTCTAGGGGCCCGGAGAACAAGTTCCAGAATCTGAATATCGTCGACCGGCATGTCGGGGAGGGTGAATGTGACGATCCCGTCTACCAGAGTCGCATTGGTTCCGGACACGAACCGGAAACCTGCTGCGAGGTAGTGAGAGATGTCATCGGTGACGAAAACATCGAGAGCTTCGGCCCGTCCCTGATTCGTTACCGTCAGGGAGTAGGTGAGGGTGCTTCCGGGAGTGATGGATACGCCTCCATCTTCTTTCAGGATTCGGAGATCAGGCTGGAAAACCTCGACGCTTACATTGTCTTCGTCGTTGTAGTCATTTGGATCATCCGGATCGTTCGGATCGGGATCGCCTCCCCGTTCCTCGGGATTGTCTCCGGGATTGGAAGTGTAGGTGAGGTCAGCAACATTCGGGAGCACCGCATCGAAGTCGGCGGGATCAGATGAAACCCGAACTTCGTATGTGATCTGAATGCTTTGTCCCTCTTCCAGAAAATCAATTCCCAGGAGGAGATTGCTGTCACTGCTGTTGTTGCTAACGATAGAGCTCGGATTTGCAGGAGTCCCGAGAACGGTCAACTGAATCGAGTCCCGGTCGAGCGTCATCCTTGGGTCCATGAGATCATCGATAAAAATGTCGAAGGCGTCAGTGGTGCTTACACCTGCGTTATTCGTGATCACCAAGGTGTAGGTGATTATCTCATCGAGTTTTGGTTGGGAGTTGCTGACGGACTTGTTGATGCTCAGGTTCGGCTCAACAATTTCAACCACCTCGCTGTCTGTGAGGACGGTAGGTGTGTCATTGCCATCGATGACATTGTCATTGTTAGAGTCTTCAATGTAGGAAAGGGACGCATCGTTTTGAATGACGTCGCCTTCCTGGTTTTCGAAGACATTTACAACCAGCGCTTCTACATAAATGATGATTTGGTCGGCCGCCGGATCTGTACCGTTAGCGCCGCTGTTGATAATCGTTCCGAAGTTGATGATGGTTCGCTCGTTGTAACTGTCCATGTTTGGATCGTCCGTCACAATTGAAGTCGCCGTGAGTGGCCCGCCCGGACCACGCAGGTTGCTTCCCGTGATGAAAGTCACGTTACGAATGTCGAGGACGCCATTGGTCAGTTGGATGATGTCATTGATAATGACCCCGGTTGTAGTTCCCTCAGCGAATGTTGCGGTGATTGCGTAGGTAACCGTTTCGCCAATAACCAGATCTTCGGTGCCAGGGTTCGTTCCTCCGGTCATGCCTGTGTGCGCTGACGATGTGGAGAAAATGGCTTTATCGAACTGATAGCCAGTCAGGTTCGCTTCTACAGTCGCATTGGACTCGGCTTCGTAATCATTCGGGTTCGTTTGGCCCGCAGGATTATTAGGATCTTCATCACCGCCTCGTTCGTCTGGGCTGTCACCATTTAGAGATGTCCACTCGACGTCGACTTCATTGGTGAGTTTTTCACCGTCGAGGATGCTGTCTGAAATGACCGCATCATAAGTAATGGTAATCGTATCATTTCCGGAAAGATAGAACCCGGGTCCGACATGGGATATGCTTCCTCCATCCAGCGCTGGTTGGAAAAGGTTGGACACATTGGCTCCATCGCTGGTTCGAATCGCAGTGAAGTTGGCCTGGTAAGTGAGCTTCGCCGGGAGATCGTCGAGAAAGGTAAGATCGAACGCGTCGACCTCGGTCGTATTGGTAATGACAATCTGGTAGGAAACTGTGTCGCCGGCATCAGGGTTGGCAGGGACAGTGGTCACGGTCTTTGCGACGTCTACGTTGGGCTCAACGATTTCGATATCAACGTCATCATTCAGATTTTGCTCCGTCTGAACGCCATCTTTGTTGTCATCACTTAAGAAGAACAGATCCCCTTGGTTAGAGATGATGTCACCCTGCTGGTTCTCAAGAACGTTTACCACGACGGCTGTTACGTAGATAGTAATCTGCTCGTCTCCGATCCCGTTCGAGAGAGTCGGGTCATTGATGATCGTCCCGAAATTAATTTCAACCCGATCCATGTATCCGTCGCCTCCTGCCGAATCAGAGATTCCTGCAGTGATTGTAGAGAAGGGTTGGCCACTGGCGAGCCGGAGAGCATTGCCGGTTTGAATCTGGACATTGCTGATGTCGAGCAGTCCGTTGGTGATGTCCAGTTGATCGAGGATGCGGACACCATCAGTGGTCCCGCGTCCCAATGTAACAGTCAGGGCATAAGTCACCGTCTCCCCGATCGTGAGGTCTTCAATGTTCGCGTCCGTGCCAATAGTCCCATCAGTATGAGTTGCGCTTGTGCTGAAAATTGTTTTGGTGAAATCGTAGACAGCAGTGAATTCCACAGAGAAATCAGCTTCGTCTCCGTTTTCGAAATCGTTGGGGTTTGCGGGATCAACAGGATTGTCGAAGTCGCGGTCGCCGGTTCTTTCACCGGTGTCGTCTGTGTCGATTCCGTCGTCGGCATTGTCATCGAGTGAGGTCCACTCCACATCAACGTCGTTGATCAGTTTTTCGCCATCACGCACCGAAGCAGTAATCAAAGCATCATAAGTAATGATGATTTCGTCTCCCGGTTGGAGGTCAATGCTGAACGCTGGATTGTTGACAAAGCCATCTGCCCCAACTGTGAAGAATCCGGAAACATCGGTCATGCCGTTGAGCATCGCAGTGAAAGTGCCGGTCTGAATCCCCACGCCTTCCGGCATTTCATCGCGGACTGTGATATCGAAAGCCGGGGTGTCGAAGAGCGGATTTAGAGGTCCGCCGGGATGAGTCAAACTCACCTGGTAGCTGACAGTATCTCCTGCCTGAGGCTCTGTCGGGATGGCGGTGATTGATTTGTCAACATCCACCTGAGGTTCTACGATCGTGACGACGGTGTCGAGATCGCCGGTGGAATCTTCAAGCTGATTGAGCGTTGCCCCATCTGAATCGGTGTAGAAAAAATCAGCCACGTTATTGAGAGTGCCGCCTTCCTGGTTGGCAACAATGTTCTCAACTTGAACAAAGTAGCGGATCTCAATGGTGCCGCTGTTGAGTCCGTTTTCAGCCGCAGCGTTGTTGAAGTCAATAAACCCGAAGTCGAGTTGCAATGTCTCCGATTGAGCGGTGTCTCCCGGGTCGGTGAGGCTGAAAAAGCCTGCGTTCGTTTCGTTGAGGGATCCAGCCGTGCCGATGGTAACACCGGCACTGAGGGTTGCCTGAAAGGTTCCTGGGATATAGCGAAATCCGGCTCCAATGCTATCGAGAATATACGCATCAGGTTGGCCGACACGTCCCTCCGGTATTTGAAGAGTTAAAACATACTCCACTGCTTCCCCGATGGTAAAAGTGGTATCAGCAGGATTTGCCAGAACTTTGCTCAGTATCGGCGAGGGGGAAGTAAAGTCATCAGTATCGCTGTCGGAGTACTGGCGCTCCCCGCTGCTTGATCCCGGCGCCCCGGCTTCGTTTCCGGTAGTGTTTTCTCCGACACCGTTGTCGGTTCCGTCTCCGGCGAGGCTGCTGTAGGACAGAGTGGCCTGATTCTCAACGGACTCATCTGAGTGGATAACATTTGCTCCAGTGTCGCGAACACGCGTCTGAAACTGAACCTGAAAGGATTCCCCGGGGCCTAGTTGATCGATCAGGACACTGATGGACCCTGTCATTGTATCCTCGCTTTGTGAAACGATAGAAGAAGTTCCCGGTAGGCCGATAATGGTGAGGCTGTTGGCTACAAGTTCCAGTTCCGGCGGAATGGTGTCTCCTATCAGAAGATCAAAGGCGGTTGTGAAAGTTCCGCTTCCATCATCGGCAGTTGCGGAGATGTCGAGCGTATAGGTGATGAGGTCCCCGGCGTCCGCGGTCGTTACACCGTTGTCCGATTTTTGAATGTCGACCTCAGGCTCAGCAACTTGAAGTGTTTGTGTCAGGGTGCCGCCGACATCAACCCCGCCTTCGCGGAGTTGCACGGTGTTTGTCAGGATGTCCCCACGATTGACCCCGGCTTCGTTTCCGACAATCACATTGTAGCTGATATAAAGATACTCAGGCTCGGAGTCGGTTTCCGTGTTTACGATGTCGCCGAAATTGAAGAGGACCGAATTGTCGGCGGCATTGAAGCTCACTCTTGTGTCGTCAAAGGCGATTGTTGATCCATTGGCTCCGGAAATGGCGGCATCAGCACTTAAGGTGCTTCCGTCGGCGGCGAATCCTTCAAGGCGGATTTGAAGATTGTTTACTGCAGCGTCGATCCAGAAAAGACCAGGGTCGAGAGTGTCCAGGAGTTGAACCCCGGTGCTTGAAGCCTGGGGGATTAGAATCCGAACTTCGTATCGGATTACTTCGCCAATGGCTCCTCGAACGATTCCATCCGCTGACGCGTCGAAAGAGGTATGAGTCTCTGCGGTGTCGATGACGGCTTTGGAAATTCCGACGGGATTGATCACTGTAACATCGACATCACCATCGTCATTGTAGTCGTTGGCGGCTCCTCCTGCGTCGTTCGGGTCACCGGTTCTCTCCACTGCATTCGCATAAACGGCGTCGTTTGTGTCGAGGTTTGTGTTGAGTGGGCCGGTTCCGAAAGTAAGGCTTGGATCTGCACTGGTGGAATTGAACCCGTTGTATTCGGCATCGCCGGGTGAATCAGAAAGGGATGAGTATTCGACTTCAGCAGTATTGGTGATGACCGTGTCTGTTGCCAAAGCGTCATCGATCCTGACCGTTATCTCAATAGTGGAGCTTTCGCCGACACCGAGTCTGTCCCAGGTGGCACGAACAGTACCTTCAGGGCCTGTTCCGCCGTCAAAAATTAATGTGCCCACATTGGGAGCGATTCCTGAGGTGTGAACGAGAGTTGCATTTACATAGGAGACATTTTCGGGAAGCAGATCCTGGAGTTCAATCTCGTAAGCTTCGGAGACATTTGGTCCGGAATTCCGGTTGGTCACTACGATTCGGTATGTGATTTCCTGAGCTCCTTCAACGGTGGTAGTTCCTCCAACGACGGACTTGACGACATTGATATCGGGTTCGACGACGAGAACGTCTTCTCTGTCCGTAACTGATCGATTTGCTCCGTCCACGGTCCAGCGGATTTGCGCAGCATTACTGCGATTCAACCCTCCCTGGTTGGCGGTGTCGTTAAGAACGACTGCCCGGTAGGTGAAAGTGATAGTCTCAGCGACCGTGTTATCCCGATCTGTGTTGGTTAGGGTCCCAAGGCCGGGGCCTACACCTGCGATTCCGAGCTCAAGAGTGGAAGCCCCTGCATTATAAAAAGCTGTGACGTCGCTGAAATCGCCGATACCAAGATTGGTTTGCAGCGCACCGTCAAAAGAAATGGAATCAAGGCCGAGAAAAGCCATTCCAGGAGGAAGAGTGTCAAGAATTCGGGTATTCGGCATCGAGCCTTCGGGAATCGTGATTGATACCGAATAGGTGACGATTTCCCCAATCGCGACTTCGGCATTGGCGTCGGTGTTGTTGACGTCATCGTGACTGGTATCGATGATTTGTTTGTCCACTACAGGGCGGGGGACCGTGACGGTCGCCGGGTCTGTATGAGTAGCGTTGGCGTAGTTGGTGCCGTCTTCTTCGTAGGAGAAATTTTCGACCGTCGCGACATTGGTCAGCCTGCGCGAAGATTCGACATTTTCGCTGAGGGTGAGGTCATATGCGATGAAGACCAGATTGGTGCCACTGCTAGGATCGTATTCGGTGAGTGAGCCTTCAGTGGCTGACGGATCCACCAGCTCGATGCCATTTGCAAAAAAGTCTGCGGGAGTGGTTCCTCCACCAATGATGTTGAAGGCGAGAAGGTTCCCGTTTCCATCGGTCACCCGGAGATTGAGATCCGCCATGCTCGCCGGCATTTCAAAGCCGTTGGGAAGCGTGTCGGAAATTTGGACATCAAATGCGCCGTAGTCGCTTTGACCCTGATTTTCCACAGTGATACCAAAGGTAACAATGTCGCCGGCATCCAGCCCCCTGTTGTTTGCATCAATCGGATCGGTGGCGATTCCGTCCGAAGTGATGGATCCATTAAATGCAGTCGCGCTTCCCGGTGCATTAAAAGTGACTCCGTCAGGTCCCCGTGATCCGGTGAATCTCCCATTGTTAGGAGATTCAGTCGCGATGATTCCTTTGGTGATGTGCAATTGAGGTACCGTCAGTTCAATGAGCGAGATCTCGTTGCTGGAAACGACACTTCCCAGAGAGTCTGCCTCATTAATCTGAACCTGATTCGTAAACAAAAGGCCATCCGCATAGACACCGTCCTGGATAGTGGTGGTGACGAAAAGTTCAATGGTTGTTCCGACCGGGTCTAGTGCCCCGGGAATGGAGTAGTCTCCAAAATGTACGGTGAAGGAGTTATTATCCGGATTGAGAGTAATGGTCGGATTCGAAGGGGTCGAGTAACCGGGTCTGTCGTCGATTCCGCCGTCGCCGGTTGTAACTGTTCCCGCTGAGCCGATGAAGGTATCATTTGGACCAAAGCTGATCCGACCAGCGGTCAGGTATCCTGGATCTCCGTAGGCGTAAACTTGTGAAGTATCGATCTCATTTTCGTCGAAAATTGGCAGGGGAAGGAAATCTGTCAGAGAGAGATTTTCGAATTCGGTAGAGGGAAGGGTGTAAGTGATCCTCCATGTGATGAGATCGCCGGGAACGACTTCTCTTTGCTGATCTAAATCGCCGGGAAACAATTGAGTTCCGTTGTGGATGATAGAGAAGAGTTCTTTGCTGGTTTCACCGGTGGCAATTTCAATAGAAGCACTACTGCCATCGGTGACATCGACTCCGGGTGTGAGCGTTTCGACATCGAGATTTCGACCGGTGATGGTGGTATTGTTCCTCAGGACATCACCCTGATTGATTTGTGCTTCGGTGTTGAATTCACTGGCGTATTCATCGCGAACCTTTGCCCGGTAGCGAATGGAGCCTTGAGTTGCAATTCCGGAGTTGAAAGCTCCCATGGTCGCCGGGTCAATCCCTACTCCTGGAATCATTCCTCCAGTGAGGGCGTCTCCTGCAGAAATGTAATTTGAATCGACTAATTGCTGGTAGACATCAAAGTGAATGCTGGTCGAGCCATTTGCATTTTCCACCGCGGTGAAGTTGGCTGCATCGAAAGTGAGCGTGACGGTGCCTCCGCCATGCATGGTGAAAATCAGTTCCGGTTGCAGCTCAAGGAAGTCTGTATCGAAATCCGATGCATTGGCGAGTCCCGGGGTCCCGGGGAGGAATTCGAGGCCGTCTCCCATGATGTCGTCGACCACAAGGTTGTCGAATGCGAAGTAGTCGGAGATTTGGAAATTCAAGGTAAATTCAGCAACATCGCCTTCGTTCCAATCAGGAGCAGCCCGGTCGCCGCCGTCAGCAAAACCGACGGATTTCTGAATAGCGAGTGAGTGCTCCTCAATGATATAGTCAGTTTCGACTCCGCCGAGGACCCCGTCAGGATCTCCTCCGGGGCCGGCATTGTCTCCGACTGTTTGCCCTTCCCAATCACCTGTGATCTCGGAATCATTGTACTCGTCCAGATCATTTTCTTCTCCGGAAACCGGATTGACTACAAGTTCACCGCCCTCTTCAACGTAGGCAGCGAAAGCGTCATAGGTGATAATGATATCGGTTCCATTTACTCCGGTAACCGAGGGGAAAGTGATGTCGAGAAGGTTGTTGCTTGAAGGAACTCCGGAGACACCGTCGGTGTTGATTTCCGGTTCGCCGTTCAGAGTGAACGGAATCGCAGCCCCTGAGCCATCAGTGATGGTGAGGTTTCCGAGGTAAGCGAGATCATCAGGGAACAGATCCGTCAGGCGAATGTTGTCTACAGTTTCCCCTGTTGCGATATCCACTTCGAGTCGATAGGGGATTGGATGGTTGGGACCGGAAACATTTTCACCGGTGTATCTTCTTTCTTCTTCAGCAGCTCCCGCTGTCTTCGTAAGGCTCATTACCACTGGATGAACCGTTGTGGAGGAAAGCGTTCCAAATATGGGCTCATCATCCGGGCTGGAAACGGTTCCCGGGTTGGCGAGAGGATCGCATCCGTGTACGTAACCGCCTTGCGCATACAGAGTGTAATCTGTGTTGGGATCAATGTTATTGGCAGTATCGAGCGACGCTTCGACCTGAATATCTATTGGGGGGTTGCCGGGCGTAAAGCTTCCGAAAGGAAGGGTGACGGAATAGACGTAGAGCCCTTGAAGGGCCGGATCATACAGAACGGGGGGAGTGTTGCTGCCAGCCCCACCGAAATAGTCGTTAGACGGAGAACCTACCGTGGAGGAAAATTGTGGATGATCGATGGGAAGGCCGGTATTGATATCGACCAGCTGTCCGTCAGCTGCAATTACACCGACAGGATTGATGGCATTCCCATCGGGATTACTTAGAGGCGTTCCAAAAGCGGTGATATTCAGCAATTCCATCTCTGGATCTGCAATAATGTCCAGATGAGGGGTGTAGCCTTCCTGCCCGCCATTGTTATCGAACTGAATATTGAACTCGATGTTGTCATTGACCAGCTGATCTTCGTTAGTCGTGAGTTCACCCGTTGAGACGCTCACGTCTGCGGTCGGGGCGGTGCCAGCAGTGGCATCAAACAAAGTTCGTTGTTCCAGAGCCTCAAAATGAAGACGTCTGGACTGACTTTGATGAGCACCTCTCCGGGATGTTGATTTTGGGGAATTCATGAAAATACCGTTTCTTAAGCAGATAACCTCAAGTCACAGGGTTATAATAATACAAAATATCATAATTACAATAAAAGCATACATATTGTTTATGATTATTATAAGGATTCTTTAAGGATTAAGCGCCTTATCGTCGCCGAATTGGCGATGGGGCCGCCTAATTCAAGGCGTTCCGCCCCGGATTTGTGTCACTGTGGCCAGCCAGTTTGCGAATTTGCCACTGAGTAATGAGCCAAGTGATTGGCTTTCCTGTCCTGTCAGTCTCCCCCAGATTGTCTGCCCTTCCTGAATCTCAAACTCCGAATCGTTTTCAATTGTCGCGTAGGCCAAAAAGTGAGGAACGACAAGTTCTTCGCTGTTCTTCCCGGCGGGGGCGGTTGTTTTTCTGACTATGAGGGGGCCTCCTCCGCTGGAGACCAGAGCAGGGTGCGGAGAGGTGAGTGATGCACCTGGATTGATACGTTTCAATCTTGCATGCGCCATTTTTCCTGTCGATATCGTAAAAATTTCCAGCTGGTCTCCCTCATCGACCCCGCGAAGTGATCTCATTTCCTCCTGCGGGATTGCCAGCAAGATTTCCCGATTCCCCGGGTCGATTACGCGGGTGGCAACATCACCTTCCTTTAGAAAAGTTCCCGGCAACTCAGCGAGGGATTTCCCATAAACAATTCCATCTCCGGGGGCTCGATGCTCCAGGGTGGCAAGGTATGCCTGCATGTCGGTCAGCCTGGTGCGGAGCCCGCTTAAATTCCGCTCTTCTGCTTGATAAGCGGAAACATTCTCCTGAGAAAAATAGAGGTTGGAGCGGATGATGCTCTGCTCAAGTTCGGACTCCAGTGATTTCAGAGAAAGAACAGCGCTTTTGTTTTCAAGGCGTAGGAGTAGATCGCCTTTCGATACGGACTGTCCATTTTTTACAAAGACTTCACTGACAAACCCGGGACACTCCACCCGGGCCCCGCTCTCGCGCCCGCTGTCCACAACGCCGGGAACCTTGATGCCGGGAGTGATTTTTACGAGTGTGAGAAAGGCGACGAGTAAGCAGGCAATAGTCCCGATACGAAGGCTGACTTTCCAGAAGCCGGTCTCCTCGCTCGCGGCGGAACGTCTCAAGTATTTGGCCACTTTTCGAATCGCACCGTAGCCGGCGGCGAGAGCGACCAGCACAGCCGGAATGATTCCAGCGCCCTTGAGACAAACGATGGCCGCGGCAAAGATACCGATCGTCACGGTAATTTTCCAAATAGCGGAAGCGATGCCGTAGGCAACAATGATCGGCTTCTTCTTTTCACCCTCACGTAACGGTTTCGAAGCTTTTCGAATTCCGAAAACCCATCGTTTTAAGCCATAGTGAACGGATTGTTGGCCCTTGGAGTAGAGATTCGAAATCCCGAGGAGATCTGAAAGTATGTAATACCCGTCGAATTTCATCAGAGGGTTCGCATTGAAAAGGACGGTCGTTACGGTTGAAATCATAACGACTTGATGAAGCACTGCACCAGTCTTGCCCGGAGCAATATGAGCCCAGACCAGCAAAGCAATTGCGGCGACGAAAAACTCCCCGAGAATGCCGGCGGCTGCCACGAGTATGCGTCGGCTTTTCGCCGAAAACCTGAGACTGGTCGATGCGTCAACGTAGGCGAGAGGTGTCACAAAAAGAAGGAGTGAGAAACCGGCTTCGGGAACATTTCCCCCGAAGCGTTTGCAAACGATTCCGTGACAGAATTCGTGCACAACTTTTAAGCCGAGCCAAACCAGGCCGAAGAGGGCGAAGTTCTCGATTTGGAGTAAGCCTGCTGCTTCTTCGTTAAAGCGGGAATCATGTTCCAGATAGGTCAATATCCCGGCTCCGAAGACGAAGAGCCAAATGAGGAAAAACACCGCTCCGGGAACTCTCCTTAAGACATGATTCGCTTTTGTGAAAAAGCGATCAGGATTCATCAATGGGATTTTCACAAAGAACACGCTCTTCGCGTTTCCAAGAGCCTTTTCGGGGTCACCTCTCCGTTCCGTGTCGGTGCGCATGCGGCGGGAGTGATCATTCGAATTTGATTCGAGAAGATTGGATTCAGACAGCATTCTCAGAAGAGAAACCGCGTCCTGTTCGCTCAGTCCGGTCGCGGTTGGGCCGGAAACGGTGGCTGCGATAATCTCATTGACCGGACGCCGTCCATCGAGGCCTCGAATCAGTGAATATTCCCGCTCACCAAGCTGAAAGAATTTTCCCGTCAGGAGATCTTCCATCAGGTAGATGGTTTGGTCATCCTCCACCCTGGGGGAAAAAACGACATCCTCGCGGAGCTTCGGCCGACTTGAGGAAATGTCTTTAACTGCGTGGTCAATCATGGCGTTACGGGATTGATTAGATCCACAGTTTTAACCTCAACCAGTTCACTGCCGGTCTCAAAATGGACCAGAGTACCGGAGTCCGCTTGCCTGAGATTTTCCCGGAGCCTTCCATTCCGGGGCGCAGATGTTCATCCGGATTATCAATCTCCGCTTCGCAGACAAAAACGTTAATCCCGTTCCGGATTTCGCTTTGCGGTGGGATTTTGAGCAGGGTGGCTTCAAAGGTCTTGTGAGAGTAGGAGTCGACTTTAAAACGGATCGGCATTCCCGTTTCAGCAAGCTGCAACTGGTTCGACGGCAATTCGATCTCGACAAGGAGCTTCTGAATAGGCGCGATTTCAAAGAGTTGATCTCCCATTCGCAGTGGCGCGCCTTCAGCTCTTTCGAGGTCCCCTTGCAAGACGAGACCTGCAATGGGTGCGCGAACTTCAAGATTGTCCTGCCGTTCTTCGAGCATCATTTCCTGCTGCGAATAGCTTTCCGCTTCGAGAGCCGCCATTTGCGACTCAGCAATTTTCCCGGTTTCCATGGCCCGGTCGGCTTCTTTGCTTGCCCGTGTCCTGTTGGCGATCGTTTCCACCAGCCGGGATCGAACTTCCCGTCCGTCGAGTTCGGCCAGTAATTGTCCTTCTTTGACCCGGTCGCCTACTGCCACGGAAGAGTCGCGCAAAGTTCCGTCAAACGGGGCGGCAATTATCCTCCGGGTTAGGGGTTCCAGTCGACAGTCTGCGCCAATTTTTTCCGGCAGCGGAACCAGTCCGGCTGCGAGAAGGGTAATCAGAAACACCGTTGCCGCTTGTTTCTGGCCATTTTGGAGTCGTTTCCAGACCCGGAGAAGCAGGGCACGGAACCCGTCGGGCTTCGCAGTGAGAATGAGTTTCAGAAGCGGGCCCGTGCGGGTCGCTGCGGCACTGATAAATCGCCTCTTCTCTTCAAATTCCGGATCGGGACGATTCCAGAGAAAGACCCAGCCGCCAATGACTTTTCCCTCATTCTGGTTCGATTGAAGAGTTGAAACCAACCATCCGATGGAGCCGAAGAGTCGCGCCAGTTCCCGGGCCGGTCCGTTTACGGATTGAGCCGCGGATGTCGAACCGGGATCCTGTATGAAAGTCTCGCTGCGGTTTGCGGCATTTGCGATGCAGGCTTCAAAAGTTGATCCACCTTCGCTTCCCTGATCCACTTCGATACCTCCTGAAACGGCCGAAAGCTTGAACCGTCCACGCTTTTTCGTAACAAGAGCGACCATCTGGCATCCCACAATTTCTCTCAGGTGATCAACAAGAAGGGATGTTCCCTCCTTCACATCCCCGGCGGCAGCGCACAATCCGGTGAGCTCCAGAAGAGCGGAAACCCGGGAGAATAGGGCACTCTCGCTTCGTTTTTCACTGTATGTCCGGGCATAAAAAAACCAGGTCGTGTAACCCTGGAGGATTGCTGCATAAGTGCTTCCCAGGGAAGCGCTGGAGTTCTGAATGATTCCTCCGAGAAACAATTTTCTGTCTTCAATAAGGCAGGGAACTCCAACGATGAGGTACTTGGTATTTCCGGACCGGACAAATTTCGATGCGGGTTTGGATCCGGTGATGGATTGGAAGGCAAGCGTTCCAAGTTCGTTTTTCAACAGTTCGGCAACTTTCGCGTCGCCGTGCCAGTTCGCAGATTGCGGTGGCGTCTTTTCGCCTTCCTTGAATTCAAAGAGAAAAGTGCAACTCGCGTTCAAAGCGAAATGAATAAGAGGAAGGACATCCGCTTCCGCCGGGGCCACAGACAAATCCCGGGACCGCCGATCCAGCGTGTCTGCAGGAAGGTTCGGGTATTGCGGAGCAGACTGGTTTGACGTCACAGGGAAGGAGGTGACTTTTTTCCTGCCCGCCCCCGGGGGTTGGGGACTTGAATGCATTCGTTTATAATAAATATGAATATTATAATAAGGCAACCGAAAAGATAAAGGGAAAATTCGAACTATTGGGCTGACGAAGCGGTTTCTGTGGGTGATGAAACCCTTATGAAATGGGTCTTTTTCCGATTCAATCAATGATCCTTAAAGAATTTCTCGCCGCTTATCCCTATCAAAATGAGAGTCAGCGGTCCCCTCATTCTGAGCAAGTATCGGAGTGGTCTCCCGGAAAGGAGAATAAAATCAGCTTAAACAAAGCTTGTTCGGAAGATCTTCCGTGATCACGTTCGGATAGCAAAGACTCGCCGTGCTAGCGTCCCGCACGTATGAGAAAATTAACACCCTGGATATGTGTGTTTTGTCTGGCTTTTGTTGGGTTCACGGGCGGTTCATCTCCCCTGATTTTGGCAGCAGAGAATGACCTGCCATTACTGCTGAAAGAGGACTTTACCCGCGGCTTTTCCCGATGGAAAACGACCGATCCGAATGCCTGGCAGGTCAAGCAGTTGGAAGGCACAAGTAATCGGGTCCTCGATCTCTACGGGAAGTCAAAGTACAAGCCAACACATCGGAGTCCGTTCAATATGGCGATTCTGAAATACCACACGGTTGGCGATTTCGTGCTCACGGCAAAGGTGCAGGCGACGAAGGAGAGTTACGGCCATCGCGACCTTTGCCTGTTTTTCGGGTACCAGAATCCGGACCATTTCTACTATGTCCATCTCGGTCAGAAAATGGATGATCATGCCAACCAGATTTTCATTGTGAATGGTGCGCCGAGAATCAAAATCTCGGAGAAGACCAACGAGGGAACCCCCTGGAAAGATGGCAATTGGCACGATGTGAAAATTGTGCGCGAAGTCGAAAGCGGACTGATTGAAGTCTATTTTGATGACATGAAGACGCCGGTGATGTCGGCACATGATAAAACCTTCGACTGGGGAAAGGTCGGAGTGGGTTCCTTCGACGACACTGGAATGTTTGACGATGTTTCCTTGAGCGGAATTGAAGTGAAGCCCAAAGGCGACCTGGGCATTGCCGATCCGAAAACACTGAAATACGAAAAGTGGACTCCGGACTATCAAATCCACAATGCGATTGCACTCAGTTTTGACGGGAAAGGCCGGGCCTACGTAACCGGCGCGCGTCGACGGGTGGCTCAGGATCTGGCGATACGCGAGGAATGGATGATCGAAGATCTGAAGCTTCGCTCCGTTGATGACAAGCGGGAGTTTTATCATCGAGTGCTCAGTCCTGACGCAGGCACCAGCGAGGAAAACAAAAAGAATGTCGTCGATCATAACAAAGACGGCTCACACGACTGGCGGGATCTTATGGTGATGAGTGACACGATCTACCGGATTGAAGACACCACCGGAGATGGGAAGGCGGATAAGAAGATCGCCTATGCCACAGGAATTCAAACCGAGATCACCGGTTCTATGGCCGGAGTTCTCTATCACGACGGGGATGTTTACGCGACGGCTTCTCCCGAGTTGATGAAATTCCGCGACACCGATGGTGACGGCGTTTCCGATCAACGCGAATCGATTGCTCATGGATTCGGAGTTCACGTCGCCTACGCCGGACATTACATGCACGGTCTCAATGTCGGGCCGGACGGTCGCATCTACTGGACGATCGGAGACAAGGGGCTCAACGTGACTTCAAAAGAAGGAAAGAAATATGAGTTTCCACATGAAGGCTCCATGATGCGTTGCGAACCTGATGGTTCGAACTTTGAGGTGTTCGTTAGAGGTCTTCGCAATCTTCAGGAGCCGCGCTTCGATGCCTACGGAAACTGGTTCGGTGTCGACAACGATGGAGACAGCGCCGGAGAAATGGAACGCCTTGTTTATCTCGCACAGCACATCGATACCGGTTGGCGGATCAACTGGCAGTATTTCAAAGGTGATTACAATTTCTGGACCAGTGAGGGGCTTTTCAAACCCTGGTTCGACGGACAGGCGGGACACATTGTTCCGACGATTGCCAACTACGTGAACGGTCCTTCCGGTTTCGCCTGGAATCCCGGAACCGCGCTGAGCCCGGAATACAAAAACTACTTTTTCATCACCCAGTTTTCCTCGGGATATCAGAATGCGTTTCAGGTGAAATCAAAAGGCGCTTCCTTTGAAATGATCAACGACCACGTAATCGGGAATGGTGTTCCGATTGTGGGGCTGAACTGGTCACCGGACGGCGGACTCTACGGGACGGACTGGGGCGGAGGCTACACCCTGAATGATGATGGAGGGGTGTGGAAAATCGATGTTCCGGAATATGCCGGATCAAAGGAGCGAAAGGAAACCGCTTCCTTAATCGGAGAGGGCATGAGCGGCAGGGAGAAGGATGAACTTATCACTCTCTGTGATCACGCCGATCAGCGGGTGAGGCTCGCGGCACAGTTTGACCTGGTTAAACGCGGCGAAAAGAAACTCCTCGGGGAAACTGCTCTGAAGAAAGATGCTCCGCAGATGGCGAGGATTCATGCGCTTTGGGGATGGGCTCAACTGGAGCGTGCTGAAGCGAAACGAAATCCGGGGAAAATCCTGGGACTGGCGAAAGACAAAGACCCGGAGTTGCGGGCTCAGTTTGCGAGAACCATCGGCGACATGGGAGCGATCGAAGGAGAAGCAGTCGTGGATGCCCTCAGCGGTCTGCTTTCTGATTCAAACGATCGGGCACGAAGTCTGGCCGCCATTTCGCTGGGAAATTTGAAGGCGGAACGCGCATATCCCGTTCTGCTGAAATTCGCTGCTGAAATCCGAGGCGATCAAACCTACCTGCGTCACGGAGCGATCGTAGCGCTCGCGAATTGTGCGCGACCCGAACAGCTCGCAGAACTGAGCAAGGATAAGAACGCCGCAGTTCGCCGAGCTGCCGTGATTGCCTTGCGCCGTCAGGGAGCAGCGGAAGTCGCTGAATTCCTCAGCGATGCAGACGAAGCGATTGCGACTGATGCCGCCCGCGCCATTCACGATGATGACTCCATTCTTCCGGCCCTTCCTCAACTCGCAGCTTCTCTAACAAGCACCAAATTTGAGAACGAAGCATTTCTCCGTCGCTCCGTGAATGCCAACTTCCGACTGGGTGATACCGCTTCGGCTTCCCGTCTCGGAAAATTCGCTTCAAACATCAGCCGACCGCTCGCGCTTCGGCTCGACGCCCTCGATGCCTTGACCGACTGGGCAGCGCCAGCAGAAATCGACAGGATCGAAGGACGTTACCGAAAACTCGCGGCTCGTGATTTGGAAAAGACGGGCGCAGCGCTTGGTGACGAAATGACTTCCCTTTTAGCTGATCCGGAAACGGTGATCCAGGAAGCGGCTATGAAGATGGCTTCCACGCTCGGGCTCACGATTAATGCCGAGGCGCTCTTCACCGTCGTCAGTGGAACGAAGAATCCCCCGAACCTCCGTCGTGAAGCGCTGAGTTCTCTCGCGGCGCAGAAGGCCGGACAACTTCCGAAAGCGGTGGAAATCTCCCTCGCTTCAGATTCAGCGGAACTGAGAACGCTCGCGTTGACGCTTCTTTCCGGCTATTCCCCGGGTCCGGCCACTGAAAAAGCCGGGGCGATTCTTGAAAGCGTTAACGATGTTCCCGAAGCACAGTCCGCCGTGGCAGTCCTCGCAAACCTGGGGACTCCCGAAGCGGATGCCATTCTCGCAAAACAAACAGAACAGCTCGTCGCTGGAAATCTGAACCCCAATCTCCACCTCGATGTCATCACCGCAGCTCAAGAACGTTCCGAAGCTGTCTCCGCGATCAAAGCATCTCTGGCGGCCTTTGAGAAAACCCGGAAGCCGGGAGATCTCGCCGATGGCTACCGCGAATGCCTCGAGGGAGGGGATGCCAAAAAAGGACAGGATATTTTCATGAATCACATCGCCGCGCAATGTGTGCGTTGTCACAACTTCAGCACCGGAAAAGGAAGCACGATCGGCCCGAATTTAAAATCGATCGGAGTCCAAAAAGACCGCGCCTATATTCTGGAGTCGCTGGTCAATCCGCAGTCCGTGATCGCCCCCGGATACGGCACGATCTCACTGACTTTGAAAAATGGTGACACCATCGCAGGACAGTTTCGAAAAGAGACCAAAACAGAAATCGAAATCCGCGACGCGGAGAACAAGCCAATCAAAGTCGCCGTCGATCAAGTCAAAGAGCGCACTCCGGTGGTGTCTACGATGCCTCCGATGTTTGCGCTTTTGAAGAAGGGCGAAATTCGCGATGTCGTTGCTTATCTTGTGGGCTTGAAAGCGAAGTAGGCTAGTCAATTTCAGGAGGAACGCTGCCGTATTCCCAGGGGGCCTTGAACTCGAGGCTCGATGGTCCCGGAGGAATCTTTCCCGGTTTCATTTCTTTTGCCAGTTCAACACCGGTATCTGCCATCAGTCTTCCTGCGGTGATGATGAGATTGCTGTAGGAAGTAAGTCTCGTTTCGTAGCCGCCCCCATTTTTACTAAAGGCTTCTTCAGTGGGAACGTATCCGACGCAGTCGTTTGCGAGGCTAACAGGAAATGTAAGAGGGAAGGGGCTCTGTTCCTTTTGATCGAGCCCGAACTGGCAGAAGTATTCTGCAGGCGTAGTTAGAAAGACAGCAGGGCCAACCTGGATCGCCTGGATTTCGACGGGACGAACGGATTGCTGCTCGATGAGTTTGTCGAGCAGGACGGTTTCTTTGGCAAATGTCCATGCAGTGCGTTGCAGTTTCTGCGCGCCTTTGGTTTTTACGAGTTCGTAGGCAGCCTCCACTTTTTCGGGAGAGGGGACGCGCCGGGGGATCTCGAGGATCTTTTGTCTGTGACCGACCGCCAATTCGGTGCTTGTGCCCATTCGCAACATGGTTTCGCAGGCATTGGCTCCCACTTGTCCGCCGATGAGCTTTCCGGCGCGACGTCCGCCGAATTCTGCGAAAGAGCCGGAGCTGTTCAATGTGTTGATATCGCCGGAGGCTCCTGCCAGAAACACTACGATGGTTTCCTCGCCCATCACTGCCCGAATGGATTGCTCGATATAGTAAATGTAGTTTGCGGAAATCCCGGGAGGATTGGCGGTGGCATGACAGGAGAAGTTGATCACGCAGCCAAGTAGCCTGTCTTCGCGCAATTCTTTACTGCGGTCATTCCAGACTGCGACCACTCCGATTTCTGGATCGACCGGACCGGCAGGTTCAATAATATCGGGATTCCCCTGTCTGGGGTTGGTGTAGGTTAGTCCGTTCTTCATCCTGAAACGGCGATTGAAAGCGAGGCCGGTTTTCTCCCCGGACCCAAAACCGATCTCAACCGCTTGCCGGGCCTTGTCTGCTGCGACGACTGAAGCAACAATCTGCCTGACGAGAAGATTCAAGTAGTCGGGATCTGCATTCGATGTTTCTTCGTAGGCGAGCTTCTTGACGGACTCGTCCGCGTGATCAAATTCACCCGGCAGCACCATTCCTGTAGGGCCGGACGAGTGGGAATGGGTCGCTGAAATCAAAATTGCGGCACCCTCGATACCGGTTTTTTCGTTGATGAGTCGACGCGCTTCTTCGACTTGCGGTCGGCGAATCATGAGCGCGTCAATTGAAACCAGGGCAACCCGGTTCTTTCCATCCCCAAAAACTGCGGCGCGAGCTTTACAGGGATCGAATACAGTCTTGTGAAAATTCTTCCCGTATCCTCCGGGACGCTCCATTCCGATTTCCGGCGTGATATCCCGTTCCGCGAATCCGGCTTCTGCGTTGGTTCTCTCCTTTGTTTCTTGAGCAAGCGTGACTGAGACGAAGAAAACAAAAAAGGAAGCAGGGAAAAAGCGCAGCATCATGGCGCAGTGTAGCAAAACTATCCCAATACCGAAACTTCTTCGCTTGTCAGTTCATTGATCAGCGGATCACCGCTCTCAAGCCGTTCCAGGTTCTGACTGAAAATATCCCGGACCCGGTTGAGGTAATGGGTGCTTCCGCTTGAACCGGAAATGTGTGGAGTCATGATCACATTGGGGAATTTCCACAAAGGGTGGTCCGGCGGCATGGGGTAATGATAGTGCGTGTCGAGGGCTGCCCCGGCGATGCTTCCTTTATCTAATGCCTGCAACAACGCGCTCTCCTGAATGAGCGGGCCGCGGGCCGGGTTCAGAATGAAGGCGTGATCGGGAAGAGCTGCCAGTTCCGCCTCGCCGATGATCCCTTCATTCTCGGGATGCATTGGCATGGCGAGAATCAGGAAATCGAGGCCGGAGAGGAACTCGTTAGTTTGATTCGGAGTGAAAAATCTGTCAGGTAGAGAGGCGTCGGGATCACCCGTTCCGGGAACTCGATAGACTTCTTTACCTTGTGGGCTTGGAGTGCTCCGGGTCATCGCGTGAATATTGAGGCCGAGTAGTTTCCCCATTCGGGCGGTTTCGCGACCGATGCCTCCGTATCCCCAGATGCCGACTACCGAACCACGAATTTCTTTTTGAAAGCGTGATCCGCGATCCCAGGTTCCTGTCTCCTGATTGCGAATCAATCCGCGCATGTCGCGGATGAGATTGACCATCATGGCAATGTTCCACTCAGCGACTGTCTCTTATACACATCTGACGCTGCCGACGAAGAGGATAGTGTAGAT
>OJCB01000139.1_pt1 | contig 30501 bp, 17 predicted proteins | sample 1591501 | NCBI WGS metagenome assembly OJCB01 (sample SAMN05416813, study PRJEB24817) | seawater metagenome | isolation source: Sea water | place: Canada:Atlantic | collected 2013-07 | reverse complement strand
CTATCCTCTTCGTCGGCAGCGTCAGATGTGTATAAGAGACAGCGTTTCCACTGACACGAAGTTTGATGAGAAGATTACTGTCCGCCCCGGTTGTTTTTGCTTTCAGGCCCTTGCGAATCAGACGGTTGTCATTTTCCCCCAGGGTAAATTCCAGGAATCCCTGGAAGCCAGCGATGTTGTCTGCGATCCCCTCGGATTCCCAGCCTTCCGTCTGCCAAGCGCCACAATCGAACTCGTAGACCAGGCGACCATCTTTCGGGTCACGCTTGTTGAGCGTTTCCCACTTATCGGAAAGCCCGTCGCCATCCTTGTCGGGACGATTGACTTCGTATTCAGGATTCACTCCGCGACCGCCCTGCCAGTCGTCACCGTTGGCTCGCATCGCTTGAGGAGATTCTTCGCCTTCGCCGGTGTCGCCTTTGGCCAGCCAGCCGTCGAGCAATTTGCGGTGACGCGTAACTTCCTCTGCATACGCCGGGTCGTCGATCAGGTTGTGCACTTGAGCAGGATCCTTAACGACATTGTAAAATTCTTCGGCAGGACGCTCACCGAAATAGATCCGCTTGAGATCATCGGAGAGTTCACCGGCAGCGTAGAGCTCTTTCAGATTCTGCAGGTAGACCTGCTTGTCCCGGTACTGTGGTTGGAGCAGGACACGGTCGAGCTTGTAGTTGCGTGTGAATCGAAACTGATCGGTTCGAATGGTGCGCACTCGATCTATGGTGTGGTCGAGCCGATCCTTTCCTGCCGCTACCCATTCGCGAGGAGCAAAGCCTTCGGCAAACAGATCCCGACCTTCGAACCACTCCGGTTTCTCGATGCCGGCCCAGGCGAGCGTCGTAGCGGACAGATCAAGCATATTGACGAGGTCCTTGCGAACAGCTTGCTTGGGAACATAGGCCTCAGGCCCCATCACCATGAACGGCACATGCAGGCCGCCCTCGGTGGGCATCTGCTTGTGACGCACCAGGTGGTTGGCGCCATGATCGCCGAAGTAGACTACAATGGTGTTCCCGGCGAGGCCCGACGCCCGCAGTCCTTTGAGAATCTCACCAATGTGATCGTCGTCGGTGCGGATGGCGTCACAGTGTTGCGCGACCACTTCTCGGTAGATGTCGTTCTGAGGATAGTCAGCGGGAACCGTCACCGTGGCGGGATCAGTTTTGCGATCCGCCGGAAATTTCTTGGTGTTGCTCTTGCCTCCCTTGGTCTGGAACTGAATGAAGAACGGCTGGTTCTGTTCGAGCACGTCCCAGCTATCCGCCTGACCTTTCATCTTCAGCTTCGAGTAGGTGGCGTTCTCGTCCCAGACAAAGTTGTAGTCCGACTTGCCGTGATTGTAGGTCGCGTAGCCCGCTTCCTTCATGATCTCCGGGAGCAACTTCATCCCCTCTGGAAGATAAAGCTGAGCATCCTTCGCCCGGGACGAACGATGCTCATGCGCACCAAAACGGATCTGGCTTGTGCCACCCATCATTGCTGAACGGCAAGCCGAACAGACCGGTGCCGGAACAAATGCGCGATCAAAGCGAACCCCGGCCGCCGCGATCGAATCGATGTTCGGCGTGGCCATCTTGTTCGCTTCGTGACCGTAGCACCCCATCCAGGGGGAAGTGTCCTCGGCGAAAATCCAGATGATGTTTGGCAGGTCATCGGCGCGGAGATTGCCAGATGTCAGAAGCAGTGCGAGGCAGGTAATGAGAAAGCGTTTCATGGATATTGGAAAGTCTGGAAGTCTGTATACCAGAGATCATGCCAATCTCCAGAATCAAGGAAGCCGTGATCGCGAGTTGGGGACGAGTGAATGATTCCGTCAGACTATCTCACTCTTTTACGCCGTAGACATCTCCGACTTGAGAAAGCTCAGTCATCATCATCGGGGTCAGGCGACATCATCGATCTCAATAACGCTTGCGGTGATCAAGAGCGTTTTGCTACCTCCAGAAGAAGAATACGAACTCAGCGGTCAAAGTCTCTGGAGGCCTCTGGGCCGAAAGCAATTTGAATTGCCAACGCTTACGCTATCCGAATACAGTGAGTATCATCATGAGCAGACAGGGCAAACTTTTTGATAGAGCAGCGCAAACCTTCCATTTTCCAGGGATCGGTTCGTGGCTTCCGGTTTTCTTATGTCTCTTGATCGGGATTGCGCGTGCTCAGGACAAGCCGGCAGCCGCCAGCAGTGAAAAGACCTTTCGCGCCGGCGCGTCGACCAGCAATATCACCCTTCCTATCGGGGCGCGGAATGGTGGAGTAATCTCTCGTGGTGGCATCGTCAAAACGGTTCACGACGAGTTGCATGCTCGCTGCCTTGTACTCGACGACGGCACGACTCAGATCGGTATCGCTGTCTGCGATTTGCGAATGATAAATCGCGAAACAATGGAGCGGGCGAAAGCGATCGTTGCCGAGTCCACCGGTATTCCCGCAGACCATCTTTTGATTTCTGCCACCCACACTCACGGTGCGCCCGGAGTGATCGGTCTGCATTCCGACAAAGTCGATCAATGGTATCGCGAATTCCTGGTGACGCGTATCGCCGATGGCCTGCGGCGCGCCCACGCCAATTTGGCACCGGCAAAGGTCGGCTGGGGCGCGGGATCAAATCCGGATCAAATTTTCAATCGCCGCTGGTTCATGACTGAAGGCAAAGTCGGGCCGAATCCTTTTGGCGAAGAAAACGACACCGTAAGAATGAATCCACCGCGGGCGAGCAAGGACCTGATCAAACCCGCCGGACCAATCGACCCCGAGCTGTCAATTCTCAGTGTCCAGCACGCCGAGGGTCGACCACTCGCTCTGCTCGCAAACTACGGTGTTCACTACATTGGTGGATACGTCGGCAATCACCTCAGCGCTGACTACTTCGGCATGTTCTCCGAACGCTTACAACAAGATCTGCGCACGGAGACCAACGCCCCTCCTTTCGTTGCCATGATGTCGAACGGTACCAGTGGCGATACCAACAATAACAATTTCCGACAGCCGAGAATCAAACGCGAGCCCTGGCAACAGATGAAGACCGTGGCCGACGAGCTCGCCGTGGAAGCTCTGCGGGTCTACCGCGAAATCGAGCACCGTTCCGACCTCACTTTGAATGTGGCGACCGTGGATTTGAATCTGTCGGTTAGAAAGCCCGATTCTGAACGCATCGCCTGGGCAGAGAAAACGCTTATCCCCCCTGCCGATGGCGATGTGAAGAAGATCAATCCACGAGCAGTGATCTATGCGCAGGAAGCCCTTGAGCTAAAAGAATTCCCCGAACAGGTGCCCGTCAAACTGCAGGCGATTCGAATCGGCAAACTAGGCATCGTTGCCATTCCCTGCGAAGTCTTTGCCGAAACCGGACTGGCGATCAAAAAACAGAGCGCGCAGCTTCTTCCAGGCATCGAACGAAGTTTCGTCATCGAACTCGGCAATGGATACAATGGCTACCTGCCGACAAAACAGCAACACGAGTGGGGCGGCTACGAAACCTGGCCCGCTCGATCCAGTTACCTGGAAGTGACTGCGGAGTCGAAGATTCGCGAGAGCGTAATGGAGCTGTTGCGCGAAGTTGCGGCGGACTAGCCCGCACATCTCCTGCAAATTCGCAGCGAGACGTTCACAGAATCGTCGACACGGATTCCAAAATCCGCTACAAAGATCACAGATTCCATTCGACTGACTACCACTGCTACTTATGAATTATTTTCGCATCTCCCTCTTTCTCACCGCCCTATCACTCCCACTAATCACCCTGGCGGATGACTGGTCACAATGGCGTGGACTCCAGCGCGACGGAAAATCCACCGAAACCGGCCTCTTGAAAGAATGGCCCGAAGCAGGCCCTCCCCTTGCCTGGAGAATCGATGGCCTCGGCGGCGGATTTTCAAGCCTCTCAGTAAGCAAGGGAATGATCTTCACCCTGGGCGATCTGGAGGGAGGAACCTTCGTGTTCGCTCTGAAGGAAGCTGACGGATCAGTAGTATGGAGAACGAGGACCGGTGATGCGGGTGGACACAAGGGTTACCCCGGCCCGCGCAGCACGCCGACGGTCGATGGCGGTCAAGTCTTCGCACTGAATCAATATTCAGATCTGGTCTGCCTCGATGCGGCGACGGGAAAAGAGATCTGGTCGGTGAACCTCGAGAGCGATTTCGGCGGGAAGATGATGTCGGGATGGAAGTACAGCGAATCCCCACTGGTCGACGGCGATCAGGTTGTCGTCACACCTGGCGGAAAAAAGGGAACCGTCCTCGCTCTTAATCGCACGACCGGAAAGAAAATATGGCAATCTGAAGAGTGGGCCGATCCGGCTGGATACTCTTCCGTCGTCATTGCGACCATCCATGGCACTCGCCAGTATGTGCAACTGACCGGAAAAAGCGTCGCGGGTCTTGTTCCGGAATCCGGCAAGGTCCTCTGGCGTGCTGATCGCGCCGGAAAAACTGCGGTGATCACGACACCTCTCATTCAAGATGACATCGTATTTGTCACCTCTGCCTATGGAGTTGGATGCAATGGCTTTCGCGTCAGCAAAAGCGGCAGCGATTGGACGACTGAAGAACTTTACGCCAATAAGAACAGCGCCAATCATCACGGTGGCGTCGTTTTGTTAGACGGACACGTTTTCGGATCGAGTGGCGGAACCTTCAACAGTGTCGACATCAAAAGTGGTAAATTGGATTTCAAAGGACGCAGCGCAGGAAAAGGTGCAACCATCTATGCGGACGGCCACTTCTACCTCCGTGGCGAAGATGGCACCCTTGCCCTGATCGAAGCTACTTCTGCTGAACTGAAGGAGAAAAGCCAATTCAAGCAGCCCGATCGAAGCAGCTCAAAAGCATGGGCACATCCCGTAGTCGCCAACGGAAAACTCTACCTCAGGGATCAGGGCATCCTTCTCGTCTACGATGTGAAAGCAAAGTAGTTTGAGAATTCCTGAACCGAAAGTTCATCAAGACTATGCAAGCCCTACGTCACACCTTTTTCGCTTTTTTGTTAGTGACTTTCACTTTCTCTGCTTCGGCACAAACGAAGAAGAAGTCCGCAAAAGTATCAACCCCGGCACCGACCAAAGCGCCGCTCATCAAAGCGGACATTGCATCGTTTCCCGAAGGGACCGAACGCCTCGACCTGTTTCTTCTGATTGGGCAATCGAACATGAAAGGTCGCGGGCTCATGCCCGACGAGCCTATGAATGATTCGCGCATTATCATGATGCATCTGCCTTCGGATGGATGGTACAACGCGCGTCATCCGCTTCATCTCACAGGTGACGCGGAAACTTTCAAAGGACATGACAACGCCGGAGTTGGTTCCGGCCTGATGTTTGCCGGAAAGATCGCTGCGGCTTCCGATGGTTCCCGAATCGGTCTGATCCCGGCGGCGAGAGGCGGAACCAAAATCATTCAGTGGAAAAAAGACAGCGCACTCTACAACAATGCGGTGCGAAAGGCGAAGCTGGCTCTGAAACAAGGACCTGCCGGAAAAACAAAACTACGCGGAGTTCTCTGGCTGCAGGGAGAAGGAGATTCGAACGATGAAAAGATCCCCCTGTATGCCGACGCACTTTCCGATCTCGTTGATCGACTCCGCGCGGATCTGGCTGACCCAACATTGCCATTCATCGCCGCCACGATCGGAGAGCTGGTCGAAAAATCGAATGCCGGTCTCAAACGTCAGATCAATCAGATCCTCCTCGATCTTCCGAATCAAAGAGCCCACACCGCCTGCGTCGATGCACGCGACTTGAAAGGTCATATCGGTGACGGGGTCCACTACGACACCGCATCGATGGAGGAAATTGGTCGCCGCTTTGCGAAATCGCTTTTGGCGATGGAGAAGTAAGTAGATCGCAATCTTGGATGGGAGTGAGAGAGTCTATACCAAATTTGTCTCGGGCAGTCACCTAAGCTTGCCTCAGATTTATCTTCTGCGATTTCGGTGTGCTTGATCGATGGGGCTACCGTTCAGATAAGCGACCGACGCACCGTGATCGCTCTACTCTCGTAAATCCCGCTTAAATGGATGAACGCTTACTGCGAGAAAAACCATCACTCCGATATGAAACATTCCGCAGACTACAAAAAGGTCTGGAATCGATGGGATTGCTTCGGTGAGCGATCCTATGGCTTTGCCGCCAATCACGGTTGAGAGATTCAGCAAGGCCATATAGGTCGTGAACTGGGTCGCAGCAACCCGCTTGTTGGAGATTGCCATGAACAGGGAAAACATCGAAACGCTCATAAATCCGAGCAATACTGACTGAGAGAACTGGAAGGTGTAGACAAACGCAACCGAGTGATAGAAGGCGCCGCAAAAGCGGAATGATATCCACAGGAATCCCAGGATAATTCCCGATATTAACACCCCTCGTTTCACTCCGATCCTGTCGGCAAGTAACCCTGCGAGCAGGCATCCGCTGAAACTCAACCAGTTCCCGATGCTTTCCATTTGGGTATACGCTGCCGATTTCCAGCCAATTTCTTTAACGAAAAACTCGGAACTTACGGTGGAGAGAACCACGTTCGCGCACTGAACGAAGAGAGTGAAAACCGCGGCAAAAATGGCAACGGGTCGACTGAATGCAGAGCGAAGGAGAAGAAAGAGTTCCTGCAGCGATCCGGCAGGTTTCTCACTTTCTTCCAACTGGTTTGAACCGCTTGTCCAGGGAAGCAGCTTTTCGCCCTTTCGCTCCCGAATCAAGAGCGGTAACTGCATGATCAGAAAAACAATTCCGGCGAGAACGAAGAATGCCAGCGGAACACTTCCCCATTCACGGTCAGGATTCGGAAGGAACCAGCCAATTCCCGCAGCTCCCAGGGAGGTACCGAGGTACGATGAGCCGAACATCATCCCATTGGCCCTGGCTCGTTCTTTTTCGGGGACGAGATCCACAGTCAGGCTGTCGGTAGAGACGTCCTGCAAGGCGATGAAAATGTTGAGAATCAAAATCCCCCAACCCAGAAGAGTGAGATTCGATCTGGTTTCGGGCACGAATGCCAGAATCACAATCGTCACGACCATCAATCCCTGGGCAAGGATCAACCAGGGGCGCCGTTTTCCCATCGAGTGAATTCCCCATCGATCAATGACAGGCCCCCAAATAAATTTAAAAGTCCAGGGGATCGAGACCATTGCAATCATGGTCCCTGTTTGACCGGCAGTCGCTCCCTCACCGTGAAAGTAGTCCCTCAGACCTACGGTAACAAATCCGTAGGGCAATCCCTGAGCAAGATACATACAACAAAGAAAGGCAAGACGAAGCCATCGATTTTCTTTGAGATTGAGCATTTTCTATGGGGAAACCTTGTCAGATTTTCAATGAGGATGTTCTCGCCGGAAAAACCTGTGGGGATTACCGACCAGACAATGAAAGGATGATGGTTTCCCTTGTAATTGTCTTGTGCAATTTCGGACTACTCGCTCGAGTTCCTGCACACGAGCTAAGGTTTCTGCACGCGATCAGGATAAAACCCGGGTAAATTACAGCCCGAAGGAAGAACTAGACCGCCGCTTCGCGAAATCAATTTGGGCGAAGGAGAAGTAGGAGGATGGCGAATGCCTTGTCGTTCCTCTCTTCTTACCAAGCTTATTCCACAGGTTTTTCCGTGACATAGCCAAAGGCGACATCTCTTAACCCTTGCGCACCATGGACAAATTCGCTCTTGGATTCTTCGTAGGCAAACACCTCTTCCCAGGTCTCTCCACTATCGGAACTACGGAGAATCGAAGTTCTCCTGCGATCGACATTGATAAGGGTTCCTTTAGATGAAGCAATGATCTTGCCAGTGGGAATGCCATCGGGAAGGTCTCGCCACGTTCTACCATCCCGGCTGGCTCTGGCGTTCTTACTGCTGACGAGCCAGAACTCGTTTCCCACGAGGCTTAATTCTGCCCGTTCCGCCCCGGTTGGAAATGGACCTTCCCAGGTAGTACCCGCATCGCCTGACACAAATGCCTCGGCACCGACTTTATCAGCGATAAGAACAAGTTCACCGTTAGTAACCATGCCGCTGTAACCCTCGCATTTCTCATTGAGCAGGGATGGCTCGAGCCAGGTCCAGGTTTTGCCGAGGTCGTCAGAAGCATAGAGATTCCCAAAGACGGGATTTTCCCGGGACCGGTCATTCCCGAGGGCCAGGAAGCGACCTGATTCGTCGCCGCAATAGATCGGCTGAACGTGATGAGTCACCAGTTTTCGTGGCCGGAGATCATCTTTAAATTCGCGCAACGAGAAGGTCGAAATAGTCTTGCCAAAATCCGGCGTCGCACCCATCACCATGTAGCCACCGGAAACGAAGAAACCCTTTCCACCGGCCATCCCCCAGGTGCCGGGCATCACGCCGGGATCACCTTCTGCGCCTTTAACGCCTTTGAGCTTGGTCTCTCCACTTGTCAGATGTCTCCAATTCACGCCATCCTCCGAGGCAAGCCAGGCGGTAGGCGCCCCCCAACCGATCGGAACGACAAAGACGCCCTTTGTGTGTGCTACCGTTTTGGTCGACCACGGACTGTGATCGGAACCGTGGTGACCGAAAAAGACCTGCTTCCAGGTTTCACCATCGTCGCGGGAAAGAAGGATTCTCCCTCCGTGACCGACGGCTACAAATGCGGGCTGTTTCGGATCAGGCTGAAAGTTTCCGCCCAGAGGAATATCGGCCCGGGCTTTCTCAGCCGCAGCAACGAATTCAGGAGGAAGCTTGTCGGCAGCTGAAAGGAGGCTGGATAGAAAAAGGGTGAGACAAAGAAATACTTTCATAGATGCGACGAGTTTCAGTCTTTCAGAAAATTAGAATCCCGCGAGACCGAAACAATTACTGCTGGGAATTTACTTTTTCAACCCCGCCGAACCGAACCGAACCGCAACAAGGCATCGCCCAAAAATGGATGGGCAGCGCGAATTGACGGTGATTCGTAAAAGAGAGACTTCAAGAGTCTCACTCCAAACTCAGGGAGCGATGCTCACGAAGGGTGCGAGTTTCCGGGTGCAGGCCGAGGACGTGTTCGATGGCTGCCTCGTCTTTCTCTCCGCTAAAACGTGGTCAGAGTCTTTCGACAGGACCGGGCGAAACGGACGTTTCGATTCATTGATCGCCCGAAAAAATAGGGCTCTGTCAGGAAATACTACCTGGGTGTGAAACCTTACGATTCCTCAAATCACAATTCCAGTTACCTCTCCCTCAAAGACCATCTTCCCATCAACAAAGCCCTGGGATTCAAAGATGGCCATTCTCGACCTCAGCGCTTTCGCTTTCACAACCATAATTAGATCACAGCCCGGTTCCACACTCCCACGAAACTTCACTTTATTCACCCCACCGAATCCGAAAAACTTTGTTCCACCGGTCTCGAATTTCAGATGATAAATTACGGAGCTAATCTGGGCCGCCATTTCGATCATGAGAACGCCCGGCATGATCGGGCGACCCGGAATATGACCGCGGGTCCAGAATTCGTCAGGAGTCTGTTTTTTAACTCCCACAGCAAGCGCCTCCTCGATATCCAGCGAGATCAGCCGGTCTAACTGCTCAAACTCTTCGCGCTGCGCATTCAGTTCAAGAATCTCTTCTTTAGTAACGGCCACATCATCTAAGTTGATGGTGGCGAGGTCCAAAATCGGTTGTGATGCCATAGTCTCTATTTCAATCAAGTCAGTGTTAACATTGGCCTATTCATACGGCCATGGGCGAGGGCCAAATGACCACCCGCCCATTCACATACTATCGGACTTCGCTTACTGCGAGGAAATTCCTCTCATCTCTGTAAGGTCCGGTAAAATCGATAGCTTCTCGTCAGCAATGTGAAACCGTTTTCACCTTATGATTCGAATCATTCAGTTCGTTACGCTCCCCATCCTCGCAATCTGCGGGGCCACCTTATCCGAATCGGCGAATGATTCGGGGAAACGCGCCATTCGCGAGGAAATCAAAGCGGTCATTGAAGAAGGCCACTATCCCGGCATTTCGATTCTCCTGATTCATAAGGGCGAGGTCATCATGCGCGAAGCCCACGGTTTGGTGGATATCGAGACTGAGGAGGCGTTTTCTGTGGATCAACTTTGCTGGTTGGCGTCCACCGGGAAAATCTTTACCGCCACTCTGATGGCGAAGCTGGTCGATGATGAGGTGCTCACTTTCGATGATCCCATCGATCAAACCTTTCCCAAATTTTCAGAGGTCAAACTTCGTGAAGGAGGGGCCAATCCGAAAAAGCCCATTTTGTTGCGTCATGCCTTGAGCCACACTTCGGGACTTCCGGGAAACCAGTGGATGAAACAGAATGGAATCACTGAAGAGGATTCCAAATACGCCGGCTATTTTTTCGCGAATACTCCCGATGAGTTCATTGATGGATGCATCAGCATGGGATTAGCCTCCGAACCCGGCGCTCGCATGCTTTACGGTAGACCTATCGATCTCAGTGCCTGTGTTACGGAAAAGCTGACCGGAAAGCCATTCACCCAACTGATGGAAGAAAAGGTCTTCGCTCCGCTTGGCCTGAAGAACACTACCATTCAGCCAACGAAGGCGGACCTCGAAAAACTCGCACCCCTTTATCAATCCGAAAAGCCGGGTGTGTTCGAACCGGATAATTTTGGTATCGAAGTTGCCGAGCGCCAAAACCATCGACTCTCAACAGCGGGCGGCGGAGTCTATTCGACTCTGGATGACCTCGGGGTGCTCATGCAGTTGCATCTCAACCATGGCAAACACGACGGTGTCCAATTGATCGACGCAAAGACACTCCGGGAACTTTACCAGCCTCAACCCGGAACGAACGGCCGATATGGGTTGGCCTTTCAGATTATGAAGAGCACGATCAATGGGGAATCGACGCTCTACAATCATCCCGGATATTCCGGCCCGGTCGCATGGTTCGATTTTGAAAGGCAAGTGGCCGGCGTGCTTCTCATGCAAAGCAACACGGTGGGTCGTGGAAAACATCATCAGCGAATCATTGATCGGATTCACGAAATGATACCTGCAGAGAATGAGGCTGCCGCAGTGAAAGCCTCTGCTGAGAAACCGGAGAAGCTCGTCGTACTGACCTTTGATGACTCCGTAAGGAGCCACGCCACTTTCGTTGCGCCCTTGCTCAAGAAATATGGATTTGGAGCCACCTTTTTCATCACGGAAGGATTCGAATTTCTAATCGATAAAAAGCACTACATGACCTGGGAGCAAATCAATGCACTCAACGAAGCCGGGTTTGAAATAGGAAATCACACCCGCAAACACAGCAGCGTAGCCAAACAAACTGTGGAGACACTGACGGCCGACATCAAGCATATCGAAGACCGCTGTGCAGAACATGGCATTCCAAGACCTGTCACCTTTTGCTATCCCGGATATCAAACGAGCGATGCGGCTACGAAAATCCTCCGCGAACGGGGCTATCAGTTTGCGCGTGCTGGAGGTGCCACCGCCTTCGATCCGGAAACCGATGATCCCCTGCTCATCCCTCAAGCTTTCGATGGGAAACCGGAAAGCACCTTGGAGCAATTCAAAGCAGCGGTCGCTTCAGCGGGAAACGGGAAGATTGCCGTGATGACATTTCACGGCGTCCCTGACATCAAACATCCGTGGGTCGATACCACTCCCGAAAAGTTCGAAGCCTACATGAAACATCTGAAGGACAAAAACTGCACTGTCATCGCTCTGCGTGATTTGGAAAAAGTGCTTCCGAAAGATTGAGCCCTTCCTCGAGAACCGGTGAAAGACGGTCTTGGAATCTGAAGAATATGCTTGGGATAAAGCTAGGTTCCCTGACGCACAATTTCACGGCATTCATTGCGAAGCCATTCGATCTCGCGCCCTTCGAGATGCGGAGTCAAACGCTCCAATACCTGACGGTGATAGTCGTTCAGCCATGCAAGCTCATCATCTGAGAGAAGATCCAGATCTATCAACTCGGGACTAAAAGGACAGAAGGTTATGTTTTCAAACTGGTAGAAATCTCCAAATTGGTTGGATTCCGCTTCTATGGTAAACACCATGTTTTCCAGCCGGATTCCATATTCGCCAGGGCGGTAGATTCCCGGCTCAATCGTGCTGAGCATCTCCGGCTCCATCTTCTCTGTGACGATTCCCGAGATATTCTGCGGGCCTTCGTGCACTTCGAGACCAAAGCCCACGCCATGACCTGTGCCATGCTTGTAAGTGCGCCCGTATTGCCACATCTGCTCACGGCAAATACCATCAAGCTGAGCACAGGTCGTGCCCTGAGGAAACTTCGTGCGCATCAGTTTTACCAAACACTTGAAGACCAGAGTGTAATCCTTCCTGTGATCGGCGTGAACCTCTCCTAAGGGAATCACCCTCGTGGTATCGGTAGTTCCGGACATAAAGACACCACCCGAATCTATCAAGAGCACCCCTTCCGCGTGAATGTCCACGTCCTTATCTTCGGTGACGGTGTAGTGGTTCAGCGCACCATTCCCGTTAAACCCGACAATCGACTCAAAGCTGACATGAGCAAAATCTTCTTGCAGCCCTCGCATTTCTTCGAGCTTCCTGCTCACTCGCCATTCTGAGATTGGGGCTCCAGATTTGAGCTGCTCATAGATCCATACGTAGGTTTTTACGATCGCCGCTCCATCGCTTAGCATGCACTCGCGCAAATGCTTCATCTCGGTCGCATTCTTGCGCCCTTTCAAATCCGTAACAATAGCACGACCGCGATTCACTTTCGTATGCGAGAGCTTCCGGAAGAGAGAACCGTTCAGGTAAAACGGGACAACGAGAACTCGAGCATCCTCTCCCAGGCTACTTGCGGCATCGCCCACAGAATCGTAGTCGCAGAGTGACACTCCCTGCTTCTGAAGTTCATCGCGATGTTCAGCCGTCACTTTTTCAGGATCGATAAAGAAACGCACATCCTCCAGAGTAACCAGGGTATAGCAATAGGTGGTGGTGCGCGCCTGCACGTCGGTGCCTTTAAAATTAAGCAGCCATGCAGATTCGTCTGTGCGCCCCAGCAAATACGTATCCACCTGCTGCTCACGCATTTTCTCACGTACCTGCTCGATTTTCTCAGCAACACTGAACCCGGCAAATTCATCCGGCACAGGATAAATCTGCCCCTTCGGTGCTGCAGGACGATCTTTCCAAATCTCATTGAGAAATGGCTGGTCTGTAAGAATTTCAATTCCGTTTCCGCTAAGGGCCGCAGTCCATGTTTCCACATTGAGAAGAGAAGTTTCCTCACCCATCACAGCCACCGACTGGCCCTCGTTTAACTCCTTAGCAAGCCACTCCTCAATCTTTGGGACGCCCTGATCGTTCATCCTGAAAAGTTCGACGCCGGTATCCTCTAAGGCTTTGTCTGCTAGCAAATAGTAGCGGGAATCTGTCCACAACCCGGCCGTCTCAGCGGTTACTGCCACTGTACCGGCAGAACCATGAAAACCAGTAATCCATTCACGCCCCATCCAACGCTCTGCCGAGTATTCGTTGGTATGAGGGTCTGAGTTAGCGATGATTGAGGCGGCAACCCCGTTCTTCTCCATCCACTGTCTGAGCGCGGCGATGCGATGGCGGACGTTTTGCTTTGGGTCGTCGTTGAGTTCGGGCATATTTTTATCTTCACCCTTATTCAACTTCAGATTTCGCTTTGCTCAAATTGAACTTCTCCCGATTCCGCCTGATCCGCGCTTCCTCCCGCATTATTTCAAAGCGTTGAGCGTCGAGATCAAATAGTCGGTCGAGCTTTTGTGCGTCACATCCGGTGCGCCGGAATAGCCAAGCTGACAATCCACACCGGCTAAGATGGAGACCTGCCCGCCTCCCCCGAAAGCTGCCCATGAGAAATTATGATTCTTTTGTGAGATTCGAAGCGAATCCGGCACATGGTATTTGAACAAGGAATCCAATCTGAATGCAACGAAATAAGATGAAAAAAATGAACGCTTTTAAACGCTCTGCTCTTTGGTTGATCTGCGGAGCCCTCGCCGTCAGCAGCGTCGGCGCTGAAGAAAAGCCAAACATCGTATTGTTGTACATTGATGACTGGGCCTGGAACGGCACGTCCATTCCGATGAGTGAAACGATGACGAATTCGTTCATGCCCATTCTGGAAATGCCGAATCTCGAAAAGTTGGCGAAGCAGGGAATGAAGTTCACTAACGCTTACGGATCACCGCAGTGTGCGCCGGCCCGCGTCAGCGTTCAGACCGGTCAATCCTGCGCTCGCAGTGGTTTCACCCTCGTGCTGGGACAACAGAAAGACGACACTTACGATACGCGCCGGCAATATCAAAACCTGCCCGTCGTTCCCAACGTGTCCGATATGTCTATCGATGCGGACGCGGTCACGATTCCTGAAGCGCTTAAGCCACACGGCTACGTCAGCGCTCATATTGGGAAATGGCACATGTATAGCGACCCCGGCTCGGAAGGCTATGTCGTGCATGACGGCGATACCGACAACAAGCCCGGCACTCCGAAGGATCCGGAAGTTTTTGCCACCGATCCAAAATTAATGTTCAGTATCACGGAAAAGGCGATCGGATTCATTCAAGAACAGGCCAAAGCCGAAAATCCGTTTTACTGCCAAATCTCCCACTACGCGATGCACGCCGGGACCCAATGCCTGGAAGAGACTCGACAAAAGTATGCCAAGCATCCGCTCTTGCAGGCCTACTACGAAGGCCTTGGCAAGAAGGCGAAAAATCTGACCATCAAGAACGATCCGGCAGCCTGGTTGGGAATGGCTGAGGATTTGGATGGCCGGATCGGAGCCGTGCTCGACACCTTGAAGGAGCTCGGAATCGAAGACAAGACCTACGTCATCGTCGTTTCAGATAACGGCTATCGGCATTCGGCGCTTCAGCTCACACCCGGCTTGCCCCAACCGCTGCACGGTCACAAGTGGTGGGCCTGGCAGGCCGGCATTCGCGTCCCCATGATCGTCACCGGGCCAAGCGTGATGCCAGCTTCAGTGTTTGAGGGGAATGTGGCCAACTACGATTTCCTACCGACCTTCGTCGATTGGGCAGGCGGCGATCCTTCCGCCTTGGAGAATATCGACGGGATCAGTCTTGCTGCTTACATGGCCGGCAAAGAGCCTGATGAAAACTTTCTAAACCGAAACCTGTATTTCCATGTCCCCCACTATCGAGAAGAAATTCCGCACTCGGCGGTTATCTCCGGCAAAACCAAAGTGATGCATTTCTACGAACAGCCCGACATGCCCATGATGTTCGAGCTTTCAAGTGATCCGGGAGAAGTGAGCAACGTGGCCAAACAGCACCCGGAAACCCACAAGAGACTCTTCGGTGAAATGATGCGCTATTTCGACGAGGTCGGTGCCCGCCTGCCCAAGGCAAATCCAGACTACGATCCCGCCGTCTACCAGAAGCTCAAGAACTACGACAAGTACATGGAATGGGGACCGTTCGAGGCAAAGCGCCCGCTGGAAGCCGACGAGAAATAGTAGAGAGAGACGAAAGCCGGGAGGGATCGGCTGCGGCTGGGCAAGTTTCCGAGTGGAGTGGAGAACGACGCGGATGCGGGAAGCGCGTGAACGTCGAACTGCTCTACCCTTACAGAGGAACATTTACCACTCCTCGCCGTACTTAATGGCCAATTAAAAATCACTGTCTGGTCCTCGCCTGAAATCTGATCAACCTATGCGCCGTATCGCAATTTTTCTCCTAGCTCTGATTGTCGCTGGTTTTGCCCAGGCTGAATCTCCTCCGGTGATGCTTTTCCAAAATGGCGTCACCCATGATTCGACCGCGCCAAGCGGATCGCGGACGTCGTTCGCGATCATGAGAATGCCCGATGGTAGTTTTGCATTTTACAATCGCTACGCTCCCGGGAAAGGCCCGGTAAGATTGCCCGACGCATCCGGAAAAGAGCACACCCTTTTGCCCCACTTGCCGCAGGATGTGTTGAACAGCGAAGCGATTTTGAAAAGTGAGATCCTCAGTGCGACGCAGGTGATTCTGACGGAGAAAAATGCAGTGAGTCGCGCCTTCGTTAAAGGTGAGGCCCTTACTGTTGATGAGGCCAAAAAAGTAGGGCTGCCGCGCTACCTCGATGTCTGGTTTCAGACCTCGGACATGAAAACGGCGCAGGATCCAAAGATGATCTGGCGCGGATACAACGGCTCGCAAATGGAATACGAACAGATTTCGAATGGTCGAATTCTGGTGCCCTACGGAAGTTTTCAAGCCCACGGTAAAAGTCTCCCGCCCTTTGGCCGGCACAAAACCATCATCCAATATTCGGATGACGCTGGTGGGACCTGGAAGGAAAGTATCAGCAAGTTGATATCGCCCTGTTACGCGGATTTCAATGGATCGAATGAAGGCGCTTGTGAACCGGCATTTGAGGAACTTAGCAAGGGCGAACTCTGGATGATGATGCGAACCCAGGCCGGGTTTCTCTATGAATCAAGCTCGAGCGATCACGGCACGACATGGAGCCCTGCTCGCGCCAGCCGGTTCTATACATCAACAGGGCCACCGAATATCATGCGCCACCAAAATGGCTGGCTCGTCGTTTGTTGGAACAATTGCGAAATGCCGCCCCGCGAAGAAGGAGCCGGAGTCTATGGAGGACGCGATGCTCTGCATATCGCCGTTTCAGACGATGACGGAGAGACCTGGCGGGGGTTTCGAGAAATATACCTCGATCACCGGCGGAACGACAATCCTGAAAAAAGCGGCGACCGCGGAACCGCCTACCCGCTCGGCGCCTACGACGAGGAGGGACGTATCGTTATTCTTGCTGGCCAGGGACAAGGAGGCCGGAACCCGATACTGGTGGATCCTGATTGGATTATCGCCACCGAAAGAGAAACGGATTTTACCAGAGACGGGCTTAAGGACTGGTCAGTTTACAAACAGCATGGGCCGGCCAAGCGCTGGTGGCAGGCACGGGAAGTCGGTTGTGCTCTCATCCAAAACCCAACTGACTCCACACAGAAATGTCTTCATCTCCGCAAACCTGATGATCTTCCTTCTGATGGCGCAACTTGGAATTTTCCAAATGGCTGGAAAGGAACGCTCACGACACGGGTCATGTTCCGCGAGGGATTTCAAGGTGGGATCATTTCCCTGAACGATCGCTTTTTTGATCCAGTCAACGATTGGGGGGAAGACCTTGCCATTTTTCAGGCCAGGCTTTCACAGGACGGAAAACTCGGCGAGGTTCAATTGAGGCCCGGCGAATGGGCGAATGTTAGTTTCGACTGGGATCTTGAGGCTGGGACCTGTCGCGTCACTGTCGACGGGAAATTGGCGAGTCAGTTAAAAGTCCTGAATCCCACCCTGAACGGCTTGTCCTATCTTCGGCTCCGCTCAGCCGCGACTGAGAAGGACACCGCCGGTTTCCTCCTTGATAAAGTACACGTCAGCATCAGCGACCCATATGCCCCGCAAGTAAGCGCAAAGGATCAAGCCGGGCAAGAAGCTCACTACATCAAGAATGTGGTACCGCGTTGGAAGATTCAGAAATAAACTCGAGAAGACCACCGGGCTTTCAAAACCAAATTCCTTTCAATAAAATGATATTCTTAACACAAGCTCCCCCTCACCTTTCATCCAGCGCTCTGACTTTTCTGAAAAACGCGCCATGCTTATTGGCCGCCTTTTTAATGATTCTATCAAAGAGATCCAAATTTAGATTTCAAGCCCCTTGCATTCTATTCTTTCTGCTTCTGTCAGTCTCACCGATTCATTCCGCTGAATCCATTAAAAAGGAAGAGGCAAATCCCGGCACGGCAGGTCACCCAAAACTGACGGGACTGCTTCACAACGAAGATTGCACTATTTTTTTTGCCCACCGAACCTTTCCGGAAGGAAAGGCCGGCGAGATTGTGGATCGCTATGTCGACGTACTGGCCGGTGCGGGAGTAAGTATCCTGATGTGTAATACCAGCTCGCGGCGAACGAATTACCGTAGCAAGGTCTGGGAAGCTTTCTGGGATGGGTTCGATCCCAATGCCCCGGATGACCAGCCTTTCTTTGCCGCGGTGCCCGAGGAGCAACGCGCCGGTTACCGAAGGGTGGTTGCTAACATGCTGGCAACCTACAGCGAAGGAGTGGACTATCCCGCTCGTGTGATTTCACGTAGTCGTCATCATGGGATCTCTCCGTGGATTTCCTTGCGGATGAACGACGTTCATGTGAATGGCAATCTGGACCATCCGATCCATAGTGACTTCTGGCGCAAGCCTGAGTTCTTTCGGAAGGGGCATCCCGGTTACTACGCCCGCGCCCTGGATTACGCCCATCCAGAAGTGCGGGACCACCACAAAGCACTGATCGTCGAGACACTCGAACGCTATGACATTGATGGCCTGGAACTCGATTTCATGCGCGAACCCTATCTATTCAGCAAGGGTAAGGAGCAGGAGGGGCGACTCATTCTGAACGAATGGCTTCGGGACATCCGCACGCTGATCGACGATGCCGCAAAACGTCAAGGTCATGCCATCAAACTCAGTGTGCGAGTTCCTTCTTCCCCGGACACAGCCCTTGGTCTTGGGCTCGATGCCCCAAGCTGGGCAAAAGAGGGTCTGGTTGATCTTGTGGTGGTCACGCCGCGTTGGTCTACGATCGATTTTTCTATCCCGATCGCGAAGTGGCGGGAGCTACTGGGAGATCGAGTCACCCTCGCCGGAGGGCTGGAAGTGAATTATCAACCTTATCTCGGAATACCAAACCGGATGGTAACGAAGGAAGAAGCGACCGGCGCAGCCATCGGAGTCCATTCAGGTGGAGCCGATGTCGTTTACCTCTTTAACTACTTTCAAAACAATCACCCGAAATGGTCAATTCCCGAGTATCAACGCATGCTCAATGCATTTTCTTCCCTCAAAGAACTTCAGAAACTGCCGCGTCGACACGCCGTAACATTCAGCGATGTCACCATTCCCGGCGAGGATTATCCTTCTCCCTTTCCGGCCAGCGGAACCCAACTCTCTTTCGATATACAGTTGGGACCAGCGCCCCCGACGAGCTGGCAGGGTGAGCTTGTGATCGAAGTAAAAGCTCCTCCACCGGAGGAACCAGTTCCGACGGTTTCTGTCAACGGTGTTGAAGGCAATTTTCAGCACACCGAAGTCCTGAAGAACGGTCGTCATCTCACGATCTATGAGTTCTCTCTAAGTGCTCTATCCGGAAAGGACCGCGATACCATCCAGAATCGTGATACCATCACTGTGACCGCTGTCGGAAAAGTCCCCGTAGAAGTCCATCGTGTTGAGGTAAGCATGCGACCCCATTGATCACTGCCTCGTGGAAGCCCTTGAAAAAATAAATCCCTGCCAGTTAGTGAACCAGTGATCAACGCTAAGCTACAGACCCTTAGGGTATCCGGACTCGTCGTCGCCCTGATCGTGTTTTCGCTTTCCACGAAGGCTGAACTTCCTGAAGACATTGAAGCCTTCACGGAAAACCACTGCTATGACTGCCACGACGACGCGAACCCCAAAGGGGATTTCGACCTCCTGTCTCTGCCGCGAGACCTCTCTGATCAGAAGGTTCTCACGAAATGGATAGGCGTGTTCGACCGGATCGAAAAAGGTGAGATGCCGCCTCCGGAAAAGGCAGAGAAATTGAGTGACGAGGAGCGATCGAGACTCCTCACTTCCTTGAGCGAGCAATTAGTCACGGCAGACCGCCACCTCATCGCAACGATTGGTCGAGCCCCTTTGAGGCGCCTGACACGATCAGAATTTCAGGACAATCTACGGGACTTGCTCGATATGCCCAATCTGGATATTCGAGACAAGCTCCCGGAGGACCGGGTGTCGCACGGATTCACCAAAGTTGCCGCGCTCCTCGATATGTCGCGAGTCCATCTCGACGCCTACCTCGAAGCCTCAGAAGCGGCTTTGCTCAAAGCCGTCGCACCGAGCGTAAAACCGGCGTCTCCAAAAAAGTGGCGCTTCACGGGAACCGATCTTTTTTCATCACTCGAAACATTCGGTGGACGGGAGGCGATGTTCTTTCTTAAAAACGGAAAAATGAACCGGATCTCAGGCAGCCAGCTGAGTAAAGAAATGACACCGGAGCAAAAGCGCGATCCGAAGCTGGAACTCGCCATTTTCCGTTCCGCGACCTGGCCCTATTATGGTTACCCCCGTGGATTCAAGGCTCCTGAAGATGGAGCCTATCGCGTGAGATTCTCCGGCAGGGCTGTCAGACAAGTAGAGGGCTTTCGCATCGTTCCAGCCCATGGTCCACTTTCGATGAGTTTCCGCTCCCGCCAACCCTCAGGGCCGGATGTATCAGGTGATGTTCAGGAGACTGGTGGCTGGATGGATCTACTCCCCGAGAATAGTGATTTCGAAACAAGGGTTCGACTCAAAACCGGCGAAACTTTTGAGTATAGTTTACACGGACTCCCGGTTCCCTTTATCCGAACTGATGGTGGTTTTTTCTATGATTATCCACCCCTACCGCCTGAAGGTCACAAAGGAGGTGTGATTCGCTGGCTCGAAGTCGAAGGTCCAATTGTTTCAAAAATCTGGCCTCCCCCATCCCATAAAAACCTTTTCGGAGATCTGCCCATTTCCGAGAAACTTCCCGGATCAAAACTTAGGGTTTCGATTCTTTCAGAGAGCCCTGAAGAAGATGCTACCCGACTCTTCCGACAGTTTGCTGATCGAGTTACCCACAAGCCTCTGGAAGACGAAGATTACGAACCATTTCTCCGTTTGATTCAGGCCAAACTCGATTCCGATACCCCCTTTGGTGATGCCGTTTTGACCGGGTATCAAGCCTTCCTTTGTTCGGGGCATTTTCTTTACTTGCCCGAAACCGAGGCCCTCGCTCAGCGACTTTCTCATCTCCTCTGGAATTCGCGACCTGACGAGCAAATGCAAAAACTCGCGAAGAATGGAAGCCTGGTGAAAAGGAAAGTTCTGATTGAAGAAACCAACCGGCTTATCGCTGATCCAAAATTCGAACGATTCGTAAACGGCTTCACTAACGAGTGGCTCAATCTCCGGGATCTGCGACGCGACATCCCTGACAATCGGCTTTATCCCGAATACAGAAAGGATGATTACCTCGTGGCCTCGATGGAAGAGGAGACCCGCGCCTTTTTCCGCCACCTCATTCGGGACAATAAGCCGGCAAAACACATTGTTGATGCCGACTACTCTTTTCTGAATGATCGGCTTGCCCGGCATTACCAGTTGCCGAGAATACCCGGGTCTGAAATCCGGAAAGTCCATTTGCCCGATTGGAGTCCCTACGGCGGAATCCTGACTCAGGCTTCGATCCTGAAACACACCGCCAACGGAACAACCACTTCACCCGTGTTGCGCGGAGTCTGGGCCATGGAAAAAATTCTCGGCAACCCACCCCCACCTCCTCCAAAATCAATACCCGCCATCGAGCCTGACATTCGGGGAGCGACTACGATTCGTGATTTGCTGGCTAAACACACCGAAGCAAAGTCCTGCGCCGGATGCCATGCCCGTTTTGACCCGATTGGTTTCGCTCTGGAAAATTTCGATGTCATGGGAGCATGGCGGGACTTCTATCGAGGCCTGGAGAAAGGTGAGAAGATCACAGGGTATGATCCCGCAGGGCATCCATTTACTTACTACATCGGACAGGAGGTCGATGCTTCCGGCAAACTGCTGGAAGGCGATTCATTTTCGGATATTCGCGAACTCAAGAAACAACTCGCTTCCCGTCCCCGTATCCTCGCTCGTAACTTTCTATATCAACTGACATTGTATGGAACCGGAACAAAAGTCCGGTTTTCGGAAAGAAGTGAAGTCGAAAAAATTCTCAATTCCTGCGAAAACAAAGATTACCCGATCGGAGATTTAGTGAGGGAACTGATAGGCAGTGAGTTGTTCCGGAGATAGATCTAAATGCAAAATCCCAGAAGATCCTCAGTTCAAAACCGCCGGCAATTCCTTCGGGGAATCGGAGTGTCTCTTGCCCTGCCCACTCTGGCAAAAGCTTCCGAAGTGTCGCCGCCTCCCAATAGGATGCTTTTGATCTCAAACAATCTCGGTGTGTTGCCCGGTCCCTTTTTTCCTGAAGGTTCCGGCCCGGACTACACCCCTTCCCCACTATTAAACCAGCTCTCGGAGTTCCGGGATAAGTTCACGGTCTTCAGCGGCCTGTCTCATCCCAATGTGGCGGGAGGGCACTCTACCGAGAATTGTTTTCTCACCGGAGCCAAGGATCCGACCGGGAGCGGATTTCGAAATAGTATTTCCCTGGATCAGTTCGCCGTTAAACATCTCGGTCAGCAAACCCGGTTTCCGACACTCAATCTTGGAGTAAATATCGACAAAGCGAACCGGAGTCTTTCGTGGACTCGTGACGGAGTTCTAATCCCGGCAGAGGACAAGCCTTCAGCGCTGTTCCGCCGTATGTTCGTCCAGGGTAATCCGGCGGAAGTTGAGCGGCGACTTCATCAACTCCAGGACCGGGGAAGTATTCTTGACGTACTGCGTGATGACATGCACAACATCCAGAGAAGATCCGGCGGAGAAGACAAGGATCGCCTCGATCAATACTTTACCTCTATCCGGGAACTGGAGGTACAACTCCACGCTGCAGGAGAATGGGAACAAAAACCCAAACCCCTCACAGAAGAGGAACCTCCTGAAGACATTCTTGATCGAGCCAAATTCTTCCCAAAGTTCGACCTGATGCTGCGGATGGCTCAACTCGCTTTCGAAAGCGATTCGACCCGTATCGTTACTCTGATGGTAGATGGTTTCGCAACTCCGGTTTTCGAGATCAGCGAGGAAGAAAAGTCACTTAACGGCTATCACAATCTGAGTCACCACGGTCAGGCAAAAGAAAAAATTGCCCAGCTGGAGCGGATCGATCACCAACAGATGAAACTCCTGCGCAGCCTTTTCGCCCGACTCGACAACACATCACTCGAAGAGAGCGGTTCTCTCCTTGCCTCCACCATGGTTCTTTTCGGAAGCAACCTTGGTGACGCCAACGTCCACAACTGCACGAATCTCCCGATTCTGCTCGCCGGAGGAGAGTTTCAACATGGTCAGCATATCCAGTTCGATCGGGCTCAAAACGCGCCTCTCGCGAACCTCTTCGTATCGATGATTCAAAAAATGGGAATCGAAACCGACAAGTTTTCCAGCAGCACTGGACCTCTGGGAAGCTTCAGCTAATTGTTCACTCGCTCACCTACGCTGTGAGCTTACCAGTCACCTCACTTTCGAACATTCAATTGATAAAGGAACTGGCAATAACAAAACTGCACTGAGATTCTGAAATTCGACAATGTTGAAGAAGCCAATCAGATCTTCCGTTATGACTACGGGAAGCGCTGAAGAATCTCAGAGTTGCACGCCCTCCAGACCGGCACTTTCCCCGGGCAGCATTCGCTTGTAAATTCGAACGAGATTCAGTCGTAATCAGGCAATCAACTCCCTGATCGGTTTCCCGGAATCGAGAATCGGAACAGGACGTCCCGAATAATCGTGAAGCATGGTATTCAAATCGATACCTAGGACATGGTAAATCGTCGCGAGAACATCGGAGGGAGAGAGCGCTCTATCGACGGGATGCTCCCCTTTGGAGTTGGTCGCTCCGACTACCTGGCCACAGTTTAATCCACCACCTGCCATCACCACGCTCATCGATTTGCCCCAGTGGTCGCGCCCTGGAACCGGTATGCCGGGTTGGCCACTGTTTAATTTCGGAGTCCGTCCGAATTCGCCCATGATCACGACGAGAACATCGTCCATCAGGGAACGCTCTTCCATATCTTGAAGAAGGGCCGCCACGGCCTGATCAAAAACCGGGAGACGGGTTTCCATAGCTGATTTGATTTTCGAATGAGTATCCCAATGAGGCATATCGACAGTTACAAATCGCGCACCGTTCTCAACGAGGCGACGGGCCATCAAGGTGTAATGTCCCCATGGACCCCGTCCATACCGGTCGCGGGTGGCATCCGATTCCTTGTTCATATCAAATGCCTCTCGAGAATTGGAACTGAGCATCATTTCCATCGCCGATTGCTGGTTTTTATCCATCGCCTCCATCAGTCCTGATTGATCCATTTGCCGATTGATGCCGTCTATCCCCCTGAGCAATTGATCCCGCTCCGTGAATCGCTTAGCAAGTTTGTCGTCGATGCTCTCCAAAAACGGCGGCGGCTTTATCGCAGTCTTGTAGTTCGAACTAAGATACTTTTGCTTCAGGTTCAACTGAAACGGATTGTAGCCTGCACCCAGGTAGGCAGCTCCCTGGTAACCGGGATAAAGATAGACACTTTCAGCTGCAGGCAATCCGATGTAAGAAGGAATTCCTTTGACCCTGCCTCCGGCCAACTTTGCGACGCAGGACCCCACCGAGGGCGACTTCTGGGCCTTGTCCGCTGAAGTACTTCCAAATTTTCCAGTCAGCATCCAGTGGGCAGCGGCAAAGTGATCACCGGTGGAATGATGAACTGAACGAATCACCGCCATCTTGTCAGCATGTTTCGCCTGAAGCGGGAGCATTTCCGAAAATCGAATCCCCGGGACATTGGTTTTAATGTCACCCCAGGGCCCGCGATACTCGGACGGAGCATTCGGTTTGGGATCGTAGGTTTCAAACTGAGTCGGCCCGCCATCGAGCCAAATCAGGATCACTGATTTGTCGTTGGTGCGGGATTTCTGATTCGCCTGGAGATTCACCATATCAGCCAGGGAAAACCCGAACGCCCCAAGAGCTCCCACTTTAATGGCAGAACGCCGGGCGAGGTGTCGCTCGTTTTTGCGGGGTCGCCCCCCATTTGTCATGGTAAGCATGGCGTGGTTCCTTTCGGTTTGTGAGACCTCAACATAATCTCACGTCCAGCCACTTTGGAGAACTGAAATTCGTCACGTGGTCGCGGCGGCCACAGGCAAGCGTCGAAGCCAGGAGACCGGAAGGTCCCTTGAGATCATCAAGCAAGCACCCCTTATATGTTATGGATCGCTCCCAGCCAGTCTGAAAAAAGGAAACAGGTAAAGATAGATCACCCGCTCAGCATTTCCCTACTACTCGATGCCTATTCCGCTTCACGGGCGGTCCTGCTGGTTTACCCTTCTTAGTTTTTCCGCTTCGGGGCGTATTTTTCGTAGCTGGGTGCTTCGTATTCCTCACGCAGCCGATCGTATTCGGCTCTCATCGCTTTGACGGTTTCTGCGTAGGCGGGATCGTCATGAACGTTTCTCATTTCCTGAGGATCTTTCTTCAGATCGAACAGATGCCACTCATCGGTCCCGGGGAAATAGATCAACTTGTGCTGATGCGTTCTCACTCCGAAGTGCTGTGGAACCCGGTGTTCGCCCAGTTCGTAGTAGGCGTAATAGAGTGACTCACGCCAGCCGTCTGCGTTTTCATCCTTCAAGAGCGGGACGATCGACCTCCCCTGAATCTCTGCGGGCGCATCTTGACCGGCCATTTCAAGAAAGGTCGGCGCATAGTCGATATTCTGAATGAGCGCCTTCGGCCGTGCCCCCGGTTTGACCACTCCCGGCCAGCGTATGATGAACGGCATCTTGAAGGATTCCTCAAACATCCAGCGCTTGTCGTACCATCCATGTTCTCCGAGGAAAAAGCCCTGATCCGAGGAGTAAATGATGACGGTGTTTTCCGCGAGATCGTTGTCGTCGAGATACCGCAACATCCGCCCAACGCTCTCATCGACGGCTTTGACCGTAGCGAGATAGTTTTTGATGTAACGCTGGTATTTCCATTTCACGACGTCCTTGTGGCTCAGCTTGCCGGCGGAGAAGTCATCGAGGAAGGCACGGTTTTTCGGACTAAAATGAGCGTCCCACACCTTCTTCTGGGCGTCCGACATCCGATTGTATTCGGGCGTCCCGTAGCGATTGGAGCCGGGTAACTTCACGTCTCCCATTTCATCTTTCCGCAACTTCACGTCATAGGCCCAGTCGAAGTGACGGTCGATCTCCATCTCATTGGCGGCCAGTAATTCGCTGCGGTTTTTATAGTCGTCGAAAAGGGAGTCCGGCTCGGGAATTTCGACATCATCAAAGGCTCCCAAATGACGAAGGGCAGGAGAGAAAGTCCGGTGAGGTGCTTTGTGTTGGCACATTAAAAAGAAGGGCTTGTCTGAATCCCGTTTATCAAGCCAGTTGATCGCTTTGTCAGTCGCCAGATCGGTGGCGTATCCTTCGAACTTCTCGGTCTTGCCGTTCATCTGGATGAATGCCGGATTGTAATAACTGCCCTGCCCGGGGAGAATTTCCCAATAATCGAATCCAACGGGATTGGACTTGAGATGCCATTTCCCAATCACCGCGGTGCTGTATCCTGATCCCTGGAGGGCTTTCGCGACGGTCCACTGACTTTGATCAAACGGCTCCCGGCTGTTTCTCAGGAATCCGTTTTTATGGCTGTGTTTCCCCGTAAGAATACTCGCCCGTGAAGGACCGCAGATCGAGTTGGCGCAAAACGAATTCTGGAACAAGGCTCCTTCATTGGCAATCCGGTCGATATTCGGAGTGGGTGCGACGTCTTTTAACGGGCCGCCGTAGGATGAGATCGCATTGAGTGCATGATCATCCGAGAAAAGAAACAAAATGTTCGGTTGTTTGTCGGCGCCGATCGCTGAAAGGCAGCAACAAAGGAAGCTAAAAGTGGTCAGTAGAATTTTCATCGGAAAGTCTCCGACTCTACAACAGCAGGTGAAAATTGGGTAGCCGTAACTGAATGCGCTTGTGTCATCGATCCGCTCCTGTTGAGCCGTCAAATGCGGCATGTTTGCGATTGCCGCTGGAGATGAGGTAAGCGACGAGGTTTTTCAACTCATCCTTGTTCATTGAATTGATCGTACCGGGCGGCATCATCGAAACTTGTGAGGCTTCAATTTTTTTGACTTTTCGGATCGGTGCCTTGGTGACATCTCCCAAATTGTAGGGGTTTTGAGCCACCGCGATTTCGGTTTCATTTTTGTAAATCACCCGGCCATACAGTGAAGCTCCATCGCTAAGGGACACAAGACTCGCCTGATACTGCTCGGAGATTGAATGACTCGGCTCACAAATAGCCACGAGAATATCCCTGATGGTGTAACGCTGAGCAACCGAGCCCAAGTCCGGGCCTGCGTATCCTCCGGAACCTTGAAAACGATGACATGCGCCACAGCGCCCCGCGGAAAACATCGTCTTCCCGTTCTTGTAGTCTCTGCCTTTAAATTCAGTTTGAAACAATTTCATCGCCGAATCCACGGTCCATGCGACGGGCGGCCCCTCCGGAGTTGGCAACTTGCTGAGGTCGATGGCGTCGATCTCACCCAGTAACCAGGAAACAGAGGCGGCATCTTCCGGCGGCAGGTGATCAATTGCGTCCTGACGAATTCCCCGAATACTGCCGGCGAAACTTTTACCCCCGCTTTTCGTCAGGATTTCATTGAGCCAGAAAAAATAGGTTTTTCGATCTTCCAGCGTCCAACCGTTTTGAACCCTGCGCAGGCAATACGCATAGTGAATATTCTGACGGTTCGGCGTATTGGCCATCGTTTTCAGGATCTCCAATCCGAATTCGTGCCGGGCAAGCATCTCTTTGTCGTAGGCCAGTGTTTTGGTCTGCGTCGTCTCCATCAAGCCAATCGTTTTTGCGACCACATTCGGGGCATCGAGATAGGAGAGCACGCGACAGAGCTCGGCGTTCAGCCTCTCGTCATTGGCCGGGAAAAGCGGATCCAGTTTTTCGATCACGGCTGCGGACTCATCCGGAGATGGCTTGCTCAGGCGGATGAAGCAGAGCGAATAGGCGCGCAAAAGAGCCAGGCGATCGATGGTGTTCAGGGCATCGATCGGGAGACGGTTCAATTTGTCGAGAACTGCAGCCGCGAGAGAAGGACTTCCATGACGGGAAAGAGCAATCGTTCCGTAGATAACCGCCCGGGGTTTCTCTTCGGAGAGAACCTTCTCCTGCCACAAGTTAATTTCCTGGCTCTCAATCGCAAGACGTGCCGCATACTGAATGTTGCGATCATCGTGGGCAAGATGAGGCCATACGGCATTGACAGCTTCGATGCCTTTGTCAGGATTGCCGTGAAATTTTTCCAGCGAGTGACGCAGATCTCTCAAGTCCTGATTGGCGACCATGGGCTTTACTGGCGGCGCAGTGGCTTGAGGTCCGGTATAGCGAACGCGATAGAGCTTCGAGTCTGTATTGCGTCCTCCGGTAAGAAAATACATATTCCCGTCCGGGCCGAAACGCATCGCAGAAATATTTAACGGTGTCCCACTGAGGAATTCGGTTTTCGTTCCGCTGTAGCTGGAGCCCGCTTCTTCCAGGTCCACGGTAAAGATCGTGCCGAATGTCCAATCGCAGACAAACAGATTGTCCTGAAAGTGGGCGGGGAAATTGGAATGATGACCAAAGCTGATTCCGGTCGGGGAACCCGGCCCGACCTTAATCACAGCTCCGTTGCTGTCAGCAAAATACTCGGGCCATTTTGCGGTGCCGGAGCGCCAGCCATATTCGCCGGCGGACACCACATGATTTACACGCGTCGGCCGGTACCACGGGCTTCCAATATCAAATTCCAAATCGGAGTCGAAGGTGAAAAGCTCGCCTTCCCGGTTGATCGCCAAGTCGACGGGGTTGCGAAAACCAGAGGCGATCATTTTCCAGTCCTTGCCATCGGGAGAAATACGGCAAACCCAACCGCCCGGCGGTTTTATACTAACAGCATGCCCCATTGCATCCGGCATGGAAGACAGGAGGGAGTCTTCTGCCCAAACCGGAGCTTGCAGTGAAGGAGTGTCTTTTGGAATCCTGCCGTAGTTTCCGCTGACGAGATAGAGTGACTTGCCGTCTTCTGATTGGATCACGGAGTGAGCCGAATGTTCGTACCCCATCTGGAGCTTCTTCAGCAAGGTGAATTCGTCGAACTGATCGTCGCCGTCAGTATCGCGGATGCGGTAAAATCCGGTCATGGTAGTCATGTAAAGACTGTCGAAGGCGTAAAGAAAACCCAGGGCGCCACCCACGGTTCGTTTTCCCCAGGCGATGGGCTCGTAGGGGAAATCCTTGAGGCTTTCGACACCAACTGGTGAGGAGTCACCTTCTTCCGGCAAGCTGACCCGGAAGACACCTTTATCATCCTGATCGGATACGATGAGCCTTCCCTTGGGGTCGAAAGCCATCGCTACCCAGGAACCTTGCGACTCAGGAACGGAATAGAGAAGCTCAGCATCGAAGCCTTCCATCAAAGTGAGGTTCGTCTCCGGATCGAGCACCTTGTCCTTACTCGGCCCGGTTTGTCCCGAAGCAGGATAGGCAGCAAGCAGGGAGATGAGGAATACGGAGAAACAGAGTCGGTTCATTTTGCAGGCTTCGTGGAATTTTTTACCTAGCGCGTATAGTTTGACGAACCAACAGGCTTGGTTCATCGAACATACCCTATTGCTTCGTTAGATCCGTTTCGCGGGCGGTCCTGCTGGTTTGCCCGTCTCTCTGGAGATCGGATACTTGGGCTTCCATGTCGGGTGCTCTTTGCTCAGCCACGCGCGCATGCTCGCTTCCAGTTGCGAAACCACATCCGGATTTTCACTGGCAATGCTTTGCGCTTCCGTAAGGTCGTCAGAGATATTGTAGAGTTCCCAGCTGTCCGTTTCGTAAAAATAGATCAGCTTGAATTGGGAATCTCCAACGTTTTGGATGACGGTCACACAGGGCTGCGCACGTGTATCCATGTAACCGGGAAAGAGGTAAAAGATCGGTTCGCGCGCCGACTTCAGATTTGGATTCACCAGACTATCCGCGAAAGAAAATCCATCCAGAGGATGCTCATCTGCCGATGGCTTCCACTTTTCGCCGGCAAGCTGAAGATAGGTCGGATAATAATCGACAGTGTGAACCAAACGTTCTGTGACGGTGTTGGCGGGAACTTTTCCCGGCCAGCGAACGATCAGCGGAACACGAATCCCGCCTTCGGTCATCATTCCTTTCTTGCCGCGCAAGGGCAGATTATCTTTATGGGTTCCGCCGTTGTCGGAGGTGAACAGCACAATGGTATTTTCAGCAATGCTGTCGCTCTTGTCTCCATCCGCATTGGGGTCTTCAATGGCATCGAGGAGGCGCCCCACGATTAGATCGACACTTTTCACGAAACCAACAAACGGATCCCCCTTTGAGGCGGCTTGCAGATCCGGCCGCGATTTTACAGGGCCATGAACGGCATACGGATGCAGTTGCAGGTAGAATGGCTTTTCTGCTGCCGCAAAGCTTGCCACCGTTTCTTCCATGGCATCACTCACTGCGTCGCTGACATGTTTGGGAGTGCCGGCGAGGGATGCAGGGAAATCATAGCGCTCTAAATATTCAGCGGTATAGGGCTCGCCAAATCGATCCAGATCACCACGGCCCAGGCCCCGGAATTTCCAGGTGTCGCCCTTCGCCTTCGTTGCAAAACACACCGGCTGATGCCCCTGACTAAATCCGCCAATGTTGATGTCGAAGCCGACGTTCTCCGGCAAGGTCTTGTCTCCGCTATGACCGCCGACGTGATACTTCCCAATCTGTCTCTTATACACATCTGACGC